>Ga0265338_10001547_pt1 | contig 37198 bp, 31 predicted proteins | sample 42126metaG_FD_193579 | JGI IMG/M metagenome (GOLD analysis project Ga0265338, IMG submission 193579) | Rhizosphere microbial communities from Carex aquatilis grown in University of Washington, Seatle, WA, United States - 4-21-26 metaG | ecosystem: Host-associated > Plants > Roots > Rhizosphere... | reverse complement strand
GGCGGAAAGCGCTGGTCATCGGTAGGGCACCGGTAGCCCCTTCCGATGCGGCCCTGGCGGGGCGGCTATGCCGGGTTGTGCCGGACGGTGCCGGCTTGTGCCGCGTCGTGCCGGAACATCCGAGCGAGCACGGAGCCAGCACGGCCTGCCATTGGTCTAGACCAATGGCAGCCGGCCGGGCGATACCGACAGCGGAGGGTAAACCGCCCTGCGGTCACGCACGGTCGCGTGGTCGCGGTCCACGCGGCTTGACATCGGGGGCTGAGCGGAGCGTGTATCCGTCCCGCACCCGTTGCTGCTCCCGGTGCCCGTCCGGGCGATGGCGGGTCGGGAAGGCTGGTGACGGTATCCGTGACCGCCGACGAGGGCGGCGAGGCAGGCCGGATCTCTGGCGACCGAACGCGCCGAAGCCTGGACCGGCGACACAGCGCAAAAGGGCGAGACGTGCGCCGACCAGGACTTGCGGCTGTCCGCTGTCCCGGACGTGTGCTGGCTCAACGCCAGCCGGACGTCACCGACCGGGGCCTGGTCGCGTCGGCCTCGCCCGTGTACGGCCTCGTCCTGGCCCGCGCTGCCAGCCTCGCCTACCGACCGGGTGCGCCCGATCGACGACTCGTTAGACGACGGTCGCGAGGCGGCGTGCGATCTCGATGCCGTGCGCGGTCGCAGTCTTGTGCGCGTCGGCTAGCTAACGGGCGCACGCTCCCGTCACCGGCGAATCGGAAGCTCAGGATCCATCTGCTCAGCCGACTGGTCACCGGGTCGGGATGATTGCGCAGCAGTTCGAGCAGTTCCTCCGACAGGTCCTTCTTGCCGCTGGCCCGCGGCTGCGCGGTGACCGTACTCCCAACTGCCTGTCTGCGACAGCGCGGCTACGTCGGCATCCTCACGACCAACGCGATCGCTCGCTCGCCGCCCCGCTTCGAGCCCCCTGACGGTCCGTCAGCTCACTGCGGCTGACGCGCGGCCTCGACGCAGTGAGGATAACGACTCCCTTGCCCGCCCATCTACTCCGTCGCAGTCACGGTCTACCTCCTGCCTGCCGTCGCGAGGGGCGAAGCCGTCGGCGCCACGGGGCGGACAAGCCATGACGCTCCCGCGCCGGCCCGTAGAGTCCACCGTGCTGTTCGTGCGGCAGCATAAGGAGGGTGTCAGAGTCATTTCCGGAACTCGCCCAGGCCGTGACTGAGCATGCTCAGCCTGGCCGCATCGATATCGTGCGGGCCAAGCGGCACGTGCTCGACCAGCTCGGTGACGGAAGGCCGCATTCTTCTGGTGCGCTAATCGCCAGCATCGCGGCCCTGCTGGGTGCGCAGCCGCTCGATCATTACCAGGTAGACCTGCCCAGCCGGGACTTGGTCAAGGCCGTGGTCACTGCCGGGCACCCGGTTACAGGCGCGATCCGCGCTGACCTTGCCGCGCGCGAAGCCCTAGCGGAACTGGCGGCGGAAGGGATGCTGATCGCAGCAGGGTCAGGGCCTGTCGAGGGAGGTGGCGAGATCGTGCTGTCCTTCCGTCTGCCCGAGTACGCCGCCCGGCAGCGCCTGCAGCTGCACCGGCCTGCCGTGCCCTCGGACGTCCTCCGGCTGCCGCATCGTCTCAGGCAGCCGGGCCTTTGGGGGTTGGAACCGGACGTCTTCATCGACGACCTTGCAATTCTCGGGCTTGACCCGCGGACCGAGCGCAGCCTGCGCGAGGCGATCGAGTCCTACCGGCGCGGCGTGTTCCTGGCGGCCTGCAGCCTGCTCGGCACCGCCGTTGAGGGCGCCTGGTACGCGGCCGGACTCCGCCTGCGGTCCGCAGTACCAACGGTTGACGAGTTCGTCGAGAGCGACCGCACTGCCGAGCTGCAGAACGCGGTCATCACAGCCTTGCGGGACGCGCTGCCCGCCACCCGCAAGTGGGAGGCGCACGCGCTTGGCCAGTTCGCCTGGCTCATGCGCGATATCAGGAACTACGCCGTCCACCCGCGGCAGGCTGCCGACGGGGACATCGAGGTCTACTTCGCCGAAGACAAGTGCGGCCTGCTGTTCCTCGAAGCCCACCGTCACCTCAAGCAGCTGGCCGACGCCACCGCCCTGGCCATTCCGGTCCTGGCGGGCATAGGGAGCGGGACCCGCAGCGTGGCACGGCGGGCCAGCTACGGCGGCCACAGCCCGGTGGTAAGGGAACGCGGGGAGCGGACCCGTCAGGCGGTCCTCGACGCCGCGGCCGGCACTTTTGACGCGCAGGGGCTGCAGGCTGCGAGTATCGACGACATTGCCGAGGCGGCCGGCGTCTCGCGGGCAACGCTCTACCAGTACTTCGAGAGCAAGGACCAGATCTTCTCGGAACTAGCGGGCAAGGCCGCCGACGAGCTCCTCGCAGTTATCCGCCGGCCGCCCGACCTTGCCCCGACCGCCGACGGTTACCGCAGCCTGCGCCGGTGGTTGTCGCAGTGGGTCCGGGTCCAGGACAAGTATCAGGTCCTGGCCCAGCACTGGGCGGTCATCGATCTCCCCGAGACCCCGCTCCGCCTGCCGGTCGCCGACTACATCGTGAGCTACGTGTCGTCGCTGATCCCGTGGCTCGGCGCGGCCGTCGGCGACAGCCTGGACGTGGACAGCGCGGCCCCGGTGCTCCTGGACCTGCTGTTCCGGCTCAATGACCACCGGGAAAACCGGGCCGGCAGGGGCCTGACAGATGCCGAACAGCTCACCGGGTTCACGACGTTCATGCAGTTCGTGCTGTTCCCGGACATGCCGCCGACAGCGGTCCCGCCGCCCACGTGGACGCCAGCCGCCCCGCGCGGCGGCGCGGCGAGGGGGCGCCACGGCCCTGCGCCGGCGAACGGCCAGGCCAGCGGCCCGCAGCCCACATCCAAAGCGGCCCGGCGCATCCTTGACGCGGGCGCAGCTGCCTTTGCCCGGCGCGGCTATCACGACACCAGCGTGCAGGACGTGCTGGCGGCCGCAGGAACCAGCCGGAGCACGTTCTACCGGCACTTCGACGGCCAGGAGGACCTGCTGGTCCACCTGGCCCGCGAGTGCATCGGGCAGCTGGTCGAGCAGGTCGGCTTTTTCCCCGCTGCGGTCAGCGAGGCGGACGCGCTGCGCCCGTGGCTCGAGGAATCCCTGACCCTGCAGCAGCGCTACCGGGGCGTGATCCGGGCACTCCTGCAGGAACGGGTGCGTCTCCCGGCGCTGGAGGAGCTGCGCGCGACGAGCAGCGAGTTCATCCACAGCACGCTCGACGGCGCGCTCGCGAGCGTGCCGCGACCATATCCCTTTGATGTCCGCGTCGGCTCGCGGATCGTCCTGGCCCTCATCGAGCGGGGAGCCGACTACTCCTTCGGCACTCCTTATGACCTGGACCTGGAGCGGGTGCTTGACATCCTGACCACCTTCCTGCAGCGAGGGTTGCTGGCCAGGTCCTGAGTTGGCGAACACGGGAAGGTCAGAATCTGACACAGATGTGCCGGATGGCGGCAGGGTGTCGGCGGCACGGCGAGATTGCGCTTGTGGTGACCGCGCTCCTGGTGGTTCGCGCGCCTGCCAGGCCCCCGGAGGGGAGCAAGTCACTTCTCCGCCATTTCGTCTAGGGGTGGACGAAGTGAAGCGGAACCAGCGCGAGCGGCGCTGGGGCCAGTCGCACCAGGTTCTGACACAGGGCTTGCCGGCACTACCATCCGCACCGGCACCGTCATCGGGGACCTCAACACCGGCTACACGGGCGCGACAACATCAGCGGTACCGCCCTGCGGTACCGCATCGAGGCACTGCTGTCCCAGGACGCGGTCAACAAGGCGGTCGCCAGCCACCACGGGTCACTGAGCCGCGAGACGCTGTTCCAGTACCTGAACCCGCGGACGTCCTTCGACGCTGACGGCCCTGCTGGCACAACCTATGTTGCCGCGCGGCGCGCCCACAATGTGCATCGCCGCCAGCCAAGTCAGCACGGCCGGGGGAAGCGGGTTTACCCGTCCGCGCCAGGCACGTTCAACTGCGACCTGGCCAACCTGGCAACCATCAAGATGAGCCTCTGGCCCGATTCGAAATGGGACAGTGGAAAAAAATCTGACGAAGTCGTTCCGCTTGCCGGCACGGACCCCGTGACATAGGAAAACGTCGTCCTTACGGTAACCCCAGTGCGATTCTTCGCGGCGCTGGTCTGACACCAATGGACAGCTACCTGCTGCCAGTGGAGCAAGCGCCGCGCGGACGGGAGGCAAGCGAATGACTGACTACGCGACCGCTGATTCCTTCGTCGACGAGAGCCTGCTCCGCGACCCCTGCCCCTACTTCCTGCGCAGCCATTGCCCGGTCGGCCGGGAGGTCAAGGTCAGCGATGACCAGCATCGCGTGCCGGCTCGCGAACTCGCGGATGAAATCGCACTCGCCCTTGTCAATGAACTCGTTGACGGTGCTCCAGGCGAGTTCCCGCATGTACCGCTCGCTCTCCTGGAGCCGCTGCGCCGTGATGAGGCGCATCAGGAGCCCCCGGCAGGCCGCGTGCCCGGGCGGGGCAAGGCTGCGGATCATGTCGCTGAACGTCCCCTGCTCGACCGCTGCTCCAAAGTCATGGTCAGCGGAGGTCACCGATGACGGCCCCCATCCCGGCCGGCTCACTGGCCGGGACTGCGCTGACGAGCACCGGATCGGTGAACAGGCCCGTCCCGGCTCCGGCCGGGCGGGCTGACCTCGGTGGTACCTGATGGGCAGTGAGCAGGCTCGCGCTGTGCATGCCGCACTGCGGGCGGCCCGCGGATCAGGAGCCGCCGGCGCGGTGTCCCGCGCCGACCAGCTGGCGGGCGCGGAACACGTCGGCGACACCACGACCGAGCCGGACGGGGTCCGGTGCACCGACGTCGACGCGGACGGGGTGCCCAGCCTGTGGGCCGTGCCCGAAGCCGCCGACCCCGGCCAGGTCCTGCTCTACTTCCACGGCGGCGGCTACTGCTACTGCTCGGTCCGCTCACACCGCAAGGTCACCGGTCACCTGGCCCGGGCCGCGGGATGGCGCGCGCTCAGCGTCGGGTACCGGCTTGCTCCCGAGGACCCCTATCCCGCGGCGCTGGACGACGCACTGACCGCTTACCAGTGGCTGGCCCGGCAGGCCAGCCCGCGCCAGGTGGCGGTCGGGGGCGACTCGGCCGGCGGCGGGCTGGCGGTGGCCCTGCTGCTGCGGCTGCGGGACGAGGGGCTGCCCATGCCGGGCGCAGGCGTGCTGCTGTCGCCCTGGGTGGACCTCGCGCTGACCGGCGAGAGCATGCGCACCCGGGCCGAGGTCGACGTCCGCCAGGAAGTGGCAGGAACCAAGGCCTGCGCTGAGGGGTACCTCAACGGCCACGACCCGCGCGACCCGTACGCCTCACCGCTGTACGCCGACCTGGCCGGCCTCCCCCCGCTCTACATCCAGGCCGGGGACTTCGACATCCTCGTCGACGATTCCCGCCGGCTGGCCGACAAAGCCCGGCGCAGCGGGGTCGCCGTCCGGCTCGACATGTTCCCCCAGATGCTGCACGCTCACCAACTCTGGGCCGGGAACATGCCCGAGGCCGACGACGCGGTAGCCCGGGTCGGCGGCTACCTGCGCGCCCTCGAACAGGAGGCTTCATGAGCACCACCCCGCAGCGCACCGGCGTCGGCGTGCTGTACCGGGCGACCGACAAGATGCCGTTCCTCGAGCTGGCCCGCGCGGCCGACGAGCGCGGCTTCACTTCCCTCGTCCTCGGCGAGCACACCCACATCCCGGTCAGCTCCGACCCGGCCTTGTTCCCCGGCCACGGCCCGGTCATCCCCGAGAGCTACCTGCGGCTGCTTGACCCGTACGTCGCGCTGTCCTTCGTCGCGGCCCAGACGTCGCTCAAGATCGGCACCTGCACCTCTCTGCCCGCCCAGCACGACCCCATCGCGCTGGCCAAGGCGCTGGCCACGCTCGACTTCCTGTCCGCCGGGCGGCTGACCCTCGGGGTCGGCTACGGCTGGAACCGCATCGAATTCACCGCCCACGGCCACGACTGGGCCGACCGCCGGGAGGTCGTGCGCGAGCATGTCGAGCTCATGCGCCAGCTGTGGACGCAGACCGAGGCCGAGTACCACGGCAAGCACGCCAGCCTGCAGCGCAGCTGGTCATGGCCGAAGCCGGCCCAGCCGGAAATCCCTGTCCTGCTCGGCTCGGCCGGGGGACCGCGGGCACTGGAGGCGATCGTCGGCTGGGCCGACGGCTGGATGCCGGGCGGCCCCGTCGACTACATCGCCGACAAACTCCGGCAGCTCCGGCAGCGCTGGAGCGACGCCGGCCGCCCCGCGTCCGGTCCGGTCGTCTGGGGCATCCAGGAGATAGCTGACGACAACGCCTTCCGGGCCGACCTCGACCGGCTGGCCTGCCTCGACGTCGCCGAGGTGCTGATCTCCTTCGACACCGCTGACCGGGAAGAGATCCTCCCGGTCCTCGACCGCTACGCGAACGTCATCGCCGCGTACTGAAAGGAAACCTGGCACCGCCATGAATGACGACTACGACGAGGTCGCCGCCATCCAGCATCGGTTTACGGAAAGGGGGGCCTGTGGCACCCGATGAGGTTCGATTTGACGGGCGAGCCATCTTGGTGACTGGTTCCGGCCGGGGGCTGGGGCGGTCACACGCGACACTCCTGGCCTCCCGTGGCGCGAAGCTGCTGGTGGCCGACAGCGGGGTTGACGTAGACGGCAGCGGCGGCGATGCCTCGGTCGCCGAACTCGTCGCGGACGAGATCCGCTCGGCCGGCGGTGAAGCAGTCGCCTGCACCGTCAACCTGGCGGAGGAAAAGGGCGCGGCACGCGCCGTCGCCACCTGCGTTGACACCTTCGGCCGGATCGACGGGATCATCCACAATGCCAGTTCCGTCCCCCGCCTGGCACCAGTCGCGGATCTTCCGTCCGAGGACTTCGACCTGTGCATGCGCGTCAATGTCTACGGCGGCTTCTGGCTGACCCGCGCGGCGTGGCCGCATATGGCCGAGCACGGTTACGGCCGCATCGTCTACACCACCTCTGGCGCGTTCTACGGGTCTCCCGGTGCGATCGCGTATGGCGCTGCCAAGAGCGCGCTGATCGGCTTGGCACGCGGGTTCGCGGCCGCAGGGACGCCGGCGGGCATCCGCGTCAACGTTCTCGCTCCGTCAGCGCGTACCCGGATGCACGGGACATCGGACCCGGCCAGCCCGTATATGGCCTGGCTCTTCCGGACCATGGTCGCCGAGAAGGTTTCCACCGGGGCTGCGTACCTGGTGAGCGAGGCGTGCGGTCTCACCGGCGAGATCTTGTCTTTCGAAGGAGGCCATATTTCGAGGGTGATGCTCGCGGAGAACGAAGGCTTCTTCGGAACCGGCGACACGATCGAGGAGGTACGAGACGCGGTGCCCACGGTCCTCGCTGACACAAGGTACGTCTACCCGAAGACGCTGAATGAGCGCATGCTCTGGTCGGCCGAGAAGTTCGGGGTCGCCGACCTTGCCGGGGCAAAAGAGAGCTGGGCCTAGCCAGGCGGCGGGGCGACGCAGCCGCTTTGCCCCGACGACATCGAAATTCATGCCAGTGAGTCAGGAGGCAAAATCTGTGTTGAAAGACAAGGTCACCAACGTTAGCGGCTCTGCCAGCGGGATGGGCCGGCCCACCGCCAGGAAGTGCGCGACGCTCCACCTGCAGGCGCCGACCATCGAAGTGAGCGGCGGCGGGTTGCTCGCCTACACGCCGGGGGCGACCTGCTCGCCGTCTCTCAGAGCAAGAGGCACCAGATGATGCGATCGCGTGCCGTCCGCCGCGGTGCGGCGGTCGTTGCCGTGGCGGCTGCGCTGCTGGCCGCAGCCTGCTCGTCGTCCGGCGGCGGCAGTGTCGCCAGTCCCGCGTCAGCGAGCGGATCCAGTTCTGGCAGCGTTGGCTCTACCATCACCGTCCAAGGCCTGATCGGTACCACGGACTTCGGCACCGGGGCATCGAAGGCCGCGGCGGCGCGTTTCGCCCAGGCCAACGCCAGCGGTGAGATTCCCGGCGGCCGGAAGATCGACTACCTCGGCTATCTCGACGACGGGAGCACGCCGGACACCGACCTGACCGCGGTGCGGCAGATCATCGACCAGAATCACGTGTTCGGGATCGTGCCCGCGATGACCTCGTGGCTGCAGTCCGCGAGCGTCTACATCAACGAGAAGCAGATTCCGACGATCGGCTGGGGGGTGGCGTCTGGCTTCTGCCCGACCGGCGCCTACTCCGACGATTACCTGTTCGGCTTCAACGGCTGCCTCGTCGCGTCCAGCCCCCAGTACCAGTCGCAGACCGCGCCCATCACCGCGAAGCTGCTTCAGGGCGGGGCGGCGGGCAAGACCGTGGCGATCATCGGGGCGAACGACGCCGCGCAGACGTCTGGGGTGCAGTCGGGCGTGACCAGCTTCACCGCGGCCGGCTTCAAGGTCGTGTACGCCAAGACCCCGGTGCCGCCGCTGCCCGCGGTCGTCTCGGACTTCTCGCCCTACGTTCAGGCGCTCATGACCTCAGCCAACGGGCAGCCCCCGAGCCTGATCGACATGACCCTCGACCCGTCCGACGCCTTTCCGCTCGGCCAGGCCTTGCGGCAAGCGGGCTACACCGGGCTGATATCGCAGACGACCTACGCGCCGCAGCTTGCCCCGGCCGCGAAATCGATGCTGGCCGACAGCACCTTCGCGACGGCTGAAGCGACCAATCTGCCCGCGATGAAGTCGATCGTCGCCACGCTCAAGGCGGCCGGCGTCAATCCCATCGGCGAGCCCGAGCTGGTCGGCTACTTCTCGGCCGACATGTTCGTCAAGATCCTGCAAGCCGTCGGGCCCGACCTGACCCCTGAACGGTTCCGCCAGGCGGCAGCGAGCTTTACCTACCAGATTCCCGGCATCGTCGGTCCGAGCTCCTACCCGGCCGGCTTCCAGGTGGGGCCGTCCTGCGGCGAGATCCTGTCCAGTAATGGCACGAAGTGGAACATCGTCGAGCCGTACTCCTGCTACAGCGAGGTCCTGAAGAAAAACGGCAGCAGCTGGACAGCCGTCGCGTACCCGTCCGGCGTGAGCTAGCGCACCGGGGGCGGGCGGCGCGGCCGCCCGCCCCGTGCACCTGCGCAGGACCCCCGCCCGTTCCCTCGCTTCCGGTCTCGGCCGGCCAGCCCCCTTACTAAGGAAGTGAATGATGACTGCCCTCAGGTCCCCGCGGGTTGGCGTGCTGTACCGTGCCGTCGACCGAGACTCGGCCATGTCGCTGCAGGACTTCGCCAAAGCCGCCGAAGAACGGGGCTTTGACTCCCTCGTGCTGGGCGAGCACACCCACATCCCGGTTTCCCGGGACAGTGAGTTCATCGGCGAGGGAGATCTCCCCGACGACTACCCCCGGCTGCTCGACCCCTACATCGGCCTCGCCTTTGTCGCGGCGACTACGACGTTGCGCATCGGGACGTGTGTGTCCCTAGTGGCCGAGCACGACCCCATCGCGCTGGCCAAGGCCCTCGCGACGCTTGACTTCCTGTCTGGCGGGCGGCTGACGCTTGGCGTGGGATTTGGCTGGAACCGCGAGGAACTGGTGAACCACGGTCACGCCTTCAAAGACCGCAGGAAGATCGTGCAGGAGAACGTCGAGCTGATGCGGACGCTGTGGAGCCAGACCGTGGCCGAGTACCACGGCACGTTCGCCAACCTGGCCCCGAGCTGGTCCTGGCCCAAGCCGGCCCAGCCCATCCCGGTGTTGCTGGGCGCGGCGGCAGCCGGTGACCTGGCCATCGAAGCGGTAGTCCAGTGGGCCGACGGCTGGATGATCGGCGGCAGCAGCCTGGAGTGGCTGGACGAGCGCTGCGCGGCGCTCAACCGCCGCTGGCTCGAGGCGGGGCGCTCGGTGACCGGGCCGGTGATCTACGCCATCCAGCAGGCGGACGACGGTGACGAGTTCACCCGCCGGCTTGACCGCTACCGCGAGATGGGGGTGGCCGAGGTGCTGTGTGACATCCCCACCGCGCCTGGCGATGAGATCTTGCCGATCCTCGACCGCTACGCGGACGCGCTCAGCGCGCTTTCGTCTCAGCCGTGAGCGAGTCAGGCACCGAGGCGCTGGCGCTGGCCGGTGTCCGGGTGCGGTTCGGCGGGACGGTGGCCCTCAACAATGTGTCGCTGTCGGCCGCGCCGGGCGAGGTCGTCGGCCTCATCGGGCCTAACGGAGCGGGTAAGACAACCCTGTTCGATGTCATCTCCGGCGTGCGTTTCCCTGACCACGGCACCGTCCGCCTCGGCGCGCACGACGTCACCCGCAGCCAGGCGTTCGCGCGGGCCCGGCTGGGGCTGCGGCGCACGTTCCAGCGGGTGCAGACCTTCGGGTGGCTCACCGTCGAGGACAACGTACTGGCCGCCGTTGAGTGGGAGGGCGGCGGCGGCGGACTGCTGGCCGACCTGTGCGCGTTCCCGGCCCGGTCTCGCCGGGCGAACAGGCGCCGGGCCCGGGCCCGCGAGGTCATCGACCAGTGCGGCCTCGGCGCCGTGCGGCAGGAAATGGCGGGGTCGCTCCCGATCGGGCTGGCCCGCATGGTCGAGCTGGCCCGGGCCCTGGTCGCGGAGCCGAAGGTGCTGCTCCTGGACGAGCCGTCATCCGGCCTCGGACAGGCCGAGGCAGCCCAGCTGGCCAGCTGCATCCAGCAGGCCCGCTCCGCCGGCGACTGCGCGGTCATCCTGGTGGAGCACGATGTCGGATTCGTCATGAACCAGTGTGACCGCGTGGTGGTGCTGCACCTCGGTGAGGTACTCGCCGGCGGGTCTCCGGCCGCCATCCAGGCCAACGATGACGTTCGCGCCGCCTACCTGGGCACCCTCGAGGCGGCTGAGGCAGCAGATTCCGGGCCGGAGTGAACGATGGAAAAATTCCTCAACCTCCTTATCTCCGGGATCGTGACCGGCGGCATCTACTCGATCATGGCGTCGGGCCTGGTCATGACCTACGAGATGTCAGGTGTCTTCAACTTCGCCCACGCAGCAGTCGCCTTCACCTGCGCGTACTTCTATTACCAGCTCAACACCGGACAGCACGTCCCGGTCGTGCCGGCGCTCATCGTGACGGTCTTCGGGTTCGCGCCGCTGCTCGGCCTCGCCCTGAACCGGCTGGTGTTCGAGCGGCTCGCGTCGGCGCCGGTGTTCGCCCGTCTCGTCGGCACCGTCGGCGTCCTCATCGCGTTGCCCAATTTCGTGCAGTGGGTCATCGACGCGCTGCTGGTCAACGGGATCCACCTGAACATCCCCGACCTGGCCCGGTTCGGGTCCAACGCTGGCTTCAACCCGCCTGGCATCGGCCCGACCCCGCCCCGGGTCTTCGGTTTCGGCTGGGCCGGCCTGCCCGGCGTCCACCTGACCTCCGACCAGCTGGCTGTGTTCATCGTCGCCGCCCTGGCCGCGCTGCTGCTCTATGTCGTGATCCGGCGCACCAGGATCGGCCTGGAGATGCGCGCGCAGGTTGACCGGCCGCAGCTGGCCTCGCTGCGCGGCGTCAACTCCGGCCGGACGTCCCAGGTGGCGTGGATCTTCTCCATGACGCTGGCCGGGCTCGGCGGCGTTCTCATCGCGCCGCTGTTCCAGCTCAGCAGCGACACGTTCGTGCTCGTCGTGTTCGCCTCGCTGGCCGCCGTCGCGGTGGCCGGCGTCCGGTCCATCCCGGTTTCGTTCGCCGCGGGCCTGGGACTGGGCGTCCTCCAGGATTTGGTCGCCGGGTACCAGACGCAGATCCTGCCGGGTTTTCTGAGCAACCTGTCCGGGCTGGAAGGCTCCGTCCCCTACGTCGTCTTGATCGTGGCCCTGTTCGCGTCCGGGCGGCGCCGGGTGCGGGCCGCCGGGTCAGTGTCCGACGAGAAGCCGGCGCCAGATCCGCGGGCCGGGCTGCCGCTCTGGCGGCGCAGGCTCCCCTGGGTGATCGTCACCGCGTTGCTGGCGCTGTACGCGGTCGGTGCCCTGCCCTGGCCGACCAACCCGTCGTTCGTGCGCTCCAGCATCCTGGGCCCCGGCCTCGCGCTCGGCATCGTGTTCCTGTCCTTCGTCATCGTGACCGGGATCGGGGGGATGGTCAGCCTGGCCCAGGCCAGTTTCGTGACGATCGGCGGTTTCACCGCCGGCTGGGCGCTGCAGACAGTCGGCTCCGGGCCTCACCTTCCCCCCTGGGCCAGCTGGGACGTCAGCATCCCGTTCATCCTGGGCGGCGGGCATCTTAACTTCCTGCTCGCCGCCCTGCTCGGGGCCGTGGCGGCCGGGCTGGTCGGCGTGATCATCGCCTTCGGCGTCCGCCGCATGGGGGTTCTCGAGCTGGCACTCGCGACGTTCGCCTTCTCCTGGGTGCTGTACTTCCTCGTTTTCCAGAACAACGCAATCAGCAACGGGTCCAACGGCTACACCTTTCCCGCGCCAGTGCTCAGCCTGTTCGGGCTCTACACCGTAAATTTCACCGACTCCCGGTGGCTCGTCTGCCTCATGCTCGTCCTGTTCGGGCTGATTGCACTGCTGATCCGGAACCTGCAGAACTCAGCTAGCGGACGCGCCATGTTCGCCTTGCGCAGTTCCTCGGTGGCAGCGCAGACCTCCGGGATCTCGCCCGCCCGGGTCCAGGTGATGCTGTTCGGCCTGTCCGCCGCGGTGGCCGGCTTCGGCGGGGTCATGTACGGCGTAACGAGCCTGACGATGACAAGCGACAGCGTGCCGCCGCTGCTCGGCCTGACCTGGCTGGCCGTGGCCGTCACCTTTGGCGTGCGGCGCAGCGGCGGCGCCCTGCTGGCGGGCCTCGCCTACACCTCGGGCAGCGTGATATGGACCGACATCGCCCATGTCTCGTGGATGCCAAACGTCATCGGCAGCCTCATCACCTCAAGTTATTTCCTGCCGATGCTGTTCGGGCTCGGCGCGGTCAACCTCGCCAAAAATCCGGACGGCGTGCTGGCGATGGTCGGGCAGGGCCGACTCGAGTCGCGCCGGGCCAGGGCCCGCGCCAGCCACATCGCCGAGGCCGAACAGGAGCTAGGCAACGACCGTGAGCCCGCCGCAGGTCCAGGCGCCGCCCCGGTGCCGGACTTGCGGCCCGGCAGCCAGGTAAAGACAGCCCCTGCCCCTGCACTTCTGATCGAGAACGTGGTCGCTGGCTACGACGACGTTGAGGTCCTGCACGGCGTCACCGTCGAAGTGCAGCGGGGGCAGATCGTCACCCTGCTCGGGGCAAACGGAGCGGGCAAGAGCACGCTCTGCAACGTCGTCGGCGGCGCGGTCCCCGTTACCAGCGGCCGGATCCTGATCGACGGCCATGACGTATCCGCCACCACACCCTTTGCCAGGGCCCGGAACGGAATGCTCCTGATCCCGGAGGCCCGGGGAGTATTCCCCGGGCTCTCGGTGGAGGAGAACCTCGAGATCCTGATCCGGCAGCCACGCCAGCGAGAACAAGCCTACGAGCGCTTCCCGATCCTCGGCCAGCGTCGCAGGCAGCACGCCGGCCTGCTATCGGGCGGCGAGCAGCAGATGCTCTCGCTGGCCCCGGCACTAGTCGCCCCGCCCGCCGTCCTTATCGCCGATGAGCCCACGCTCGGCCTCGCTCCGCTCGCCGCCGGGGTCGTACTCGAAGCCCTGGCCGACCTCCGGGCCATGGGAACAGCCGTGCTGCTCGTTGAAGAAAAGGCCAGCGAGGTCATGAAGGTCGCCGACGTAGTGGCATTCATGGAACTCGGCCGCATCGTGTGGACCGGACCCGGCGAGGAAGCCAGCCGCGAGCAGCTCGCCGCGGCCTACTTGGGCCGGGCCCCGCAGAGCCAGCCCTCGGCTACCGAGCCCGGAAGCGGGGTGGCTTTACCCACTGGTCTTTAGTGAGGGGATGACCTCCCGCACTCCTGCGCCCTGAATCCTGGCCGCGGTGCCCCGGCGGCCCCCGGGGCCGGGTGAGGTCGAGCTGCGCGTGCAGGCGGCCGGGGTTAACTTCCGTGACGTGCTCACGGTCATGGGCCTGCTGGGCACCGGGGTCGACGCCCGGGCCCGGATCGGGTTCGAGTGCGCGGGGGTGGTCACCGCGACCGGGCCGGGCGTCGGCCACCTCCGCCCGGGAGAGCGGGTGCTGGCGTTCCACCCGCAGGGCGGCTCGTTCGGCTCGTTCGTGACCCTGCCGGCGACGGCGGTGGCCGCGATCCCGGACCAGCTGGCCCCGGTGGCCGCGGCGGGAATCCCGGCCGTGTTCCTGACCGCCTGGTACGCGCTGCGGCACGTGGCCCGGGTGCAGCCCGGGGAGCGGGTGCTGATGATGGACTCCCGGTCGCTGGACTTCGCCGCGCAGGTGCGCGAGGCCACCGGCGGTGAAGGGGTCGACGTGGTGCTCAACTCGCTGGCCGGGCCGGCGATCAGGGCCGGGCTTGAGACCCTGCGCCCGTTCGGCCGGTTCATCGAGCTGGGGGTGCGCGACATCCTCGCCGACGCCCCGCTGGGGATGCTGGCCCTGCGGCACAACATCACGCTCGCCGCCGTGGACCTCCTTGAGCTGCAGCGCACCCGGCCGGAGTTCTTCGCCGGCCTGCTCGGCGAGCTGATCGGCATGTTCGCGGACGGGCGGCGACACCGCGGTGGGCGACTTCGTCGGCGAGTACACCCAGCGGCTCGACGGCACGTACGAGTTCATCTACGGGCCGCTGATCAGGGCCATGCAGGAAGGCCGGGTGCTGTTCATCGACGACGCCACCCTAATCTCCCCGGCGGTGCGGTCATATTGCCCACCAGTTTGCCTCACCCACGTGATCGGGCCTGGTGGCGGCATCGCCACTGGAGCCAGCGGGCGGCGTGGCCGGGCGGTTTCGGGCGGGCGAGGGCGGCGGCGAGCAGTTTCCTGACCTCGGGGACGGTGAGCGGGGCGAGGCCAGGGTCGGCGGGCGGCGGCATACCCGGCTCGGCCGGGGGTGCGGCCTGGGTGCCGGCGCGGTCCCTGAGCAGGGCGGCCGTGACGGCGCAGACCGCGAGGGCGGCCAGTAGAGGAAAGCTTCGAGTTCGCCAAAAGCTGCTTCGGCCTCGACCAGTGCCAGGCCCGGCTCTACATCGAGATCCTGCGGCACATCGTGCGGGCCGGACTGCCGCGCGGTCGGGGTGAGCCCGGCCCACGACACCAGCGACTCCGGGGTCGGGAACCGGCTCATGTCCAGGCCGGTCTCGGCGATCAGCGCCATGGCGGACTCCCGGCCCAGGCCGGGGATCTCATCCAGCCGCTCCGCGGCCGGCAGCGCGGCCGCGTCAGCGGCCCGTCCGGCCCCGGGCCGGTGACGCCGTCGGCGTCCACGCCCCAGGAGCCGGGGATCGCGGCCAGGTGCGCCGCGACCCGCTCCTGCAGATCGCTGAGCTGCTGGAAGCCGGGCACCCGGTCGTGCCGGTCAGCCCGAACGCGATCAAGACCTGGCGCGACGGCGAGGTGCTGTCGGGCGCGAAGTCCGACGCCGGGGACGCCGCCGTGATCGCCGAGTACCTGCGGCTGCGGGCCCACCGGCTCAAGGCCGCCGCGCCCTGCTCCGATGAGACCCTGGCGCTGCGCACGGCCGTGCGCAGCCGCGCCGACCTGGTCGAGATGCGGGTCGCGGCCGCCAGCCAGCTTTCTGCGCTGCTCGACGCGCACTGGCCTGGCGCGAAGGCCGTCTTCGCCGGCGTCGAGTCGCCGGTCAGCCTGGAGTTCCTGGCCCGCTACCCGACCCCGGCCGCCGCCGCGCACCTGGGCGAGAAGCGGATGGCGGCCTTCCTGGTCAAGCACGGCTACTCCGGCCGCCGGCCCGCCGCCGAGCTGCTCGCCCGCCTGCGCGCTGCTCCCGCGGGCACCGGCCGCGAGGCACTGTCTGAGGCGCTCCGCGACGCCGTGCTCGCCGCCGTCGGCGTGCTCACCGCCCTGAACGCGGCGGTCAAGAGCCCTGACCGCTCGGTAGCCGCCCACCTCGGGGAGCACCCGGACGGGAAGATCTTCACGTCGCTGCCAAGGTCGGGTCAGGTCAACGCCGCCCAGGTGCTCGCCGAGTGGGGCGACTGCCCCCAAGCCTGCGACGGGCCCGACTCCGTCGCCGCCCTCGCCGGCGTCACCCCGGTCACCAGCCAGTCCGGCAAGCACCGGGACGTTCACGTCCGCTGGGCCTGCAACAAGCGGTTCCGCGTCGCCGTCACGACCTTCGCCGACAACAGCCGGCACGCCAGCCCCTGGGCCGCCAAGGTCTACGCCGACGCCCGCGCCCGCGGCAAGGACCACCCCCACGCCGTCCGCATCCTCGCCCGCGCCTGGATCCGCGTCATCTGGCCCTGCTGGCTCAACAGCGTTCCCTGCGACCCCGCCCAGCACGGCGCCGCCGCAGCACTCGCCGAACAAGCGGGCAAGCAAATCGCGGCCTGAGGCTGACACAGTAGGTGTCATGACGGCTGGTGCCGGCTCGTGCCGCGTTGTGCCGGAACATCCGAGCGAGCACGGAGCCACCACGGCCTACGATTGGTCTAGACCAATGAGGGCGCGGCCGGTAGCGGTCGGTAACCGCGCCCGGTGATCGCACGCGTGGTTGCGGGGGCCGGGCGCGGCTTGACGGCGGGGGCTGAGTGGAGCGTGGATGCGTCCTGCGCTCGTTGCTGTTCCCGGTGCCGGCCCGGGTCGTGGCGGGCCGGGGAGGCTGGTGGCGTGATGCCTGAGGCGGTAGTTCCGCGCAGCGTGACGATCGGGGCGGTGCCGGGGCAGGTGAGGGTGGCTCGCGCGTTCGTGGCCGGGGTGCCCGGGGAGTGTCACCCGGACGCTGAGGTGGCGGTGCTGCTCGCCAGCGAGCTGGTGACCAAGAGCGTGCGGCACAGCGGCTCGGCGGTCCCGGGCGGGTGACAGTATCCGTAGCCGCCGGCCAGGGTGGCGTCCGGGTGGAGGTTACCGATGACAGCGGCGGAAGTACTCCGGTGTTGCGGGCTGCCGCTTTCGAGGATGGGGAGGGGGAGGGCCGCCGGGGGATGGGGCTCGTGGATGCCTGCGCCGCGCGGTGGGGCTACTGGCGGAGCGGCGGGTCCGCCAGTACTCGCGCCTGGCTGAGCCGGGCCGGCTGGTCCTGGCGTGTACCTGTCGGTGACCTCGCTTATACCTGGCATGTACGTGCTGTCCCCTCGACTGTCCGCGTATGGGCCCCAGCTCGCGGCGTCCGGCAACCTTCGCTGCGGTTCCTGCGGTCGGCTTAGGTTCCGGGATCCCCACCGCGGGCGACACGCGAAACCAGGAGACAGCCGGGCTAGGGTGGGCGCCGCGCCATCAACCCCCGTCGCTGAGAGGGAGCAAGGTGGACCAGCCGACGACCCCTGGCAGGACCGCGGGCGACATATCGCGCGCAGCCGGCCTGAACGCGGCCGTGGCGGAATGGTGCGCCGTGCAACTCGGCTCCGCCCCGGCCCGCGCGCTGTTTGAATCGGGGCACCTGGCCTCGGTCGACGGGCTCGCGCTGGCCGACGGCCGCAACGTCGTCGTCAAGGTCCGCCAGTCACGGCCGCGCCTGCTCGGGGCCTGGCAGGTGCAGCGGCACCTCTACGAGAACGGCTTCCCCTGCCCGGAGCCCCTCGCGCCGCCGGCCCCGATCGCGCAGGACCTGGTGGCGTCCGCGGAGGCGCTCGTCGAGGGCAGGCCCCTGCCCCGGGTGCCGGCCGACGGCGCGCAGCGGTACGCGGCCCTGCTGTCCCGGCTGATCGAAACCGCCCCTGCGGCGGACTCCGTTGCCCCGCTCCTGCCCCCGCCCGAGTGGGTCTGGTGGGACCATCCCTTCCCCGGGATCTGGCCCCCTGCTGATGACCGGGCCGACGACCTGAACGCCGTCAGCGGCGCCAGCCGGCTGCGCGAGACAGGCATGAGGCTGCGCGACCGGCTCGAGGCGTCCAGGCAGCTGCCAGCCGTCGTGGGTCATGCCGACTTCGAATCACAGAACATGCAGGTGGACAACTCATCTGGAAGTGGCGGCCGTCGATGACTGGGACAGCGTCACGAGCGGCCCGGAATGCCTGCTCGTCGGCGCGGCGGCCGCGGTGTGGACCGCGGACGGCACGCCGGGGGCCGCGTCCGTCGACCAGACCGCCGAGTTCCTCACGGCGTACAACCTGGCCAGAAGGGAGCCGATGCCTGATGGCGAGACCGAGCTCGCGTGGGCGGCGGGCCTGTGGGTCAGGACGTTCAACGCGGTCAAAGACCTCGCCGACGGCCTCGGGGACACGCTCCCGCAGGCCGAGGCCGACCAGCGGCTGCGCCGGGCAGGAGCCTGAACCACTGACCACGGCCGCCGACGATAACGCGGCCCGGCCGTGCCCGGGGAGGCCATCGCGCTGTACGGGCACATCCCACAACGCTGTAACACCTGCTCGCTGGCCGCCGAAGAGGCTGCCGGCACGACATCGGGGTTGCGGGCGGCCTCGATGCGGCGTCCAAGGTGGCTTACTCGTTCTGGACGAGCAGTCCGGTGATCGTCGCGTGCGCCATGTTCGGCTTGTGGCTGAGCGCGACATGGCAGCAGGCGGGTTCCGTCTCGTCGTGCACAACCAGGGTGAGCCGGGCCGTTTCCGTGCCGAGGTCACAGGCGGCGCTGCTGAACAGCCACGATGCCGGGGCAACGGCCTATATCGACGCGGACCCGCGCGACACCGGCACGCGCATCCCCGCAGCGTGCCTGAGCACGGCCGCTGGTTCCCGGGCAGGTGCGTCAGGTCTGAGAGAAGAACCCCAGCTCAACGGAACCAGGGCATGACAAGCACACGCGCCTCGCGACAATGACACCGCGACTCCTGACGGCCATCCGGCCGTGTGACTGTAATCCATAGCTGACGGCGTGGCATCTCGGGTTCACCCTGGGCGAGGTCGCGGTGGCACCACCGCGGTCCTGTCACCGGCATTGCTCAACCGTCGCAGGTGAGTGCCAGCAGGTGGCCGCCGTGCCGTGACGGAGGCCACTAGGCCTGCTGAGCGTCTGCTCATTCCTGGCGTCGTCACCTGGCCGTCCGGTACCGCAGCCCGTGACCGAACCGGAAGGCCGGGCGGGCGGTGTCGAACGGCACGTCCGGGCGGCTGGCCTCGACCGCCGTCATCGACGAGGGGATGTCGAACGGCAGGGACCCGCATGGTTCGAGCTCACCGAAGAGCACGCGCGCGAACGCCTCGTCGGCCGCCCCGAAGTTCACGATGAGGGTGGCGGCCGCTGTCAGCTGGCCCAGCAGCGCCGGCCGGTCGAGGTAGACGTCGAGGACGGTGGGTACCTGCTCGCAGATCGCCCGGATGCGGGCGAGCTCGGCGGGAGGGAAGGCGAGCGAGCCTGCGTGGAAGAAGGACTCGATGGACCCGGGGCCGCCCCGCTCTTCCCAGGGGGCCGACAGCCGCAGCACGGCGGCGTCGGCCTGCGCGGGCGTGCGGACGACGGTTGCCCGGCCGTCGAGCGCCCGCGGGTCGAGCCCCTCGGTGTACAGCCGCGGCAGCCGGGCGGTGTCGAACGGCAGCCGGGCCGGGCCGTCACGGTTGACGAGGAGCGTCATCGCGGCCGCCTGGGCGGCGAGGCCCTGCTCGCGGGCGGCGGCGGTGCCGACGAGCGCGTCGGCCTGGCTGGCGTCGACAAGCGGGTTGTCGAACAGGCCGAGCCGAAACTTCTCGCGCAGCAGCCGGCGGGCCGACACGTCGAGCCGCCGCTCGCTGACCGCGCCCGAGCGGACCACCGCGGCCAGCCGCTCCGGGCGGCTCTCGCCGCCGAACTGGTCGAGGCCTGCGTCGAGCGCCTTGACGATGCGCTCGGAGTAGGTGAGGTGCTCCACCCCCCAGCAGGTGCGGCCCAGGATGCCCCAGTCGCTGCAGACAATGCCGTCGAAGCCGAGCCGGCCGCGCAGCAGCCCGGTGATGACCTGATGGTTGAAGCCGAACCCGACAGGCTCGTACTCGGTGCCCGCCGGCAGGCCGTAGTAGGGCATCAGCTGGGCGACTCCGGCCGCGATGGCCTTCTCGAACGGCTGCAGGTGCAGGTCGAACCGGCCGCCCGGGTAGACCTGCTCCTTCCCGTACTCGAAGTGAGGGTCCTCGCCGTCCCGCTGCGGTCCGCCGCCGGGGAAGTGCTTGGCCATGGCGGAGACCGAGTCCGGGCCGACCTCGGCGCCCTGCAGGCCCCGGACGTAGGCCACGCCGAGGCGCCCGGCGGCTTCCGCGCTCTCGCCGAGTGTCCCGTTTGCCCGCGCCCAGCGCGGCTCGGTGGCGAGGTCGAGCTGCGGGTGCAGCGCTACCCGGATGCCTACGGCCAGGTACTCGCGGCGTACGAGGTCAGCGAACCGCTGGACCAGGCCGGCGTCGCCGATGGCGGCCAGGCCGAGCGGCTCCGGCCACTGAGAGAACGGGCCGGCCAGCGGGGACGCCAGCGGGTTGCTGCCGAAGTGGTGCCGCGGGTCGCTGGAGATCGTCACCGGGATTCCGGGCGGCAAGCTGGCCGCCGTTAGCTGTACCTGGTTGTGCCACAGCGCGATCTCCCGGGCGGACGGCCCCTCGATGATGTTGAAGTGCCGGATGCCCGCGGCGAGCAGGGAGTGCATAGACGGCGTCCCGTAGGGGCCGGGCGCATCCAGGTCGCCGAGCCGCGCCGTCGGGTGCACCATCAGCGCGGCCTTGTCTTCGACGCTCATCCGCGGCAGCAGGTCCGCTGCCCGCTGCTCCGCCGGCCGGGCGGGGTCCTGGTAAGGGGCGGTGCCCGGTGACACGCTCAACCGGCTCTCCTGCCTTTCTTGTCCCGCCGTGCGGGTAAGCTAGTGGAGTGAGTAGACGCTCATATCTCTCTACCGGCGCCGCCAAGCGAGCGCGGCCGATGGCGCCGGACGACCGCCGCGCCGCCATCATCGAGGCCACCATCCCGCTGCTGCGTACCCGCGGCTGGTCGGTAACCGTCAAGGAGATCTCCGCCGCGGCCCGGATCGCCGAGGGGACGATCTTCGGCGTGTTCTCCGACAAGGAAGAGCTGGTCCTGGCCGCGCTGCGCAAGGCGCTCGACCCGGACGTGGTGGAAGAGCAACTGCGCGCGATCGACCTTGGCCTCCCGCTTGAGGAGCGCCTGCTGCGGGCGGTGGAGGTCCTGCAGGACCTGGCCATGCGGGCGGGCGAGCTCCTCACCGCGATGCACCTGGACACCGTGCGCGGCCGGCTGCCGCAGCGGTACTCGGGTGACCACTTCGCCCGCAACGTGCTGCCCCGGCTGTTCGAGGGGGGCGACCCGCTGCGCCTCGAACCGGTCGCGGCCGGCCGCGCGCTGCTCGCCCTCGTCATGGGCGGCACCAACTCGATCAACTTCAAGAAGCCGATGCCGGCGACCGAGATCGTCGACGTGCTGCTCGGCGGGATCAGGGTTCCCCCGGCTCCCCCGCGGGCCGGGTAGCCCGCGGGGTCCGGAGCCGTTTAGCCCGCAAGCACGGGAGGCTGGGCCGCCGTGAACTTGAAAACGCGCTCGGCGTTGCCGCGCAGGATCTTGTGCCGCACCTCGCCCGGGATGTCCACCAGGCTGGCGTCGACCCGCTCCATGGAGTTCGGCCAGTTGGTCGCGGTGTGCGGGAAGTCGGTCTCGATCATGATGTTGTCCTCGCCGAGCAACTTGACCAGGTCCGGGCTGATCGGCTCGTCGATGAAGCAGCCGATGATGTGCTGACGGAACACGTCGCTCGGCATCGGCGCGTCGCTCGGCTCCGCCTGCCGGTTCAGCATCTCGGTCCAGTCGGCCAGCGAGAGCACCGACGGGATCCATCCGACGCCGTTCTCCGACAGTGCCAGGGTGAGGTTCGGGTACTGGCTGAACAGCTCGCTGTCGAGCCAGTCGGTCAGCGTCTCCCGGCCCATCGTCGCCCCGATCAGGGACGTGCTGGTGCCGGGGAGCATCTTGCGGCGGCGGGCGGCCTCGGCCTTGCGCATGCCGAGCCGCTCGGCCAGGTTGTCGAGGTCGTTGTTGGCGATGGCGTCGCGCATCTTCGCGGCGAAGTCGGCCGCCTGGTCCTCCTGGGCGGGAGGGATCCCGGTGCCGAGGTGCATGCACAGCGGCAGCCCGGCGTTGTTCATCACCGAGTACAGCGGGTCCCAGTGCTGGTCGGTGATGGCCGGGAAGCCGACCTTCTCCGGCGCCTGGCTGACGGAGATCGCCCGCGCGCCCTTGGCGATCACCCGCTCGGCCTCGGCGGCGGCCAGCCGGCCGTCCCACAGCGGGACGATGCCGAGGCCGATGAACCGCCCCGGGTAGGCGGCGCACCACTCTTCCAGGTACCAGTCGTTGTAGGCCTGGATGCAGGCCAGCGCCAGGTCCTTGTCGGCGGCCCGCTGGAAGAGGCTGCCGGCGAAGCCCGGCATGTTCGGGAAGCAGATCGCGGCCAGCTCGCGGTCCCGGTCCATCGCCTCGATCCGCGCCGTGGGGTCGTAGCACGCGGGGGAAACCTGGTCCCAGGTCAGCGGGGTGAACATCGGCGGCCGGTCTTCCTTGGGCCAGATCGCGCCGCCGCTGCCCATCGAGTCGAGCGGGATGTGCTTGGCCTCGAACAGCCACGACGGCCCGTGGTCGTCATCGACCCAGCGCGGCCCGGCGTCGCGGAACTTCGCGGGCAGCCGGTCCGCCCAGACGTTGGCCGGCTCGATGAGGTGCGAGTCGACTGAGATCAGCCACTCGTTGTCGTACGCCGTTGGCATGGTGCCTCCTAAGGTCCCCGGAAGAGCGTCAGTTGAGACGCCCTCACCGTATGAGTGAAAACTCACTCGGTCAACTGCCGGGTTCCCCGGGAAACGTCTAACTGATTCGGCTGACTTCACCTAACGCAAGAAATTAAGAGCTAAGCACCTATTGGCCGACGGCACGATCGAGCCTATGCTCACTCCCAACGGTGCTGACCACGCATATGTGGTGACTCACGGCGAAAGGTGTGCGGGATGACCGACCGGGACGAAGACGTCCGTAAACCTAACGGGACCGACCGCTCAAGACACCCCTCCAGGCGCCTGGCCGGCTCCGGCCGCCCCAGGGGGCGCCTGGGGCCTGCCCGGTGGCTCGGCGCGGCCGCGGCTGTGCTGGTGCTGGCCGCCTGCAGCTACGGGCCGGCCAGCAGCACCACCGCCGCCGGCCCGGCCACCGGGTCGGCCGGAACCGCCTCCGCAACGGGCGCCGGCGCGACGGTGGAGATCGGGCTGCCCCGGCCGGTTGACGAGCAGGCCCTGGTGGCGGCGCTCGGCGGCGCCCTCGGCGCGGGCGGGGCCACGCCGCCGAGCGACCAGCAGGTCGCGGCCATGTACCAGGCGCTGGTGAACTACGTGAACAACCACGGCGGGCTGCTCGGCAGGAAGATAACGCCCGTCTATTACGACCTGAACGCGCTAACGGGCGCGGCCGGAGCTGCCGACCAGGCGATGTGCACCAGCTTCACCCAGGACCACCACGTGTTCGCGGTGATGGACCAGATCAATACCAGCTCGACCCTCATCTCCTGCCTGCAGAAGGCAGGCGTGGTCGCGTTCGACCCGGTCAGCTCGGTTGCCATGGACGACACCTCATTCGCGCAGAACCCGCTGTACGGCACCGCCGGCTCGCTGAGCCTCACCCGGGTGGCCCAGGTCGAGGTGAACGGGCTGTACAAGCAGGGCTACTTCGGTTCCAACCCGAAGGTCGCCCTGGTCGGCTACGACTCAGCGCCCTTCACCCGGGCGATCAGCCAGGCGCTCAAGCCCGCGCTCGCCGCCCACGGGCTGAAGCTGGCCGACCAGGAGCTGGTCGCGCCAATCGCCGGGCTCAGCGACGTCGCCGCCGTGCAGCAGCAGCTCGGCAGCGCGGTACTGCGGTTCAAGGGCGAGGGCATCGACCACGTGCTGTTCTTCGACACCAACGGCGGCACCGTCAACCCGTGGACGCAGGCCGCGACCCCGCAGAACTACTTCCCCCGGCTCGGGCTCACCACCAACGAGTACCCGGCCCAGCAGTCGTACATCGGCAATACGCGCAACCCCAAGCAGGTCCAGGAGTTCTCCACCGCTCTCGGGGTGGGCTGGTCGCCGGTCACCGACGTTGCCGACTCTCCCGCCAACGCCACCGGCACGCTGTGCGACACCGTGATGGAGGCGGGCGGCGTCACCGCGGCGCAGGCGCACGGGTTCTGGAGCACCTGCGACGAGCTGCTCGACTTCGCTGCCGGGGTCAACGCCGGCGGCGGCCTGACCGCGGCGGACGCGCTGTCCGGCCTGGGCCGGGCCGGCAGCCTGCCAAGCGCCGAGCTGGTGGCACCGCCCCAGTACACAGCGGGACGGCGGGACGGCGCGGCCGCTGTCAGGGACCTGTCCTACTCGGCGAAGTGCCAGTGCTTCCAGTACGGCTCGGGCATCGTGAGCGTCAGCTCGCTGCTCTCCAACAGCTAACCAGGGCGGCACCGCCCGCTCGGCCGCCGGGCATCGGCCCGGCGGCCGAGCGGGCGGCAGGCAGAGGTGGTGAACACGTGATCGATCCCATGTCGAGCATCATCGCCGGGGCCCGCCAGCACCGTGAGGCGGGCCGGAGGATCCTGCTGGGGAGCGACAGGCCGCCCCGCCCGGCCAAGGCCGGGGCGTACATGCTGGTCGCCCTGAGCGTCTACGTCGCGCTCGACCAGGGCGTGGCCTATGTCATCAGCGCGATCGGGCCGGACATCAGCTCGTCGCTGGGAATGTCGCCCTCGACCTACACCATGCTGGCATCGCAGCGCCAGACGTTCGTAGGGCTCACCGCGCTGCAGTTCGCGCAGCTCTTCTACCGGCGGCAGCAGCGAGCCCGGCTGGCGAACAACTTCGGGTTCCAGTACGGGCCCGCGCTGCTCTTTGGCAGCCTGATCACCTGGGCGCCGGGCATGACGTTCGTCATCGGCGGGGCCGGCACCGGTGCCGCGGTGGTCTACGCCGCGCACCGCCCGATGCTGATGGACCACTACCCCCCGGAGTCACGGCTCCGGGTCCTCAGCTGGCACGGCGCCGCCGCAGCGGCGGGCACGATCGGCACCGTGGTACTGGTCACGCTGCTGTCCCAGTCGCTCGGGCTGTCCTGGCGGGGGACGCTGCTGATCACCGGGGCACTGTTCGTGCCGCTGTCGTTCATCGGCCTGCGGCTGCGCGATCCCGGCTGCGGCCGGCACGACTCCGACAACATCGCCGGCCTGATGCACGCCGGAAGCTCCCCTGTCCGTACTGGCGACCCCAGCGAGCTGCGGTTCTGGGAAGCAGTGCAACGGGTCTGGCTGATCCCCTCGGTACGGCGGCTACTGGCGGTCTGGGCGGTGCTCGGCGTGGCGGTGAACCCGCTGGTCACCTACCAGGCATTCTGGCTTCAGGAGCAGTTTGGCCTGACCACCGCCGCCCGCGCCTACTGTTATGCCGGCGCCGTGGTGCCAGCGCTGCCCGCCCTGTGGCTCACCGCCCGCAAGGGCCAGCAGCTATGGCGCGAGCAGCCCGCGCGGCTAGTCCGGCTGACCTCATGGCTGCTGCTGGCGATGGCGGCCGGCCTGCTGCTGGCGATCGTGCCGGTACTCGCGGTCAGCCTGGCCGGGTTCGCGATCGTGTTCGCCACCGAGGCGGTCGCGGTGGTGACGCTAAGCCTGGTGCTGATGACAATCGTCCGCCCCCGGCACCGCTCCATCGTCGCCGCCCTCTCGGCCCTGTTCTTCGGGCTGGTCGGCGGGGAGGGCGGCGCCATCCTGCTGACCGGCGTGGCGTCACAGTACTCGGCCGCAGCCGCGATCGGGGTGCTGGCCCTGCCCGCCCTCGGGGCGGCCCTGCTGCTCGCCCGGTGCGCACCGCACCTGGACCGCGACCTCGACGCGGTGGTGCACGAGGTGCTCGAGGACGAGGGAGTGCACGCGGCGGCCAGGCGCTCCGCCCAGGAGCTGCCGCTGCTGGCCTGCCGGGGTGTGGACTTCTCCTACGGCCAGCTCAAGGTGCTGCACGGCGTGGACTTCACCGTACGCGACGGTGAGCTGCTGGCGCTGCTCGGGGTCAACGGCGCAGGCAAGTCGAGCCTGCTCAAGGTGGTGTCGGGCATCGGCCTGCCGAGCGCCGGCTCGGTGCGGCTCGACGGGCGCGACATCACCTACCTGGACGCCGAGCGCCGGGTGCGAATGGGCATCACCCAGATCCCGGGCGGCCACGCGGTGTTCGGGCCGCTGACGGTGGCCGACAACCTCCGCGGCATGGGATACGCCCTCGGCCGGGACCGGAAACGGGTCAGCAGGGCGATCGACGAGTGCTTCGACGCATTTCCGGTGCTGGCCGAGCGGCGCAACAAGCCGGCCTGGACCCTGTCCGGCGGCGAGCAGCAGATGCTCGCGCTGTCAAAGGCGTTCCTGCTCAGGCCGCGCCTGCTGCTGATCGACGAGCTGTCCCTCGGGCTGGCTCCGATTGTCGTGGACCGGCTCCTCGCCATGGTGCGCAAGATAAACGCGGCGGGCACCGCGGTGGTGCTGGTCGAGCAGTCTGTGTCGATCGCGCTGAACACGGTCGACCACGCCTACTTCATGGAGAAGGGCGAGATCCGCTTCGACGGTACCTCGGCTGACCTGCTTGGCCGGGACGACCTGCTGCGGGCCGTGTTCCTCGGCGCCGCCGCACGAGACGGGAGCCACGCATGACATCACCGGCCCTGGCCAGCGGGCTGGCCCCGTTCGGCTTCCACCTCGCGCTCGCCCCGGCGCTCCTCGGCGTGCTCAGCGGGCTGACCTACGGCCTGCTGGCCGTCGGCCTCGTCCTCATCTACCGTTCAAGCCGGATCATCAACTTCGCTCACGGCCAGATGGGAGCCCTGGCGGTGGCGGTCATGGGACTGCTCACCCACGGCTACGGCATCCCCTACTACGTGGCCCTGGTCCCGGCACTAGCGGCTGGCGGGGCGGCCGGCGGCATCACCGAGTTCGCGGTGGTGCGCCGCCTGCGCAGCGCCCCCCGCCTGATGACGATCGTGGCGACGCTGGGCGTGGGGTCCTTCCTCACGCAGCTGGGAACGGCGATCAGCCCGGGCACGTTCAGCGGCAGCTTCCTGCCGAGCCCGCCTGGCCTGCCGACCGTCCAGATCGGCGCGCTCAACGTGAACCAGGCGTACATGGCGATGCTGCTCTTCGTGCCGGCCACGGTGGTCGCCCTGACCGTGTTCCTGCGCCGCAGCCGGACCGGGCTCGCCATCCGGCTTTCGGCCGCCAACCCGGACGCCGCCCGGATGGCCGGCATCTCGGTGACCTCGATGTCGAGCATCGTCTGGGTGCTCGCCGGCATCCTGTCAGCGCTGACGGCAGTGCTGGTCATCCCCGCCGCGGGGTTCTCCTCGGCTTCCTCGTTCGGCCCCTCGCTGCTGCTGCGGGCGCTGGCGGCGGCGGTCATCGGGCGGCTCTACAGCCTGCCCCTCGCCTGCGCGGCCGGCATCCTGATCGGCGTGGTCGAGCAGCTGCTGCTGTACAACTACCCGAACTCCGCCGGCCTCACCGACCTGGTGTTCTTCGCCTTCATCGTTATCGTGCTGCTACTGCAGCCGCGGCCGCCGACCCGTGAGCGGGAGAAAGGCAGCTGGGCGTCAGTCGCCCAGTGGCGGGCGCTGCCCGCCGCGGTGTCCCGGCTACCGGAAGTCAGGCTGATGCGCTGGCTGCCGGCGGTTGCCGGGATCGCGCTGGCGGTGACCGTGCCGCTTCTGGTATCCAACGCGGACGCGACGACGCTGGCGGCCGTGGTGGCGCTGTCCACCGTCGGGCTGTCGGTGGGCATCGGCGCCGGGCTGATCGGGCTGCTGAGCCTGGGCCAGGTCGCGGTGGCCGCTATCGGGGCGGTGGCGGCGTACTGGATGAGCCAGTCCGCCCCGTTCCCGGTCGCGCTGGTCGCCGCGGCACTGGCAGGTGCCGTTGCGGCCCTGGTCATCGGGGTACCCGCGCTCCGGATCCGTGGAATCCTGCTCACCGTCACCACCCTCGGGTTCGCGCTGACCACCGCCGACTGGCTGCTCACCCAGAACTGGGCATTCGGCCAGGGCGTGACGCCGCGGCACCCCTTCCTGTTCGGGCGGTCGCTCGACACCGGCAAGTCCTACTACTACGTCGTGCTGACGGTGTTCCTCATCGCGCTGCTGCTCGCCTGGAACACCCGCCGCCTCGGCCTCGGCCGGGCACTGCTGGCCGTCAGGGACAACGAGGAGAACGCGCGCGCCTTCACCGTCCCGGTCCGGCGGCTCAAGATCCAGGCGTTCGCCCTGGCCGGGGCGATCGCGGGACTGGGCGGGGCCGCCTACCTGTTCCTGTTCGACTTCGCGGACGCGAGCACCTTCCCCGCCCAGTCCAGCATCGACGTGGTGGCCATGACGATCATCGGCGGGCTCGGCCTGCTGCTCGGCCCCCTCATCGGCGCCTTCTACATCATCGGGCTGCCGCAGTTCCTCTCGCTGGGCGCGGCCGGACTCGCGGCCACCCAGCTCGGCTGGCTGGTCCTGGTGCTCTACCTGCCCGGCGGCCTCGGCGCGGGGCTGGAGAAGCTGCGCAACCGCTACGTCGCATGGGCCGCCGCCCGCCACGGGCTCGACCCGGCCGATGACCCAGTTCAGGGCGCTCCGCCCGGCCGGGGCGAGGAGGCGGGCCCTGCCCCGGGGATCGCCGCCATCGCCCGGCGGCGGGAAGTCCCGGTATCCCGGGGCGAGGTACTGCTCGAAGCCCGCGGGCTCCGGAAGTCGTTCGGCGGCATCACCGCCGTCAAGGACGTGTCGCTGACCGTGCGGCAAGGCGAGATCGTCGGCCTCATCGGGCCGAACGGGGCGGGCAAGACCACGACCTTCGAGCTCCTCGGCGGGTTCACCCGGCCCGACCGGGGCCAGGTCGTCTTCGGCGGCAAGGACGTGACCAGGCTGGGGCCGGAGCAGCGGGGCCGGCTCGGGCTGATCCGGTCGTTCCAGGACGCCGCGCTGTTCCCGACCCTGACGGTCACCGAGACAGTGCGGCTGGCCTTCGAGCCGGGCATGCCCACCAGCTTCACCCGGTCCGTCCTCGGCATCCCCGGAACCGAGAAGGAACGGCGGCGCAAGGCCGACGAGCTGATCGACCTGATGGGCCTGGGCGCGTACCGCTCGCGGCCCATCCGGGAACTGTCTACCGGCACCCGCCGCATCACCGAGCTGGCCTGCATGATCGCCCTGTCGCCGGCGATGCTGCTGCTCGACGAGCCCTCCTCCGGTGTCGCCCAGCGCGAGACGGAGGCCCTCGGGGTGCTGCTGCGCCGGCTGCGGTACGAGCTTGACCTGACCATGCTGGTCATCGAGCACGACATCCCGATGATCATGGGGATGGCCGACCAGATCGTGGCGATGAGCACCGGAACCGTCATCGCCGCCGCCAGCCCGGCTGCCGTGCGGTCGGACCCGCTGGTCATCGAGGCCTACCTGGGCAACAACGCCACCGTGATCAACCGCTCCACGGCACCAGCCGCGGCACCGGCGCCGGAGCCCGCGTCGTGAGAGCCCGCATGCCAGCCAGCCGAGGGGGAGCCGTGGCAAGAACGAGGCGCCTGCAGCTGACCGCGGCCGCCATGCTGCTGGCCTGCGGGCTGGCGGGCTGCCGCACCAGCGGCCTTGAGTTCGGCCAGTACCAGCTCCGCTTCCTCAGCCCCGGCCAGTCCTCGACGGTGCAGTTGCCGCTGCGCATCACATGGACCGCGGGCGACCTCTACCGGTCAGGAGACAGCTACGCCGTCTTCGTTGACACGCAGCCGGTCGGCCCCGGGCGGAGCGTGACTGACCTGCTCCCGGCCGACTGCAAGGTCATGCCGGACTGCTCCCGGGAAAGCTACTACCAGCAGGCCAACGCATGGCTGACGGACAAGCCGTCGCTGGTGCTTGACGCGCTCCCGGCGTCAAGCACCAGCGGACGAGGCGAGGGCTACCACACCATCACCGTCGTCATCCTCAACCGCTCCCAGGTACGGGTCGGCGAGGAGTTCGCCACCCTGGACGTCGCCTCGGCGCAGCAATGAGCCCAGGCGGCCGCCCAGCCCGGCGACGGGCGGGCCTACCTCTTTAGGCGTACCTGACGGGCCGGGGACTGCCCGGCTGGGCAATGCCCCGGCTGCCGGGCGCCGCTTAGCGTTGGCTGTGCCCGGGCACCCGGGTGGCAGACGGAGGGTGAGAGTGATGATCGAGGTAGAGAACCTCAGTAAGCGGTACGGGGAGAAGCTGGCCGTCGACGGGCTGAGTTTCGTCGTCCGGCCCGGCGTGGTGACCGGGTTCCTGGGCCCGAACGGGGCGGGCAAGTCCACCACGATGCGGATGATCGCGGGCCTGGACCAGCCCACCGCGGGCCGGGTACGCGTCAACGGCCGGGACTACCGGGCGGCGCCCGACCCGATGGCCGAGCTGGGCATCCTGCTGGAGGCCAACGCGGTGCACACCGGCCGGTCGGCCCGCAGCCACCTGCTGGCGCTAGCCCAGACCAACGGCGTGAGCCCCCGCCGCGTGGACGAGGTGATCGAGCTGGTCGGACTGCGCGACGTGGCCGGGAAGCGGGTCGGCGGGTTCTCCCTGGGGATGGGGCAGCGGCTGGGCATCGCGTCCGCGCTACTGGGCGATCCGCGCGTGGTCGTGCTCGACGAGCCGGTCAACGGGCTGGACCCGGAGGGGGTGCTGTGGATACGGAACCTGCTCAAGGGCCTGGCCGCCGAGGGCCGCACCGTGCTGGTGTCGTCGCACCTGATGAGCGAGATGGCGCTGACCGCGACGCGACTGGTGGTAGTCGGCCGCGGGCGGCTGCTCGCGGACACCACGGTCGAGGAGTTCGTGGCCCGGGCCGGTGGCAACGCCGTCACCGTGCGCACGCCGGAGGCCGCGAGGCTGCGTGACCTGCTGGGCGGCCCGGACGTGACCGTGACCAGCGACCAGTCCGGCGTGCTGCGCGTGCGGGGGCTGACCGCCGAGCAGATCGGCACCGCCGCCTGGCAGGCGCGCCTGCCCGTCTTCGAGCTGACCGCACAGCACGCCTCACTGGAAGAGGCATTCCTGCGGCTGACCGGGGAATTCACCGATTTCGCCGGCGACCGCTCCAGTGCCGCCGCCGGCGCCGGGACGGGAGCGGCCCGATGAGCCACGCACCCACCGTTCCCGTCGCCCTCGGCCCGGCCGGGGTGTCCCCGCTGAAGGTCACCCTGGCCCGGGTGGCGCGCTCGGAGTTCACCAAGCTCCGGTCGCTGCGGTCCACCCTGTGGACGCTGCTGTCCGCGGTCGTGCTGATGATCGGCATCGGCGCGCTCTTCGCAGCGGTGACCAGCTCCCAGTACCACGCCTTCACCGCGTCCCAGCGGGCCAGCTTCAACCCGGCCGGGACCAGCCTGACCGGCGTCACCTTCGCCCAGGTAGCCCTCGGGGTGCTGGGGGTGCTGGTGATGAGCAGCGAGTACAGCACCGGGATGATCCGCTCCTCGCTGACCGTCGTCCCCCGCCGGCTGCCGGTGCTGTGGGGCAAGCTGGCGGTGTTCGCGGGCGTGACCTTCGGGGTCTCGCTCGTCGCCAGCTTCGTCTCGTTCTTCCTCGGCCAGGCGGTGCTGAGCGGCCACCACCTCGACGTGGCCATCACCGCTCCCGGTGCCCTGCGCTCGGTCATCGGCGCCGCCCTGTACGTGACGGTGGCGGGGCTGACCGCGGTCGGCCTGGGCGCGCTGCTGCGCAGCACCGCCGGGGGGATCTCCGCGTTCGTCGCGGTGTTCTTCATCATCCCGCCGCTGGCCCAGGCGCTGCCGTCCTCGGTGAGCGGCCACCTGGGCCCGTACCTGCCGTCGAACGCCGGGGCCGCCCTGTACGGCGTAGCCAACGTGGACAACCCGCTCCCGCCCTGGGCCGGATTCGGGCTGATGTGCGGGTACGCCGCGGTCGTCATCGGCGCGGCGGCGTGGCGGCTGCAGCGCACCGACGCCTGATCCGGGAAAATGCCGTCATGAGGCTGCCGAGGCAGGCTGGACGCCCAGCGCTCCGCACAGCGGCGCGCTGGGCGTCCGACGTGCTGGTCACGCTGGTGGCCTGGGGATCGACGGTGGCAGTCTTGTTCCAGGTCCCGGGCGGCACGCGCCTGTACGGGGCGAAGATGGCCGTGCTGGCGCTGATGGCGGCGCCGCTGCTGGCCCGGCGGAAATGGCCGGTCCCGGTGTTCGCCTGGACGCTGGCCGCCGCCGTCGGCGCCCTGTTCTGGGATACCCGCCTAGTCGGCGCGCTGGCACTGCTCGCCGCCCTGTACACGGTGGCCGAAACGCGGCCGCGCCGGGACGCGCTAGCCTGCGCCGCCCTGCTCGAGGCAGCGGCGGTCACCGCGCTGCTGCTGCTGACGGCCAGCAAATGGTGGTACCAGACATTCTTCCTGACCGGCATGGTCGCGGCGGCCCTGGGGCTCGGCCTGTACTCCGCCGCCCGCCGCGCCTACCTCGCCGAACTGCACGACCGCGCGGAACGGCTGGAACGCGAGCGGGACCAGCAGGCCGCGCTGACCGCGGCCGCCGAGCGCGCCAGGATCGCCCGTGAGATGCACGACATCGTCGCCCACCACCTCACCGTCATGACCACCCTGGCCGAAGGGGCGGTCGCCGCGTCCCCTGGCTCACCGGAGGAGGCGACCGAGGTCATGCGCACCGTGGCCCTCACCGGACGGCGCGCGCTGGCCGATACCCGGCGGCTCCTCGGCCTGCTGCGCCAGGGCCCCGCCCCTGGCACCGGCGAGTCCTTCCAGCCGGCACCAGGCCTCGGCCAGCTCGACGGGCTCATCGAGCGGGTCCGCTCCGCAGGGCTCGACACCACGTTCGTGGTCCGCGGGCAGCAGCCGGAACTGCCCGCCGGGTTGCAGCTCGCGGTGTTCCGGCTCGTGCAGGAGGCGCTCACCAACGCGCTCAAGCACGCAGGGCCGGGTGCCCGCGCCTTCGTGACGCTGGGCTTCGCACCCGGGCAGCTGCAAGTCGACGTCCGCGATGACGGCGCGGGGGCCCCCGCCCCCGCCCTCGCCGCTGGCGGGGGCGGCCTGCTCGGCATGCGGGAACGGATCCGGGCCTACGGCGGCGACGTGCAGGCAGGTCCCCGCCGGCCCGCGGGCTGGGCGGTCTCCGCCCGGCTGCCACTAGATGACAAGGACATCCCGTGATCGAGGTACTTCTCGTCGACGACCAGTCGCTGCTGCGCATGGGGTTCCGGCTGATCCTGCAGGCTGAACCCGACATCGACGTCGTCGGCGAGGCCGCTGACGGCGGCTCCGCCGTCAGCATGGCGGCAGCCCTGCGCCCCGACGTGGTGCTGATGGACGTCCGCATGCCGGGGATGGACGGGATCCAGGCCACGGCATCGGTCACCGCCGCGGACCCGGCAGTGAAGGTCCTCATCCTCACCACGTACGACCTGGACGAGTACGTGTACGCCGGCCTCAGGTCCGGTGCCAGCGGGTTCCTGCTCAAGGACGCGCCCCCTGCCGACCTGATCAGCGCCATCCGCACCGTAGCGGGCGGCGACGCGGTCCTCGCCCCGACCGCTACACGCCGCCTCATCGACCAGTTCGCCCCGCTGCTGCCCGGCCCGGGCGCGCAGCAGGACCGGGACGCCGTGCTCGGCAAGCTCACCAGCCGCGAGCAAGCCGTCTTCGCGCAGCTCGCCGCCGGGCGGTCGAACCGCGAGATCGCCGCCGACCTGCACCTGTCCGAGGGCACCATCAAGGTCCATGTCCGGCAGGTACTGGCCAAACTCGGACTCCGTGACCGCGTGCAGGCCGTCGTGCTGGCTTACGAGTCCGGCGTTATCACCCCCGGCGGCTAGCCGCAGGCTCACGCTCGCCGGACCCGGTGCCGCGGCGGCCCCTGGCCCCGATGACGGCCCGCCAGCGGGGGCTGGACGCCAGCGCGGCGGCGGCCACGACGATGCAGCACGCCAGGAGCCACACGGCCATCGTGAAGAAACCGCTCGTCACGCTGTGCACGATCACGCCGACAGCTGACTGGTAGGCCGGCCCGGCCCGGGCGATGAGGCTGGCCTGCAGCCAGAGCATCCCGATGCTGGCGCCGGCGAGCGTGAGGGCGCCGCCGATGGTCATCCGCAGCAGGACGCGGCGCCGGCGCGTTGCGGCCAGCAGCGCCACCGCGCCGGCTAGCGGGCAGAGGACGAGCAGCAGGAACGTGGCCGCGCTGATGACCCGGAACCCGCGCTGAGGACCCGCCAACGCGGAGGCCGGCAGAAGCGGGATCTGCCCGCAGCCCGGCGACAGCCGCGTGCGGGCCACGCTCGCGATCCGCTCGCAGCTGGCGGCGGAGAGGCTGCTTACCGCGGGGAGGGTGACGGTCCTGCCTGACATCGCGGACAGCAGGCGGGAGACCTGCCCGAGGACGTCGTTGACCAGCGGGACCAGGTTGAGGACTACCTCGCCGCCGGTGCTCTTCACCAGCCCGCTGTCACCGTTCAGCACGCTGACCAGCTGGCTGTGGGCGGACCTGTTCGCCGTCACCCACAGCCGCTGGAATGCCGGGGTGGCCATCATCCTGCTGGTAGCGTCCCCCGCGAAGCCTGCCATGCCGCCGCCCAGCGGGCCGGCCAGCAGGGACACCGGGGGCGGAAGCGTGGTGGCGGCACGGGCCAGTACCGCCTCAACCTCGCCGGCGACGGCTGCCCGCACCGCTGCGTGAATCGCCGGGTCTGCGGCGATGGGGCTGACCGCGGCCACGTACCCGTCCGTGCTGAGCACGGTACCGCGTACCCATGCGCCGGTGACCGCGACAGGCAGCAGGACGGCGAAGGCGGCGGCCAGCGCGGCCGCGGCCATCCGCCGGACCCGGCGGGCTGGCGGTCCGGGGCAGGGCCCGGAAGTCATCCGAGGCCGTAAGCGATCAGCCCGCTCTTAGGGGCGCAAACCTCTGCCCACCTGCGGTGGGCTGGCCCCGAGAGTGTCCGGCTGCCCGGGGGTTCGGCCAGGGCCGCCGGGACATACTGCCGCGTTCCCCGGGCGGTACGGCCCCGGCGCGGCCCGGCGGTGATGATGCTGCCGCCAGCTGCCTTGATCAAAGTGTTCCTCCAGCACAGGCGCGCCCGACTCCGGCACCGCCGACGATAGGGCCGGCTACCTGCCCGGGACATCGCCCTCCCAGGCAGAACTCAGCGCTGCAGGTACGCCGGAAGAGGTACTCCTGCCACCCGATCGGGCATGAAGCTAGGTACTGCGGGACGGGCTCCCTGCGCGCGAGTCGCCGCTGATCTGGCTCCAGCCTTGGGGGTGCAGCCGCTCCCCGGCCATCGCGACCAGCTTGCCGTGACGGCGGATACCCAGGTACGGGCCGAGCTCGAACGTGCGCGGCAGGAACGGCGGGCCAGGCTTGGCGCGCGCCGTGAGGTCGAGCATCGCGGGCAGGTCGGCCCGGCCGAGCGGCACCGCCTCGGGGTCGGCGGCGACCGCTAGGCGCTCGCTGGTCATCTGCACTCCCTCGCCCACCCCGGCAGGCTGCCAGCCGGCCGACGGCGGCACCAGCACCGGCCTGCTGCTGATGCTGGAAACCTTGCGGCCGCTCCCGGCCCAGGTAATCAGCCGGTCCTGCGACCTGCTGGCCGCCAACCCCGGTGGCTCACCGCGGCCATGACCAGCCCGCGATGACGTGCCGCCACACGAGACGAGGATGCTGGTGCCGTCCACCCTCAGCCCGCAGCGAGAAGCTCAGGACAGGGGGCCTGACCCGACCTTGGACCTCGGCCGCTTGGCTGGCCCGGCCGGCAACGCCCTGACCGCCAGGGCCGGCCGGGGCGGGGCCCGCGTTGCTCGCCGGCCGGCTCGCTGCTAGCGCCGCATCGCGCTCCCGCACGGGCAGGACGATCGTGGCGGTGAACCTCTCTGGTCCGCTGCCTCAAGATCGGCTGTTGTCAGGCTGGCGGCCAGTTCCGCAGGGCGGCGTCGGCCACGCGCTGTAGGTCCTCGCACGCCGCGCCGCCCGCTGCCTGCACGGCTATGCCGTTCGCGATCGTCATGACGTAGCGGGCGATCAGGTCCGGGTCGGCGCCGGCGGGCAGGTCGCCCTCCTGGGCGGCGCGCTGGAACCGGTCGCGCAGGAGCACCTGGCCCTCGGCGCGCCACTCGGCCGTGATGTCGCGCGCGACCCGCCCGGTCTCGCCGGCCGCCAGCGCGCCCTGCACGCCCAGGCAGCCGGCGGGGCATCCGGGCCGGGTGTTGGCCAGGACTGAGCCGGCGAGGAACACCGTGGCCACCTCGCGGGCGGTGGGTGCTTGCAGTGCCCGTGTGACGTAGGCGCCGGGGCCTTCCGTGTAGCGCTCCAGCGCCTTCCTGAAGAGCTGCTCTTTGTTGCCGAAGGCCGCGTACATGCTCTTGCGGGAGATGCCCATGGCCTCTGTCAGGCCGGCGAGGCTTGCCCCCTCGTAGCCCCGCTCCCAGAAAGCCAGCATCGCCTTCTCGAGCGCCACCTCGGCGTCGAACGCTCGCGGTCGGCCAAGCTGCGCCTTCTCCATGCCAGCATCCTACCTTTTGCACCGACCGGTGCTGAAGTGCTAAAGTCTTATTGTGCACCGATCGGTGCTGAATTATGCGGAGGCCGGGATGCCCCGCAACCGGGCGGTACCAAGGAGAGGGACAATCCGATGACCGAAAACGGCCTGCGCAGCTGGTACCTGCGGTACGCGGCGGCGCTCAACGCCCATCAGTTCGACGGCATGGAGGAGTTCATCAATGACCAGGTGCTGCTAGGCGGCGAGCTCGGCACCCGGGACGACGTCGTCGCGGTCCTGAAGGGAATCGTGGACGCGGTTCCTGACATCCACTGGGAGGTCGAGGAACTGCTGATCGACCGTGACGGAATCGCGGTGCGCGCGGTCAACACCGGCGCCCCGACGAAGGAGTGGCTCGGCGTTCCCCCTTCCGGCGCCTCGTTCGAGATCGTCGAGTACGCCATTTACAAGGTCAGCGACGGCAGGTTCGCGCAGATGACGAACCTGCACGACTCGGCTGAGATGCTTCGGCAGCTAACCGCCTGATATCAGGGCCTCCGGCTCGTCCGCGGACGCCCAAGAGCGCCTTGGTGACGCCGCCGAGGCAGGCGTTTAACGGGCGGGCCAGCGTAGCGGGAGGTTGTCGAGGCCGACCTGGCCGCCGTGCTCGCGGATCGGGGTCGCGGGGTCGAGCTCGTAGTCGGGGATGCGCTTGTGCCACTCGGTCAGCCCGATGAGGAGTTCCTGGCGGGCCAGG
>Ga0265338_10001546_pt1 | contig 37199 bp, 40 predicted proteins | sample 42126metaG_FD_193579 | JGI IMG/M metagenome (GOLD analysis project Ga0265338, IMG submission 193579) | Rhizosphere microbial communities from Carex aquatilis grown in University of Washington, Seatle, WA, United States - 4-21-26 metaG | ecosystem: Host-associated > Plants > Roots > Rhizosphere... | reverse complement strand
GCTCATTGACGACAACCCGCCCGATCCCGAGGACAGTTTTTCGTCCGACCATCGAGGGCTCCCCAACGAGTAGAGCATCAAGAATGCTCCGAGAAGGAGGTGGCCCCATGGCCACTATCGAAAGCGAAACCCTCACTACTCCAACCGTAGCCGAGGTGACCGCCGCCGTCGAGACGGCCATCGCCGCGCTCCGCAGCAACATGGTCCACCCGAGCAGTGGCCTCATAGGCTGGGCCACCAATGCCGCCGGCGAACTCGTCGGTGGCAATGACTATCCGGATCTCGAGACGGTCGCCGCTGCCCTGGTCGACCCGCTAGATGCAGAACAGCTGGGTAGGCTGGCGCGTGTGGCCTACGCGGTATGGGAAGGATCGTGGCGTGAAAATGCCGCCATCATGGGTGACCTGCGCAATCAGGTCGCCGGCTTCGTCCGCCGGGCTCGGCTCGCCGTACCGGGTGTCGCCCTCGACGACGAGTACAGCGCCAACTATGGCGTCACGTACATCGACGTCTACTTCGGTGGGCGGAAGGTGAAGGCCATCTCGCGGGCTCCCGGCTATTCAGACTGGGCGTGGAGCGGCCCCCACAACTTCGGTCGGGACATGGAGCCCGAGAGGGCCGCCGAGCTTCTGGTTGCCGACTACCAAGCCGCCGGCCTGCTGGGCAACTAGCAAGCTCCAAGCTGCCCGCCGGTCGTTCGGGCAGAGCTCTCCGGAGCGACGAAGCGACCAAGCCCTCTCGGCACCATCGCCGATCAAACCCATCCGCGGGTATGGTCACGGTGCCGAGAGGGCACCACCCGAGCGCTTAAAACATCGTGTTTGAGCTTTCAGGTGGTTATAGCCGTTATCCGTTGACTTTCTCGGTCACATCCCCTAAACTTACCCAAGTTATGTCAAAGCGGACGTACCAGCCTAAGAAACGCCGCCGCACCCGTGTCCACGGGTTCTTTGCGCGTATGAGCACGCGCGCCGGCCAGTTGGTCTTAAAGCGCCGCCGCCTCAAAGGCCGCCAGCGCGTCGCGCTGTAGGCGCGGACGCTGCCGGTGCTTGCGCGAGCCTACCGCCTCCGCCAATCCCGTGACATTGCGCGGGTGTACAAAAAAGGGTCATATGGCAGCGGCAATGGTGTGCTGTCCGCCAAAGCCCTGGCTTCCGGTCACCGCGACTCCCGTGCCGTCGTCGTTGTTTCAAAGAAAATCGACAAGCGCGCCGTCGTTCGCAACCGTTTGCGCCGCCGCTTGGTCGGCGATCTGGAATCCCACTGGGAGACACTGAAGGCCGGTTACGATATAGTGGTAAGTGTTCATTCAGATGTTAGCGGCCTGCCGGCGCCCCAACTCCACGACCATCTGAGTCAGGCGCTGAAGCGCGCCGGCGTCATCAAAACTTAAAAGCAATCCGAGGCAAGAGTTTACCAATGTTCACGACCATCCTGGTCCAGCCAATTTTTAACCTGTTAGCCGTCATCTACACGTTCGTGCATGATTTCGGTTTGGCAATTGTTATCTTAACCATCATTATTCGCGGTATCTTGTGGCCGCTGGTTACCCGTCAGCTCCATTCACAACGCGCGCTCCAGGAGCTCCAGCCCGAGCTCAGACGCATCAAAGAGCAAGCCAAGGGCGATCGCCAGCTCGAAACCCAGCTCACCATGGAGCTCTACAAAGAGCGCGAAATCAATCCGTTCGCCTCGTTCTTACCGTTGCTTATCCAGTTACCGGTCTTTTTCGCCCTCTTCGTCGTCCTAAAGGACGTCACCCACATCGCCGACATCTCTAAGCTCGCCTATCCGTTCGTCAAACACACAAGCGCAATTGCCGACATCATCAACCACAAAGTCGCTTTCCACCCCACGCTGTTCAAGCTGGTTGACCTCACGAAGCCATCCATCTACATCGCCGCGCTGGCCGCTCTCGCCCAGTTCATCCAGACCAAACAGATCACTCCCAAACAAACACCCGGCGACCAGCAGGCTCAAATGATGGCCGGCATGGTCTATGTCTTCCCGGCACTAACCTTCTTTATCGGCCTGTCGCTGCCGTCCGCACTGTCGCTCTACTGGCTCACCTCAAGCGCAATGGCTGTCTTGCAGCAACACATCGTGCTCCATCGCGACGTGGTCGAGCTTGAAGAGGGCACCCCTGAGCCTTCGCACAAGTCTCAAAAAAGCCTCCCCAGATCATCCATGAAAGCCAACAAGGGAGGAAAAGCATGAACGACACTACTACTACCGACACCGTCAGCTACGCCAAACAGCGGCTGGAGGAGCTAGTTGCCTTCTTTGGCGCCAATGTCGAGGTCGAAGCCGACGTCACTGCCGATGGCATCGAACTCTCCATCGGCAGCTCAGCCGTTAGCCCGCGCCTCATTGGCCACCGCGGCGACACTCTACGCGCCACGGAATTTCTGGTCGGCCAGATGGTTAAGCGCCACGATCCGCTGGCCCCCCGCGTTTTAGTCGACGTCGCCGGCTACAAGCGCTCCCGCCGCGAAAGCCTCGAACAAATGGCTCACGAAGTCGCCGAGCGCGTCAAGGAATCGGGCCAGGAGGAGGAGCTCAAGCCCATGAACCCAGCCGAGCGCCGCATCGTCCACATGGTCCTGCGCGAAATCCCCGGCATCGAATCCGAATCCCGCGGTACCGACCGCGCCCGTCACATCGTCGTCAAGCCGGCCGAATAACCTCGGCTATTTCAGCGCCCGCTCGTACACTTCGAGCGTCTGCTGGGCGGTACGCTGCCAGCTAAACTGCTTGGCCCGCGCATAGCCCGCCTCACGTAGTCGCTCTCGCATGTCTGCGCTGTCTAGCAGCCGCGCCATTTTCTCGGCCAGGCTGGTAGCATCACGCGGATCAAAGTACTCCGCCGCCTCTCCGCCAATCTCCGGCAAGCAGCTCGCATCCGCTGCCAGCACCGGCAGCCCCTGCACCATCGCCTCCAGAATCTGCAGCCCAAAACCCTCATTGCGCGATGGGTACACGTACAATTTCGCCTCCTGGTACAGACTCACGAGCTCACCGTTGGTCACAAAGCCCGTCAGCACCAGCCGGTCCGCCACCCCTAGTTGTTGCGCCCGAGCTTCCAATGCATCACGCCAAAACCCCGGCGCCGCCGTCACCACCAGCCTCAGTTCCGGATGCCCTTTCAGCAGTGTCATCGCCTCTAGGATCAGTCCAGCGTTCTTGTACGGGTACACATTGCCTACAAATAAGACAAATTCATGCCCGGCGCCAAATCGCTCAATCGGCTCCGGTTTGGCCAAATTCTTGTCCGCCGCCAACAGCGTCACGGTGACTTTGCCGGCCGCCGCGCCAAATCTGCGCACCAGCTCATCCTTCACAAATTGTGTCGGCGTCATCACCGCCTGCGCCCGTTTAATCGACGCTCCCAGCACCCACCGAAACACCGGCCGCTTACATCGCCGCAGCACCCGCGCCAGTCCGCTCCCGCGGCTCGTGTCGTAGTCCAGCAGCGTCAAATCATGCACCGTCACTACACGCTTGCCCGCGTACCACATCGGCGCGTTGGCGGCCGTAAAGTGCACCAGATCCGGCCGCAACTTGCGCAGCACCCCCAGCAACGCCAGCTGTTCACGAGCCGTATACGGGTCAATATCCACCTCCACGCGCCGAAAATTGTCTGCCGCCGGCTGCCATAAGTGCCGGTCCGCTGGCCGCGTCAACACCACGTATTCATTGTCGTGATCCAGCGCTGGTAGTTCGTCCAATAGCGCCTTGGTGTACCGCCCCACACCCGTCCAGTACAACATCCGCGCGTCAATCACGATCCTCACGTGCGGTGCCTGCCTAGTCCCCACCGCTCAAATCGCCGCCGCTGCAATGGCGGTAGCTGACGATACAACCACGCATCAATCTGCGCTGTGCTCACACGTCGCGCCCGCTGGATCCGTCGCCGCTCCGCCAGTACGCTGCCCAGATGAGACCAAGCGGCCCAGTTTGCCCGCATATTCGAAACAAAAAGCTTACGCTTCACATCTGAAACCAACATCATCCCCCAGGCTGCCCAAAATCGCGGCAAATACTTCCAATACAACCATCCCGGCATATTTTTTGTGTACAGGTAGGTAAAGTTCTTCACCGTCTGGTAGCGTGCGAATGTGCTCGGTCGATCATGTCCGCTAACGCTGGCCTTGGGCACCCCTGCCTTGCCAGTTTTTTTGTGTGCATCAATGCGCGAGCTCGTCCCCCCAATATAGTGCCGCACCGTCGCTTTCGGCTCGTACAGCACCTTCCAGCCCATAAGCCGCATCCGAAACCCCATGTCCACATCCTCGAAGTAGGCAAAGAATCGCTCGTCAAACAAACCCACCTGCTCTAAGCACCTGGCCCGGAACAAACTCGCCCCCCCGCTGGCTGCAAAAATGTCACGTTGCCGCGGGCTGTCGTATTGCCCCCGGTCTTCCTCACCGCGCCCACGCGGGAACCCAAACCCCCATACCGAATAAAAGTCTCCCGTCGAATCAATGCGCACCCCGTCCTGCGTCAAAATCTTGGCCGCCACCGCACCCGCCTTTGGCGCCGATTCCATGGTTGCCACCAGCCGCTCCAACCAGTGCGGGTCGGCTACCGCATCGTTGTTCAACAGCGCAATGTAATCCGCTCCCTGCTCCAGCGCCGGCCGAATACCGCGGTTTACTCCACCCGCGAACCCCGCGTTATCGGAGAACTCCAGCAACTGCACGTGCGGGAACTTCTCGCGCACTACCACATTTGAGCCGTCCACCGAACCATTGTCTACTACAATCACTGTGTGCGGTTGCGTCTGCTTGCTCAAAGCCTCCAAGCACTCGGTAATTAAATCGATGCCGTTCCAATTGGGAATAACTACGTAACACGACTTAGGCATCTACCTTCCAGTGCTGTCCGACTACCGTTATGCCATCATTCCTGCCATCCTGCGATACCCGAAAGCTTGTGATACGCGGGTAAAATTCCAAAATCCTCGTAGTGCTCTCATCCACCACGGCCAGCGACAAAAAATAGTTTCCGGATTGCAAGTTGGGCTTAAGGGCTATCGTCATCGCCCCCGAGCCCAAAAACGGACCAATGCCATTAATCTCACTATTACTGCCAAAACACAGCGTGTCGTTGCTACTAAACAGCTGCAACCCAAAATGCACCGGCTGCTTCCATCGGCTCTTGTACGCAAAGCTCAGGCGCAATTCTTCCTGGGGCTTAAAGTAAGTCGCCGGCTTATCAGTGTGATTTTTGAGGATCACGTTATCAAACACTCGGTCCTGGTTGCTCTTTTTCTTGCGCCCACCCGCCTCGCCAGCTTCATAATTTGCCAGCAAATACTTCTCAGAAATATCGGTCGGGCTCCCCTCGGCCACCACCCGGCCATCTTCCAGCATGATCGCTCGGTCACAAAACTGCTTTATCGCGTTCATGTCATGTGTCACGAGCACGAGCGTTTTGCCTTGCTTCTTCAGATCCACAAATACGTCAAAGCACTTTTGCTGGAAATTAGCGTCGCCCACCGCCAACACCTCATCGATCAGCAGGATATCCGACTGGGCCTGAATCGCAATTGAAAACGCCAATCGTACTTGCATGCCCGACGAAAAGTTCTTCAGCTTCTGATCAACAAAATTTTCAAGCTCTGCAAAACCAATAATGTCATCAAACTTTTCTTCAATACTTTTGCGCGACAGCCCCAGGATAGCGCCGTTCAAAAACACGTTGTCTCGCGCCGACAGCTCTGGGTTAAAGCCCACACCCAGCTCAATAAAGGGAGAAAGCGAGCCGTTAATCGTGATTGCGCCCGAGGTTGGCATATAAATCTTCGCCAACATCTTCAACATCGTGCTTTTACCAGAACCATTGCGCCCCACGATGCCAAAAAACTCGCCCTTCTTGATGTCAAAGCTCACCTCATTAACGGCGTCAAACCGCGAGTAGCTCTTCTGGGTAAAAAGATGGATAGCGTTGCCCTTGAGACTGTCGTAACGCTCGTGCGGTAGCTTAAACGATTTTGTTACCGAGCTTACTTTTATTGCTACGTCTGCCATTAGACTTCCTCTGCAAACCTACTAGCGGACTTTTCGAAATACCAGTAACCCAGGGGTAGGATCAGGAGCGGGATCAAATAGGGGAATAAGAATAGTGGCGCATGGAGCAAATCGGCGCTCGACAGCACCCCGGTACCTAGGAGCACCTTGCGTGAGTCCTGGATAATCTGGCTCGCCGGGCTGAGCAAAACCAAGCTCTGAAAACGATGAGGGACAATGGTCAAAGGATAGATAATCGGCGTCGCATAAAAAAACAACTGCAAGAACACTTCCCAGATATGTCCAAAATCCCGATATTTGGCATATAGCGCCGCCAAAAAGAACGACAAGCCCAACGACAACAAATAGAGCTCCAAAATCAACACAAAAAACCACAGCCAGTCCAGCCGGACTCCAATCCCGAGGGCAAACAAAAACACAAAGATAACCATCAGATTCAGCATTAGGGTTATCAAGGCACTAATACTCGACGCCAGTAAAATGATCACCCTCGGGAAATACACCTTGCGAATCAAATCACCCTTATCTACCACCGACCGCAATGCCGAGGTCGTAGAATCGGCAAGATACGTCCACAACACAATGCCAATCAGCAGATAAATAGGGTAGTGGGGTATGTTAGAGCCGATCCGCACAAACACAGTAAACACCAGATACAACACCCCAAATATCGCCAAGGGCTTCATCAGTGACCACAGATACCCGGCCACCGAACCCTGATATTTCAACTTAAAGTCAGTCACGGCCAGTTCCCGCAACAACGAGAGATAATTATACCTTCCCATACTGGACCATTGATTCAACACAGATAAATACTACTATGGCCCTTATCTTAGGCGCAAGAAAGCGCGCCTAGCTCATTAGCCGCTTAAATCTCCTTACATCCACGCGATGTCCGGCATATAGCTTCCGGCGTTTAGCCAAAAATTTCGGTATCAGCCATAGCCCCTTAATTCGGCCCACCAGCATCGCCTTGACCAGTCCATAACGTCGTTCTCGCCAAAACGTCACCAGACGCTTAATTTCCGCATTGGTCCATCCCGGCAGACACCGTAGAATAATCGACCAGGGGATATTCTTCACCATGATGAGCGGCAAGTTTCGGTGCACCATTCGCAGCATAAACGCCGGGTTGCCCCCGCTCGACACCGAGCCCATGTGGTATGCCACTGCGTCACGGTAAAAATAATTCTTCATCCCCATCGCTAATGCTCGCGCTGACAAGTCCACATCCTCGTAGTACATAAACAAATCATGGTCAAAGTAGTCCGAGGCAAACGGTTGCTGTTCCAAAAACCCGCGCGTGTACATAGCCACGGCCGCATTAACCCCAAACACTTCGCCAGTTTTGTAGCCTTCGTCGGGTTTGTTGTAGCCAATCTGGAGCGGCGCAGCATTCAAGTCAATGTAAATCCCGGCCGAATCCAATAGATTATGATCGTGGTACTGTAACATCAAACTCTGCAGCCCCGCCGCCTCCGGGTGTTCCTGGGCAAAGGCCACCATTTTGACAGCCCAATCGGGCTCCATAAACGCATCGGTATTGAGTGCCACCACGTACTGGCAATCAGGGTTCTCCAAAGCTTTGGCAAACCCAAGGTTGTTACCCATGGCAAAGCCAGAATTCCACCCCACATCGATCACCACGGCTTTTGGGTGATGCTCACGCACATGCGCCACCGAACCGTCATGTGAGCCATTATCCACATAGATAAGCGTCAGCTCCAGATATGTCTGTGCATACACCGAAGCAAAGCACTCATCGAGCAATTTCTGATTATTCCACCCCACGACTACTATCCCAACATTGGGACTCTGAACCGGTTTGCCACCTTTCATGATCAAAGTATAAGCCATACTGTGCCATCCAACGGTATAATCAAGCCAATGGCTACCTGGCGCACCTATATCAAAACCGGCCTCAAGAGCCTAGGCCTCTACGGTCCCGCTGCGACCGCCCTCAAGACGTACCGCTATCGCGAGTACACGAGCTGGACCCGTCGGCGTGAGCCGCAGCTCCCGCCCGCCAAGGTGAACCAAGGCCCGCTGTTTAGTATCATCGTACCCACTCATAAATACACCGCCCGCTACATCGAACCACTCCTGGGCTCATTACTGCACCAAAGTTATCCCAATTGGCAGCTGGTTGTCGTAAACGCCTGCAACAGTGCCGCCGATGTCACTGCCACCGACCAACTGGCCGACCGCGATCCCCGCATCAAAGTCGTCCGCCTCAAGCGCAACCTACACATTTCCGGCAACACCAACGCTGGTCTCGCCGCCGCAACCGGTGAATTTGTCTGCTTTCTCGACCACGACGACGTCCTGGCCGATTTCGCCCTGGCCGAAATAGCCGCTGCTCTCGCCACCGACCCGCACATCGACGTTTTCTATAGCGACGAAGACAAGCTCACTGACGATGCCAGGCAGCGATTTTACCCTTTTTTCAAGCCCGATCTAGTGCAAGAACTCATTCTCACATCCAGCTACACCTGCCATTTCATGGGCGCTCGCACGTCACTGCTCCGCGAGATCGGTGGCTTACGTTCCGAATTTGATGGTGCCCAAGATTACGACCTTATGCTGCGCCTGCTCGACCGCACCTCTCGCGTCCATCACATCGCGCGCATGTCTTATCACTGGCGCATGGCCGCAAGTTCAACCGCCACGGTAATTAGCGAAAAAAGCTACGCCGCCACTGCCGGGCATCGGGCCCTCCAGGAGCACCTCAGGCGTAATCACATTGCAGGCACTGTCATGGGCGTCGAGGGCCAGGCTACTGCCTATCGCGTCCAATACCCAGTCGGCCGCCAACGGGTCCTGCTGCTCGCCGCCGACCCCGCCGTCTTTGGCGCCCATCCTCTCAGTGCCAGCCTCCAGGTCGACCTAGCCAGCCTCGCTGAATACCCGCCGCTGGCCAACTACGATGCCGTTGTGGTCGTGGCCACGGGTCTCAAGCCTGCCGCGCCCGATTGGCTCGACGAGCTCGTAGGCCGCGCCCTCCAGCCCGAAACCGGCCTAGTAGCAGCTACTGTCGAAGATCGCGCCGGCATCTCACCGCTCGGCTACATCCATAGAAGCGGGCGATTACACCTGCTCGAAGGCCGCATCCGCGAGCCAGAGTTCACGTACCTTGGGCTCAGCAGTTGGCCTCGAGCGTTCGCTGCCGTACCCACGCTCTGCTACGCCTTGGCCGGTCCCTTGGCCGCTTTTCATGCCCTCAATCCCGGAGCATCAGACCAATTTGAGCTCAATCTGCGTCTACACCAGGCCGGCCGCACCAATGTATTTTGGCCCTACTCCCGTCTCCACCGCACCGCCACGGCACCGCAACTTCCCGATTCGGCGCCCATACCTCGGTGGATCGAGCTCCCAGCAAACGACCCCAACTTCAACCCCAATCTAACCATTCGCCGCCGCCGACCGGCCCTCAAAATCTAAAAACTCTCATGATACAATAAAATCATAGTTCAAAACGGGGGGCGAAAAATCATGCCCAAAACCAAACCAATCACTCCTCGATCTCGCTTATCGCTCCTTCAGATCCGGAGCATAGTGGCAGTTGTACTGCTCATCTTGTTGAGTATAGTTGTCTGGTTCAGCCTTCGTGGCGCATCTCCAACCCACAATCAGCTCCAGACAAGCTCCAGTGTAAGCCCGACAGCTTCCAGCTCACCCTCGAACCCACCATCCGCTTCCACGACCTCACCACCTACCTCACCCGCTGTTACCTCAGCCCCTACTCCGGCCACCAGTCTACCCACCCCTACGGGCCAAGTCCTCAACAAGCCTGAGGTTCACTTAAGTGAGTCTGATCCCGGCACCCAATATGGCTCCGGCATGGATTCCACCTGTCAAACAATTGCTGGCGCCAGCTGCGGAATCGAGCTCACCTCTAGCACCGGCCAAGTCAAAACCGTGGCAGCCAAGCAGGTCGTCGCAATGAATGGCACCTACGGCGTCGATCTCACCTGGGATGTCAAGGTTCTCAATCTATCCGTGGGCACGTGGAGTGCGCGCGCTGTTGCCACTAAAGACGGCCAGACTGCCAAATCCAACGCGTGGCCACTCACGGTGACGCAATGATGATGAAGCACCTCTTCCAAACCCTCGCCGCCGCGGTCGTCGTGGCCTCTGGGTTAGTTTGGCCGAACTCAACGACACCCACCGCCCTGGCCTACAGCGATACCCGGCTCATGGACGACCAAGTCTTCGATAACGTTGGCAGTATGAACCAGGCGCAAATCCAATCCTTCCTGAGCGGTAGCGACGGCCGACTGGCGGGTGGCTCAACCTGCCTCAGTGGCTATCAAACCCCCAACTTCCACTATGACGGCAGTTCATGGCGTTACGGCGACATCACCACCACCGATCCAGCCGACCCCAATTATTCACACCGCTGGGACCCCAGCTTTGGAGCCAGCAACATCTCGGCTGCCACCGCCATCTATCAAGCCGCTCAACAATGGGGCCTCAACCCGCAAGTGATTATAGCCACGCTCCAAAAAGAAGAAAGTCTCATTAGTGGTACGTCTTGCGATGCCTGGCGCTACAACTCTGCCATGGGTTACGCTTGTCCCGACTCCAGCTCCTGCGACCCTAAATACGCCGGCCTCACACGTCAGATCCTCTGGGGCTCCTGGCAGCTCAAATTTAACAAGGAGCGCAGTTACGGCAATACTGCCTGGGATGGCGACGGCGGCATCACGTACGTCGGCTTCATGACGCAAGGCACCTTCAAGCGCTGCGACACCTGCTCCGCTACCTACTATTCCGGCTCCGCCACTATCGACGGCCAAACCATCAATCTGGAAAACGGCGCCACCGCGTCGCTCTACACCTACACGCCGCATCTCGGCCAGAGCTTTCCGGGCATCTTTGAGAGTTGGTTCGGCCCGGCCGTCGGCACACCGTCGCTCACGTCTAAATTGTACCGGCTCTACAAGCGCAGCACTGACCGCCACTTTTACACCACAAACATCGCCGAAGTTAACACCGCTATGGGTCAGGGCTACGTACTTGAAGGTGTGAGCTTCTACGTGAGTACTACCAGTGGCGGTGACTTATCGCCCGTCTATCGCCTGTACAACAAATCAGCCGATTATCACTTCTACACCATCAATCATGACGAAGCCAATCAAGACACTGGCCGCGGCTTTGTCATTGAAGGCATCGCGTTTTATGCCAGCAATGGTGGTGACCCTGGTGTACAACCCATCTTCCGGCTGCTCAACAACAATGGCACGCACTTTTTCACCGCCAACGCTGCCGAGCGCGACGCTGCTGTAGCCAGCGGCACTTACAAATACGAGGGCATCTCGTTCTTCGCCGTCCCCAATTAAGCTAGCAGCCGAGCCAGCCACCGATTGCGCGGGTAGCGTTCAAACACGACAGCCACAAACAAGTAAATCATTATCAACTGACACGCCACGGCAAAGGTAATCGTTGCCACGCTAACAGCTGACGTCCAACCGGTAAAGTCAAAGTCGTAGCTAAAGCCCACCATAAAGTAATAACTCATCACGATACTAGCGAAGACTGCCGTCATCAGCCAACGCGACCATCTTGCAAGCCAGCTCACGCCATAGGCAGTCAAAATTGGCACTAACGCCTCGGCAAAATGCATCGCTCCAATTCCTAAACTCTTGGGTCGTCCCAGCATCACAAACAAAACCGCCAGAGGGGTAATCACCATAGGCAATAAAATCCGCCAATCGCGCCGCAACTTTCGTGCCACCTCCACGTACGCAAACGGGAACAGCGTAAGACCAATCGCTCCCGGAATCGTGGTAAGTGTGTCGGCCCACACATAAGTTCGCCACTGGTTAGTTAGCCAATGCCGCAGCTCCAAATGTGCCAGTAAGTCGTACACGGCCCGCAGCTTAATGCTGACAATCGTCTTCAAGGGAGTATGGAAGAAATCCGCTATCACATGGCTGGGGTCCGAGGGGATCTCATTGAGCGAAAACGGGTAGTAAAAAAACAAACTGGTCTGGTGAAACACCAGCCTCGCCAACACCAGCCATGGCAGCGCCAACGCCGCCAAGACCACCCCCATCTTCGCCAAATACCCCCAGGCTCGCTGCACTAGCAAGTACACCACCGACCCCGCCAAGTAGAGTATCGACAAATCGTGCACCAAATAAGCCATACCCGAGAATGCTCCCACCAATATGGGCCGCTCCCGCCGCCGTAACAGTATCCAGGAGCACAAGATAAAGTACGCCACCAGAGACTTGGGCCAGGAAAAAAACGAATTGTAGAGAAAAAACGGGCTAAACACCAAAAACAGCACCGTCAACTGCGCCAACCGCTTGCGAAATAGGGCCGTCAGTAACAAATACGCCGGCACAATAAACAGCGAGTTGAGTATTTGCGCCAAAATCTGAAACTGCTCGTAGACGTGGCCGTGGTATCCCGTCGGCGTGGCCCACAAGTAAGGACGGGGGATTTGCTCATGCAGTAGCTCATAATAAAACGCCGTCACCGCGCCCATCAACGGCGTACGATAAAAGAAGTTTACGTCCCATTCGCTAATAAATGAGTCATTGGCAATACTCATGCGATTAACGAAAAACTGCGCCTGCCGAAAGGGGATATAGTTATCGTTAGCCGGCGTGTGCGCCAAATTCAAGATCTTCACGTTAAATACATTGTAGTTTCTCCCCGCCCGTGGTGTCGGATCAGGGATATAACCATCGGCTCGATGTAGAGGTAAGCTCACCCAGGCCAAGCTCGTCGCCGACATCACAACGAGCGCTATGAACGGTAGCGTCACAAACCGTCGCAGTTCCAGCCCCTGCCGAAACACCACCCAGACTGAGGCCGCCAGCCCAGCCACTGCCACCAGCTCAATCGCCCAAATGCTAAAGCCAACTGCAAAGTGCAGCAACGCCAGTCCGGCATATAACAGCATCGAGATGCCGTAGCTGAACACTAGCTGCAGGTCGTGCTCGGTAAACCACCGCAGCTGCTTAATAATCGCATATCCTGGCAAAATCAAAGTCGCGTGCACCAGCCCAAAGAACGCTAGGAATTTCGCTATGAGCAAAAGCTCCGCCATAGTGCTACGGCTCAGACTGGACCGTCGGCTGCCCAGTGACATCATTTACCGGTGGTCGGTCCAATCCCATCAACTTGTCGTAATAGTTGTTACGAGCGTAGTTCGCCACCATCTCTTGTGAAGCCTGACCCATCTGGCGCAGCTGCTCGTTGGTCGTCTTAGAACGATTAAGCATTCGCTCAATCACATCAGCAAACTGCTGCAAATCACCATCCTTAAGCAAATAACCATTCACACCCGGCCTCAGCTGTTCGTCTACTCCAGAACAGTCGTTGCGCAATACGACATGCCCCATATACATCCCTTCGGCCACGTATAAGCCGAAAGCCTCCATCAGCGAGCAGCAAATCACCGCATTGCAATGAGCCATACTGGCTAGTGCCTCATCACGGCTCACCGTATCGGAGTATTCGAAGTGCTCACCCAGCACCTCCTGACCCACCGCCTCCAGCTGTCTCGACAAATAATCTTTGCCCAGGCCAATCAGTCGCAGCTTGAAGTTGCGATACTGCGACTCGTGCCCCCGGTAGTAATCCACCAAAAATTTATAAAAAGCAAACAACGCCGTCGGCTGGCCCTTACGCCCCCCCAGGGCAATGCCGGAGAGCACAAACGTAATCGCTTCATAATCCGCCGCCTCCCGAGCTGCCTTATAGCGCTGAGGTACATCCACGTGCAATGGGACAATCTCAATCGGCGCATCAAAAAACTTCTGGTACTTGCCCTGCATTTTTATCGATGGCACCGCCATAGTCAGCTTGCCACGCTTAATCAGCGCATGCACCTTTCCGCGCAAATTCCGCTCTCGAAACTGCACTTGCGGGTCATCCTCGTGTACATACCAGTAAGCGTGCCCCAGACGATCGTCCGCCAGATAGCGCAAGATCGCCTCCCGATAGTTGGCCGTAATCGCCGCGGTATTCATGAGTACAAAGTCATCGGGCTTGAGGCTCAATCGTGGCGCTAGGGCAAAACTGCCCAGCCGGGGGTCCATGCCATCAATCATCACCCCCAGCTTTCGTAGCTTCGCCAGATGGCTACTGTCGATATGCGGCGCTACAACCCGTAGCGCTTTCGGCCCCACCTGCTGGGCAAATTCATGGATCATTTCCATCAACACCAGTGGCCCACCAGTTTGATCCAATGGGTGCGACAAGAACACGTACTTGCGCTTCGTCGAACGCTTACCGAGCACATGCCGGGCCACAAACAACCCCTGCTTCACCGACGATCGCACACCATAACGCTTCACAAACACTGTCAACTTCTGCGCTTGTCGCACCTGCTTAAGTACCGGTAGGCGCGTCGCTTTGGCCATCAAGCCGTTGCGCGTCACTTCCTTGAGCTTCTGCGCCGTTATAGGGTCAAGCGTCAGGTCCGGCGCTTTCGTACTCGCCGTAATGACCTTCGCCAAATGTGCCGTGAGCGATTCCCAGTAAAATGTGGGCTTGAGCGCTGTCAAATTTTTGCGGATCTGCACCAATTTCTCTGGGTGCTCATACAAGTAGTTCAGATCGCGCTCCAGCCCGTCTTCCTCAATGCTCTCAAAACGAAATGCCGCATCCTTCTCGATCAACAGCTCGCTCAAAGGGTCGCCGCCGTTGGTGGCAATGGCACGTTCGCCCCACACAAAATCCATTACTCGGGTGCGCCATGAAAAGCGGTTCTCTTGCCCAGCGGCGTTAATGCTAATCACTACATCGCCTAGATCAAACCAGTTAGCACGTTTAGCAAAATCTACCCAGTCCACAAAAAACATCGTGGTGTCGAGCAGCCCTTTTCCCTTGGCAAACGACATCGCCTCATCGTGCTGCCGGAAAAAGACAGGGTTGGGGTTGTGCGGATTACGGCCACCCACTACCACCAATTTGATCTTCTTACCTCGGGCCGCCAGGCGTTCCACGGCCTTGAGCAGATTGCGAATATCAAACCATGGGTACAGCCCACCAAACCACAGCACCACAAAATCATCCTTGGTCACACCCGGCAGCTGCGGTCGCTGCGTGGGCGCAAATGGCTCACTGCCAACCCCAAACGGCAAAATCTCGATCAAATCATTCGAATACGTTATGGGGTTAATGCGCCCCAAGGCCGACAGCACACCTATATAAAACGTCTTCTGCGTTTCGTTGGCGCACAAAAAATAATCCCCCCGCTTCAGTGCTAGATCAAATCGCTTAAGCTCCTGCATGTAGTTGAGGTACTCTTGCTCCACATGCTCGGATTTGCGCGCCGAAATCTCCACGTAAATTGGCACATAGGCATCTAGCACCAGCTGCACGTGATCACCGATTTTGCGAGCGACCACTTCCGACGGCTCACCCATGCAGTAGCTCATAATCACCGTGTCGTAGCGGTTGGCCAGATCTCCCAGCGTATCGATCGACCAGTTGACCAGCTTTACTCCCTCTTGTTCAGGCTTGCCTTGGGGAAAACTTTCATGGATCGCCACCGTCACGTCCACGCCGTTTTTGCGCAAACCGCTGGCCAACCCCCAGACACGCATGCCCCCACCTTCAATCGTTTGATACTGCTGTGTGGGCACTGGCCCATACGAAATAACTAAAGCGGACTTCAGCTCGCGCATCGGTCCACTCCCGTGTCACAACGTCCGTTCATGCCTGTTATTATAGCAGGCTCCAGGAGTGAGAGGTGAACCTGACGTGCTAAGATGTGCCCATGCGAAACCTCTTCCGCCCCGCCGCTCGTCGTCCCTGGCGTGCCATCGCCCTCACTGCCCTGGCCGCTTTTATTCCACTCCTGCTTATCTGCTACCTCATTCACAAATACGCCGTGGCGGTCCCATTCCTTGACGAATGGGACCTCGTTAGTCTCATGCAGGCCTACCACTCCCACCACCTCACCTTTGGGCTGTTTTGGGCTCAACATAATGAACATCGCATTATCTTTCCGCGCCTAGCCTTCCTCTTGCTGGCCATCCTCTCGCATTGGAATATCATGCTCGAAATGATTGCCTCGGTCGTCATTGCGACAGCCACCGTCGCCCTCGCGCTCTGGCTCCTCATTAAGACCTTCGGCCGTAACGCCTATTTCGTCATGCTCGGTCTACTCACTCCATGGATCATGTTCTCGCCTGTGCAATGGGAAAACTGGCTTTGGGGTTTTCAGCTCGCTTGGTTTATGATGCTGCTCGCCACCGTCATTACCATATGGGTGCTCACTGTGCCCCCGCGCTGGCTGACTGGCGGCTGGCGACCACTCATCATCGCCATAACAACGGCCACCATTGCAACCTATTCTCTCGGCAGCGGCATCCTGATATGGCCTGTCGTACTCGGACTGCTGCTCCTGCAGCGCCGCCCTCGCCTTCATATTATGGTCTGGGTCGCCGCCGCTATTCCGCTGGCCGGCGCCTACTTCATTGGCTACCAAGCCCCGGCAACAGCTTACCCGGCCACACTCATCCTGCACGATCCCATGGGCTTTGCGCACCATTTCCTTACCCTCATCGGCCGGCCGCTCGGCTACGACATCATTAGCTCCACCACGATCGGCACTGCGTTGCTCCTCACCTTTATCGCTAGCGTATGGTACCTGGCGAGTCGTCGCCAACTCGACACTGCGCTACCTTGGGTCGGTCTCGGCAGCTTCACGCTGCTCTCCTCGGCTCTCACCAGCTTTTCGCGCTTCGGCGCCGGAGTCAACCAAGCCATGTCCAGTCGGTACTACGCCATCACCTGTCTATTTCTGCTGAGTACGCTCGTACTCAGCTTCCTGGCGACCCGTCACTATCGTGCTACCATGCAGTTCCCATCGCTACTCGGCCCCCTCGCTGCAACTATCATTATAGGCTCACTCGTCTTCAACAACTACTTCTACGGCGTCGAACTCATGGGCATCGAGCACACCACTCAACAAACCGCTTACGATTGCACCCACGCCGCCAAAACCGGCCGCGAAGACTGTCTCACTACCGCTTTCCCAGACAAAAAGTACGTCTGGCCCCGTATCCAATTCCTGCGTAACGTTCACTGGGGCGGATTTTAAGCCTCGTCCGAGCCTGTAATATCGTCAACAAGCGGTCGATCGAAACCTGCTAGCGCAACGCTATCTTAGCCAACCTCAAGGCTTGGCGCCCCTTAGTCCGGAGCAGGCCTTTGGGATGACGCCCAATTGCCCAGAAGCGTGCGGTAGCCCCATAAGCCCCCCATAGACACACCCCCTCCCTCACGATAAGATTCAAAAGAACAATTACAGTGGGAGTGGAGAAATGCCCGAACTCGCGCACAGCGAAACTACCGCGCCAAGCAGCGTAAAGTCTGCATACGATCTTTGCATTATCGGTGGCTGCGGCCATGTCGGCCTACCACTCGGCATGGCCTTTGCCGACCGTGGCAAGAATGTCGTTCTCTACGACATCTCGGAGCCCAACATCGGCAAAGTCAACCGCGCCGAAGTCCCGTTCCAAGAAAACGGTGCCGAGCCCGTGCTCAAGCGTGTAGTCGAATCCGGCCGCCTTAAGGCCACTAGTGACCCTGCTGCCATCGGCTCCTCCGATGTCCTGATCATGGTCATCGGCACGCCCGTCGACGAGCATCTCAATCCGAAGTATCATGACGTGCTTAATGCTGTCCGCGAGATCAAAGACCAGCTGCGCCCCGGTCAGCTCCTGGTCATGCGCTCAACACTCTACCCTGGGGTTACCGACAAGGTTAATCACTATCTACAAAGCCAAGGCCTCGAAATCGATGTCGCGTTTTGCCCCGAGCGCATTGCCGAGGGCCATGCACTAACTGAGCTATACGAACTGCCCCAGATCGTCTCCGGCTGTACACCCAGGGCTGCCGAGCGTGCTGCCCGGCTGTTCTCGACGCTAACCAAGCAAACCATTGAGCTGGCACCTATCGAGGCCGAGCTTGCCAAGCTCTACACCAATACCTGGCGGTATATTAATTTCGCTATCTCAAACCAGTTTTATACCATTGCCAACAGTCATGGCCTCGACTTCTACAAGATCCGCGATGCCATGACCAAAGACTACCCGCGCTTAAAGGCTTTCGCCAGCCCGGGCCTCGCCGCTGGCCCTTGCCTGTTTAAGGACACCATGCAGCTCTCGGCTTTCAGCGGCAACAATTTCTTTCTCGGTCATTCCGCGATGCTCGCTAACGAGGGCCTGCCCAGCTACATCATCGAGCAACTGCGCCATAGCCACGATCTGAGCACCAAAACTATCGGCATTCTCGGCATGGCCTTCAAAGCCAATAATGACGACCCCCGCGAAAGCCTGTCCTACAAGCTCAAGAAAGTCGCCGAGCTCGAAGCCAAAACCGTTCTATGTAGTGATGTCTACATCAAAGACCCACGCTTCGTCTCGACCGAAGAACTTGTCAAACAGGCCGACATTATTATCATCGGCATCGCTCACGACGAGTACAAACAGCTCGACCTTACCGACAAAGAGGTCGTGGATATCTGGAATATTTATGGTAAAGGAGCCCTCGTGTAATGAAGATTGTATGGACCGGCGCTGCCGGATTTATTGCAGGTTATACCGTTGAAGAGTTGTTGAACGCCGGGCATGAAGTTATCGGCATCGATAATTATTCCAAGTACGGACCAGTCGAAAAAAGTTACGACAAGCACCCCAAATACACCTTCATCGAGGGCGATGCCAAAGACCCCGAGGTAATGAAAAAGGCCGTCGAAGAGGCTGACGTTCTGGTGTCCGGCGCCGCTATGATCGGCGGCATCAGCTACTTCCACGAGTACGCCTACGAGCTACTGGCTGAAAACGAACGCATCACCGCCGCCGCCTTTGACGCAGCCATCTGGGCACACAAGCACAAGCAACTCAAAAAAATCCTCGTCATGAGCTCGTCAATGGTCTATGAGTCGGCCACCACGTTCCCCACGCCAGAGACCGCCGTCCGCGAGTTTCCGCCACCACTGTCCACCTACGGCTTCCAAAAGCTGGCCACCGAGTACTTCGCTCAGGGCGCCTTTGAACAATACAAGCTACCCTACACCATCGTCCGGCCGTTCAATTGTGTTGGCATCGGCGAAAAACGCGCCAAAGGTGACAAGGAAATCTATTCCGGCAACGTCAAGCTCGCCATGAGCCATGTGGTACCTGATCTGGTCCAAAAAATCGTTAAGGGGCAGGACCCGCTCCATATCCTCGGCGAGGGCAACCAGATCCGTCACTACACGTACGGCGGAGATCTAGCCAAGGGCATTCGGCTGTGCATCGAGAAAGAAGCGGCCCTCAACAATGACTTCAACCTTTCAACCCCGCAGTCCACCACGGTGCTCGAGTTGGCAGAGCTGATCTGGAAGAAGATCAATGGCGACAAGCCGTTTAACTACGTTTCAGACAAAGCCTTTGAATATGACGTCCAAAAACGCGTACCTGATACCGGCAAAGCCGAGAAGATACTGGGGTACAAAGCCGAAACCTCGCTTGAAGACATGCTCGATGAAGTAATCCCGTGGATTACCGACCAAATCAAGCACGGCAATATCTAGATCGAGGCCGGCCCTTACAGCAACCAACGTCAGCTAAGCCCGTAACGTACGTTTTCGGTAATCACCTTGTGACAACCATTTCTCCAGCAGACAATACAAGATAATAAAGAAATACCGACTACCCATCTCCTTAATCCTCAGGTTCGACTTGCCCACCTGACGGTTCGTCCACACATTCGGCACCACCGCATACGAATAACCACGGACGATCGCCTTCAAGGGCAGCTCAACCGTGATATTGAAATGATGGCTTAGGATGGGGAACAGCCCCTGCACCGTCTCGATGCGGTACAGCTTGAACGCGTTGGTCGTGTCATTGTACCTAACGCCGAACAGTACGCGGATTATGTTATTGGTTAGCCGGTTCAATAGCAGCTTATGCTTGGGGTAATCCACGGTCTTCCCGCCACGCCCCCACCGGCTGCCAAACACGCAATCATAACCCTCACCAAGCTTATGCCAATAGGCGACCAGGTCCTCCGGCCGATCCGACAGGTCGCCCATCACTATTGCCACGGCGTCACCTTGCGCTTGTTCCAGGCCCATGCGAATAGACCCGCCAAAGCCTTGGCGGACCGAGTTTCTCACATGGGTCATATTGGCGATGCCTAACCCCTCCAGCACCTTGTCGGTGTCATCGCTGCCGTCATCAATCACCAGAAATTCATGTTCAACCCCGCTCTTTGCCAGCTGTTCGTGGAATACCTTTACTGTCTTGCCAATAACCGCCGACTCATTAAACGTTGGTATCACCACCGTCAATTTTTTCAGCTCATCCGTCACACAAAAATCACTTTCTTGTAAACCACATAGGTCCAGCTCATCGAGATTCCCACTGCCAAGATCTTCGCAAGCGTGTATGTCACGCCCACCAACCCCAGTGCCCAAATAATGGCAATCGTCACAATGTAGTTAGTGAGTAAAAGCAGGCCATAAGCCATCGCATGGTGCTTCAGGCTGCGTGTCGTCTCGAATGTCCAATAGCGATTCATGGCAAAGTTGTAAACAATCGAAGTCCAATACGAAATCGTTGCAGCAATAACCACCGGCACGTGGCACACCTCATGCAGCACCACAAGCAGACCTAGGTCGATCAGGAAAGTTGAGCCACCCACGCAAACGTACTTGACGAAGTTTTCCCGATTACGCTGCCACAAGCTCAAGGCCTGATCAACACTAAGCTTCATACCCAGTAAGTGTAGCAAACTTCCTGTAGCGAAACACCTTGCCGCGACCGAGCTTCTAACAACAACGCAGCGATGGCCTAGTTGCCAGTCTCCAGCAGGTGCTCGAGATATCGCCCGTAGCCGCTCTTCACCAATGGCCCCGCCAGCTTCATCAGCTGCTCATCATCAATAAACCCTTCGCGCCACGCCACTTCTTCGATGCAGCCAATCTTAAACGCCATCCGCTGTTCGATAATCTGAACGAAATTCGATGCGTCCATCATCGATTCAAACGTGCCCGTATCCAGCCAGGCGGTACCACGGTCGAGTAATGACACCTTCAGTTCGCCTTGTCGTCGATATGCATCCAGCACCTCGGTAATCTCAATCTCGCCCCGCGGGCTCGGTTTTACATGCTTAGCGATCTCTACCACTTTGTTGTCCGTAAAATACAGGCCCGAGTTGGCATAATTACTCTTCGGCCGCTTCGGCTTCTCCTCAATCGACAGCACGTTCATATCTTTATCAAACTCGTATACGCCATAGCGCTCCGGGTCCCGCACCAGCGCCGCAAACCCCACCGCGCCCACGATATCCGTATACTTCTTGAGCCGCGCCCCCATTTGCGACCCGTAAAACAAGTTATCGCCCAGAATCATCGCCACCTTGTCCCGACCAATGAAGTCCTCACCGACGAGGTAGGCGTCCGCCAATCCGCGTGGCTCCTCCTGGATCTTGTAGGTAAACGAGCAGCCAATCTGCTCGCCGCTGCCTAAGAGCTCCTGAAACCGCGCCAGGTCCTTGGGCGTTGAAATGATCATAATCTCGCGGATCCCCGCGCTCATCAGCGTAGACAGTGGGTAGTACACCATTGGCTTGTCATACACTGGCACGAGCTGCTTAATCACCCCCTTCGTAATTGGATACAACCGCGTACCCGACCCGCCGGCCAAAATTATGCCTTTCATATAGCGCGCAAAACCTCTTATTCGTCTCCGATCATCATATCAGATGCACGGATGGGCATTTCCAGCGCCACCGGTACCGGCACGGCTTCTAGCGCCGGGGTCAGCGCCGGTGCGGGCATGAATGTCTCATCCGCGGTCCTTTTGCCGGCGAACCATCGTCGATACAGCACCCCCGAGTACTTGATTGCTGGTGCGTCTACCCACCGGGTCAGCCCTTCCGCCGCCAGGAAGATTAGCGGCAAACACACCAAACCAGTGGCCGCCACCGCCACGCCGTATGTCAGATGTCGCTGCAAATGCACAAACAACCAGCAGCCCAATGAGGCCAAAATCAGCAGGTGAACCACATACAGTGAAAATGACACCCGGCCCAGGTACCGTACCGGCCGGCGACCGAGAAGTCGCTGCGCCGAAGGCAGCAATACCACCCCGGCCAATGCCCCCGCCGCACCTAGGAGCCATATTCTCGGTTGTGCCAAAGCCAAACACCCCGTCGCCAATCCGCCTATCAGCAGTGGGTATCCGAGGATTTTCGACTCCGGTAGCCGCTCTCGTTGCTGCATCATCACGTACCAGTCGCACAGCGCCACGCCGAATGCGAAACCGAGATAATACGTGTTGCGCAGCAGAAATAGAGCCACGATATATGCAATCCATCGCCGCGGCTGTCGGCCAAATAGTGCCAAAAATGCAAACACCATAAAGGAGCCAAAAAACTCAACCTGCATGGTCCAAAGCACATTGTCGTAACGAGACACCTCCGCTCCATGGGAGTTCCCAAAAAACACTCCGTACAGACCGAATTTCAATGCATCAATGAAGCTCGCCGATCCCTGCCATGACGCTTTCAGCCACGGTGACGCCGACGCTACGTACGCCTGGTTATTAAAGTAGAGCCCAAGCGCGAGCAGCCCGCACGACAACATCACTGCCGTCACCACCACCGGCGCCAACCTAAAATAGCGCCGAACTGCTCCTGAGGTTACCTCCTCGTGGCGCTGGGTTTGGAAGAACTTGTAAGACAGCGCAAACCCACTTAACACAAAGAACATGCACACGGCGAATCCGCCCGCGATCATTAAATAAAGCGGCGAATCGTACACCAGTTTCTCGACCCGCAAATGCGCCAGAGCGAAATCCCCGCCAACCATGGCCGGCAAAAAAGCCCAACTAAAATGGTGGAAAACCACCACCAGCGCTCCCAGGCCACGCACCCCATCCACAAACCCAACTTTTTTGCTCTTGTGAGCCCCCTCCTGCTTCACTGTAGCTAACCCCTCACTTCGCTTCTTCCTGAGCCACGTACTGCTTGAGCTCAGCCCGCCAGTCGGCCGGCTTGCACCCCGCCGCCTTGATCTTGGTGAGATCCAATTCGCTGTGCAGCGGCCGAGGCGCCGCTTGCGGACGGTCTTTAAAGTATTCCGCCGTGGTAATGTCGGTGACGGTCAATTCTTTACGCCCCAGTGCCGCAAATATCGCCCGGGTAATCTCAGCCCAGCTAGCGCTGTCGCCGTCATTCGACACGTTGTACGTGCCGTAGGCCGCGCCGGTCTTCAATAGTAGCTCCATCGCGTCCACTAACACGTTCGTGAACGTCAGTCGTCCAATCTGGTCACCCACCACTTTGGGTGAAATGTTCTTGGCCGCCAGGTTCATCATGGTGCGCACAAAATTGGCGCCGTCGCCGATCACCCAGCTGGTGCGCAAAATGTAATGCTTCGGTACTACGCTCACCACCGCATCGCCGGCCGCCTTGCTCTGCCCGTACACCCCCAGTGGCGCGAAACCCTCCGTCTCGCTGTGTGGCGCCCTCTTGCCGTCAAACACGTAGTCGGTCGAAACATGCACCAGCACCAGATCATGCGCCACCGCCGCCCGCGCCAGATTGGCCACCGCCGTGGCGTTAACGCGCCATGCGTCCAGCCGCCCCTCCGGCGTCTCAGCGCCGTCCACGTTCGTGTAAGCCGCCGCGTTCAGTACCACCTTAACGCCACTCCAATCGTATGCCTCCACAGCTTGCGCGTCGCCAATATCGAGCTCATCCCGGTCCACTGCCGCTGCGCCCGGCCACCGTTTCGCCAGCGCCCGGCCCAGTTGTCCATGCGAGCCAATAATCAAAAACCTGGTATCGTCCATCTAAACCTCCATCGGTTTCACGCTGGCCAGCAGGGGATTGCTACGGTCCTTATCCGACACAATGGCGTTATCTTTATCAATCGGCCATTCAATGTTCAACTCCGGGTCAAACAAGTTCACACCTACATATTTCACATCTGGTGACCAGTGCGCGTTCACTAGATACGTGTACGTCACATTTTCTTCCAGCGTCTGGTAAGCGTTGGCTACCCCGCGCGGCACAAACACCGCCTTTCCTGGCGTCAGCTCAAGCGTTAGCGTCTTGCCAAAACCTGGCCCTTTGCGCAAATCAACCCACGCACCAAACGCCCGGCCATTCGCTAGCGATATAAATTTCTCCCACGGCTCCGCATGCAAGCCTCTGGTTACCCCGCGCTCCTGGTTAAATGAGAAATTATTCTGCACCACTTCAAACTTCGGCAACCCCAACGCCTCCATTTTGGCCTTCTGGTAATTCTCTTTAAACCAGCCGCGCTGATCGCCATATAACACCAGGTCAATCTCGTAAAACCCCCAAATATCGCGCTCGCGGACCACCACATCGCCCACTTATCTGCCTTTCTTTAAATCTGCGACGTCCTCTTGCATAAACTTCGGCACATAAAATTTCTTCATATACGGCTGCCACCACGTTGGGTTGTTGCGATACCAATCAACCGTCCGCCGCAGACCTTCCTCAAACGTCACGCTCGGCTCGTACCCCAACTCGCGCTGCAATTTAGTGTAGTCAATCGCATAGCGCCGATCGTGCCCCGGCCGGTCGGTCACAAATTTCTTCAAGCTAGTCGGCTTGCCGACGACCTTCAGTACCGCGTCCGCGATCTGAATAATGTTCTGCTCCTGTCCGCCGCCAACGCAATAGGTTTCGCCGGCCTCTCCCTTGTGCACAATCAGGTCGATCGCCCGGCAGTGGTCCAGCACAAACAAATAATCGCGCACATTCTGGCCGTCACCATAAATCGTCAGCGGCCGGTCTTGCAGCGCCATCAGCGCAAACACCGGCACCACGTTCTCCGGCACCTGGTGCGGGCCGTAATTGTTTGAGCAGTTGCTGATAGTGACGTTCAAACCATAGGTATGAAAATACGCGCGCACCATATGATCACTGCCCGCCTTGGTGGCCGAGTACGGGCTCCGTGGGTCGTACGCTGTGCGTTCGTTAAATTTCTGCGGAGTATCCAGATCCAAGCTGCCAAACACCTCATCGGTCGAGACATGGTGAAAGCGCTTCACACCGTGGTCACGGGCCAGCCGCAGCAAAATGCTGGTCGCCCGCACATTAGAGTCCACGAACAAATCAGGGTTCTCAATCGAGCGATCCACATTGGTCTCAGCCGCGAAGTGCACCACGTAATCGACCCCGCGCTCAAAGATGGATTTCAGCTTATCCTGCTCTATCAGGTCAAATTGGTGGAATTCAATATCTTGGCGCACCGCCGCCAGGTTCTCGAGGTTGCCCTGTTGGTTGAGTTTATCAACCACAATCAATTCATAGTCCGGGTGGGTTTTCCGCATGTAATGGACAAAATTGGAGCCAATAAACCCCGCTCCACCGGTCACAAGCATCTTCATAACGTATCAATTATGTCAGATCAACCAGGTGTATGCCAATAAATTGACAAAACAGAAGAAGAACGCATAACATCATCTGGCTAACCCTACCAATTTAACCTGTGCCATCGTAAACTTAGTCTCGTGCAAGAAGGCCACCAAGCGTGAAAATCATTGTTGTAGCCGGCGGGCAGGGGACCAAGCTCTGGCCCTACTCCCGCGAAACCAAACCCAAGCAATTCCAGCCCATTCTTGGCGATAAGTCGCCCTTTACTTACAATATCGAGACCCTGCTCCAAAAATATGCTCCCGAAGATATTTTTGTCTCCACCAAGCGCAAATTCATCAAATACGTATCCGAACAGGCGCCCCAGATACCGTTGCGCAATTACATCGTTGAGCCCGACATCAAACGAGACCGCGGGCCTGCCGAAGGCCTGGCGGTGCTCCAGCTGAGCCTTCGTCACCCCGACGAACCCTTTATGATCATCCAGTCCGACAACGTTCGCCAACCGGAATCCGAGTTCCTGCAATTCATCGAAGACGCCGGCGCCATCGTGGCGCGCGACAAAAAACTCGTCACCGGCGGCATCAAAGCCACTGCCCCCGACATGGGCGTAGACTACCTCAAGCTCGGCGAAAAGGTTACGCATGAGTCCCACCAGGAAATCTATGCCGCCGAATTCATTGGCCGCAAAGCCAGTTTCGCCGAAACCAAGCAGCTCGTGGAGGGCTTCCATGTCGTCATCCATTGCAACCACTGCTGCTGGTACCCGCAGCTCTTCCTCGAAGCCTACGAGCAATACCGGCCCGATTGGTACCAGGCGCTCATGGAGATAAAAGCCGCCATCGGCCAACCTGGCGAAGACGCCGAAATCGAGCGAATTTACGCCGGGATGAAGACAGGGCCAACCGAAGAGGTCACACGGCACGTCATGGAGGATTCGTGTGTTATCCTCGCCCGTTTCAAATGGGTCGACTTCGGCACCTGGGGATCGCTGGCCGAGTTCTTCTCGGGCGGCGGCTCTAACTACGCCGATGGCAATGTCGTCACCGTCGATGCCAACGATTCGCTCGTCAAAACCTCCGACCCCAAAAAACTGGTGGCCCTGGCCGGCGTCGATAATCTCGTGGTCGTCGACACCGACGACGTCCTGCTTATCATCCCCAAAAACAAAATCGAGCAAATTAAAGACATCCAGAAACTACTCGGCGACAGCCCCAACCAACACTATCTCTAACCACTGTTTAGCCAAACGTATCCTCAAAATGTGACATAATGGGCGTACATGGCCTCCGAAAAATCTCATGCAATCCGGGACGTTGATTTTCGTCCGCGCCGCGCGCGGGCCAAAAGCGTCGATATAAGCGCAGGGCCGGCACCCGCTCCAGCCACAAAGCCATCACCAAAAGGGCCAAAGTCCCGCGCCAAACAGTCCGCACCCGAGCCACGGCCAGTCGTCGCGCCCGAACCCGAAGAGCCGGATTACGAGCCCAGCTTCGCCTCCGCCACCTGGGAGCGTTCCCCGCGCTGGGTGCGCCTGGCCGGCGGCGTGGCCGTCGTTGCTGTCATCCTTGTTGCCAGCTTTGAAGTTGTTTATTCCAGCAAAATCATGCCCGGCGTTAGCGCCGACGGCGTTGACGTCTCCGGATTGTCTCGCGCCGATGCAGTGTCCCGCATTACCGACCGCACCACCCAGTACGACGGCGAAGTTGTCGCCATTGCCTATGGTGATTCCACCCTCACCATCCCCGTCCGCAGCTTAAACGTTCAATACGACACCCAGCGCGTTGCCGACCTCGCCTATGAATATGGCCACACTGGCAGTCTCTATGCCCGCATTCGCCAGCAGGCCCGGGCGCTGCTTGGCCGTTCCACCACCTTCGCGGCCTATTCGTACGACGATTCCGCGCTGGCGCCCTACCTCACGCAGCTCGATGACACCGTCGTTACTCCGGTCGAAAATGCCGCCCTGAGCTTCAACAACGACCAGGCCCAGGTCACGCCAGCCCAGCCGGGCACCCGCCTCGATCTCGGCCGCCTCGCCACCCTCATCTCCGCCGCCCTCGGTGCCACTTCCACCGCCAATGTCAACGCGCCAGTCTACCAGCTCCAGCCGGACCTCGCGACCGACCCACTGCGCGCTGCCTCCGCTCAAATCAACACCTACCTGTCCGGTCCCGTTACCATTTCCTACAATGGCGTCGATCAGACGGTCGGCCAGAATTCACTGATTTCCTGGATCCAGGTTAGCCCTGCGCCCACCCAGCCGTTCTTGCAGTCACTCAAGCTTGAGGATCTGTATCCGCTGCCAGCCTCGGCCGCTGTCAGCCTCGATCAAACCGCCATCAAGGCCTATGTGGCCAACCTCGCTCACGGCATCGACCAGACCCCCCAAAACGCCACCTTGGCCATGGATGCCAATAACCAGCTCCAAGTGGTTGCACCCAGCCGCACCGGCATCGAGGTCGATCAGGCGAAAGCCGTCGCCGACATTTCCGCCAGCCTCAATCAGCCCGCCACCGACCGCACTATCACCCTTTCCACCAAGGTCGTGCCCGCCCCCGTCAACGAGGACAACCTCGCCTCGCTGGGCATCACTCAGCTCCTAAGCGAGGGCGAGACCTACTTTCCGGGCTCGCCTGCCGACCGCCTCATCAATGTCCGTGCTGGCGCCAAGCGCTTCAACGATGTGCTGCTGTCGCCTGGCGAGCAGTTCTCGTTCGGCAAGCTGCTCGGCGATGTCGGCCCCCAAACCGGTTACGTCCCCGAGCTTGTCATCGACGGCAACCATGAGGATTACCAGTACGGCGGGGGATTGTGCCAGGTTTCCACTACCGCCTTCCGCGCCGCACTGCTCGCCGGGCTGCCCATCGACGAGCGCGTCAACCACGCCTTCGCTATTAGTTATTACACCTGGCCCTACGGCGTGCCCGGCGTTGACGCCACCATTTACTACCCCCAGGTCGACTTCAAATTCACCAATGACACCGGCCACTACATCCTCATCCAGACCATCATGAACGGCGTCGACCTCAAATTCGACTTTTATGGGACCAAAACCAAACAGGGCGTCGTTCGCGGTCCTACGTTCGTGAGCGGCTCCAATGACGCCACCCAGCCATCCCACACCGTTTTCTACCGTGACGTCGAAGACCTCACTGGCAATGTCATCAAAACCGACACCTTCAATACCTACTACCAGCCAAGCACCAATTTCCCGATCGTAAAAACGTTCGATTAACCTCTTGACCTTCCGGGCTTTGTTCGGGTAAACTAAAACCATACTTAAGTTCCCGGAGGGTCACCATGGCAGAACCACTCACCAAACGCCAAAAAGAAGTTCTCGATTACGTCACGCAATTCATCGAGCTGCACGGCTACGCGCCCAGCTATCGCGAAATTGCGGCCTACTTCAAATACAATTCCGTCGCCACGGTTGCCGAGCATGTTGAATCGCTTGTTGGTAAAGGCTTCTTGCAAAAAGGGGACAATGAGGCCCGTTCCATCCAACTGGTCAAATCCGAGATCGAACCAGCGCCCGGCATTAATCTGCCCATTCTCGGGCTGGTGGCGGCCGGCCAACCCATCGAGACGCTCGGTATGCACACTGAAACCCTTGAAGTACCACCGTTCATGGTCGGTCGCAAAAATTCCTATGTGCTCCAAGTCAAAGGCGACTCCATGATTGACGAAGGCATTCACACCGGCGATTACGTGGTAGTTACCGAGAAGCCCGTCCCCTCCAATGGCGAAATGGTCATCGCGCTCATCAATGGAGGAGAGGCCACCTTAAAGCGCTACTACAAAGAAACCGTAAATGGTCGGAGTCAAATCCGTCTGCAACCATCCAACGCTGCCATGGAGCCGATCATTATCCAGGCTGGCACGCCCATTGAAATCCAGGGCACCGTCATCGGCCTCATCCGGAAATACTAGAATACTGACTTTTAAAAGGTATTAGTCATGAACTTCAGCCCGGCCGACAGACAGCTCGCCAAAACCAAATGCGAAGGCTGTCTGAGCCCCGATTGCGAGACAAGCGAGCAATCGAGGCGAGTTCCGCAGCATTGGTTTTGCGTAAGCGGGAAGTCGGCTTTTTAGTCATGCAAGAAAGTAGCAACCAATCCCACACGTTCGACTGCCAGCTTTATGTCTCAGCCAGGCAGGAGATGATTTTGCGTATGCCACCCGAGGCGGGACCGCGCAAAATTATCCGTTTGAGCCCTGTAGCCTACGAAGACCTGTTTGACCCGGCTTTCCGCCGTCTCCTGGTCACACTCGAATCCGTCCCCGCACCAATTTAGCGCTGCGCTGGCGCATCCTGTGGCCGGGCTGCTCGTATGCGACGCGCCCGCTGCTCAGCCGCACGGTGCTGGTCTTCGAACTTATCGAACTCATCCACGATCTCCACCCCCAGAATTTCTTCAATCACATCCTCAATCGTAATAATCCCCACAAATCTCCTGGCCTTGTCCACCGCCATAAACATATGGCGCTTGCTCTTGATAAATGCGTTCAGCACGTCATCCAGTGGCATATCTTGGTTCACAAATTTTACGTCGCGATTGCACACCAGTCGCACCGGCTGGTCGTGATTATCGCTGTCGATCAGCTGTTGGGCGTACAGTACACCAGTCACATGGTCGAGCGTTTCATCGTACACCGGAAATCGCGAATAGCCCGACTCGTGCAAGCTGTCGATCGTGGTTTCATCCAGCACTTGGTCTTGCTCCACACCCATCACCAACCGCCGCGGCGTCATCACCTCCGAGATCCGTTTATCGCTAAACGTCAGCGCGCCGCGAGCAATCCGCTCCTCGTGGGCATCAATGGTCGTCCCCCCGTGTTCCTGCAAAATCCCCACCAGCTCCTTACGCGAATAAATCGTCGGCAACTCCTCGCCCAATACCCGGTCCAATAACCAGCCCAGTGGCGCCGCCACCGGCCACAACAACCACATCACCACACGCACAATCGGCGCCGTCACTGACCCCAACTCCAATGAGAACCGCGAAAACACGGCCTGCGGAATAATCTCGCCAAAGATCGTAATCAGACCCGTGGTCGCGGCCGCCGCCACCAGGCCGCTCGACACCGAGTCCAACACAATTGATAAAACCGAAATCGCAGCCACATTGCCCAACAACAAAGTCACCAGCAACTGGTTGCCGTTTTTTCGTACCGCATAAATTTTTCTGGCCCGGATATCCCCGAAGTCAGCTTTACGCTTCACCTCATGGGGGTTTAGACTCATCAGCCCGAGTGTCAGCCCAGAAAACAAGCCCGAAGCCCCGACCAATACCCCCACCACAACGATGTAAATCACAACCCCATTGTACTCCTAATCTGGCCTGTTTTCGAACCGCCGCCGCGCCACGACGCAGTCATGCGCCGAATCACGCCAACTATACCACTTGACGATATATCGTAATTTGATATACTCGTCGCATGACTAAACCATCATCGGGTCTGCTGCCCCAAGTTACATTCAATATTTTACTTGCCTTGAGTCTCAAGCCACGCCATGGCTATGAGCTCATGCAGCAAGTCAACGCCGACTCTGCCGGTCGCGTTAAGCTCGGCCCCGGCGCCCTCTACGGCTCCATTAAATCATTAGTTGAGGGTGGCCTCATCGAGCAAATACCGCCGCAAGCCACCGCCGATCGCCGCCGCTATTATCAGCTCACCAGCCACGGCCGTGCCCGCCTCGGTGCCGACATCAAATACTATGAGCAAACCGTTAAACTGGCCCGCGATCGCCAGATCTTCACGCTCCGCACCGTGGGAGGCAGTCGTGTCTAATGACCTTCGCCGTCGCTTTCCGTACTACAGCCGTCTGCTGCGCCTCTACCCGCCTGCCTTTCAACAACGCTACGCACAGCCCATGCTGCAAACCCTGGCTGACATGCTCGATGACCCCGCCGCCAATCGCGCGAGCATTTGGGCCAGCGTAGCTCTCGACTTGCCCTTAACCCTTGCGCACCAGCAATTCGTATATTTTGGAGATACCATGACCCGCGATACCCCCACATACATCAAAGTCACCAGCGCTGTTTCCGGCCTCATGCTCGTGCCGTTCATAACCGCGCTCGTGGCCAACGCACTCATACCCGGCCACCTGTATCATAGCTGGCCGTGGCATTACCACATTCTCCTCGTCTGGGTGTTCATTCTACCCGCGCTGGCCGCCAGCTTAAGCGTGATCACATTTGCAGTCTGGTCCATCAATCGCTGGCACCGTGGCATTAGCTTCTGGCGCAGCGCCAGCGACCTCGCCCACAACTGGCCAATGCTGCTGTTCGCTGCCGCCGGACTGTTCATCGTCATACTCGTCTGGTTCCACGACAGCGTCCATTGCATCATCGGCAATCCCATTGCGCAGCTTCAAAACTGGCGCCAAACCTGGGCCTGCATCGCCCGGCGTTAATTACCGGCGCCGTCCCACCGCGACCGCGCCAATTCCACACGCCCACCCAGCATCACCACGCCCTCGCGCTGAAGCATGGCCTGCTTGGTCACCGTGCCTTCGCCAAACGCATAGCCGTGCATGCTGCCATCCGAACCCACTACGCGGTGACAGGGCACGCGCTCCGGATGCTCATTGTGCTTCATGGCGTTGCCTACGGCCCGCGCCGCGCCCGGCTGCCCGGCCAATGCCGCCACCTGGCCATACGTCGCGACCTTGCCGGCCGGTATCCCCGCCACGATCTCATACACCCGGTCAGTAAAACTCATCATACCCCCATCGTACCAAATTGCTCAGGCTCGCTACTTTATCGCAATTGCCAACGTGTAAACCTGGCCTGGGTGCGTGAAATACCAGCCGCCCACGCTCGAAAGCGGGAGAAAACCATAGCCGGTTTCCCCACCCGCCACCACTTTAACCACAAAATTCGGCGCCGCCAAATTCCACGACTGGCCCGGCACTCCCGGCGCAAACGGATTTGCATCGAGCGCCAGCCGCCCGTCTGCGCCCGTTACGCCACTCTGCGTTGGCGTTGTCGATACCTCGCCGCTGCCCCAGGCCTCCGGGTACAACTGCACCTGTGCGCCGCTCACCGTCCGCCCAGCCGCAGTTCTCACCACCACTTGCATACCCGGAAAAGCCGTGTCCACCACCGGCGCTCCGCTGCTTACGCTGTCCTTGCCAGCGTTAATCACTGCCGTCGAGTAGGCATCCCACGTGCTCACCCCGTACGGATACGTCATAATCCCGGCCGGCGGTGTGTACGTTTCGTGGCTCACGGGGTTATTCGCCGCCGTCACCGTCTCGTCATACACATCCACCGCACCGCGGCTGTGACCAAATTCGTGCGTCAAACCGTCAGTCGCGTTGGCCGAAAACACGCCGCCATCGGCCGCCGCCCAACCATGAATAATGGCCTGTTCACGCCCATACCAACCGCCTTCATTGGCGGCCTTCTCGCTGTATATCAGCACAAAATTCGTTTCCGGATGGGCCTGAACAATTGCTGCCTTCGGATCACCGTTATACGTATAAAACTCCGTCACCGTAAAGGTAATCGGCCGCGCAAAACCACTAAAACGTACGTTTACCTGTGCCAATTGCGCCTCCACATCCGCCTCCATCTGCGCCGGGCCTCCATATTTGGCTTCCAGATCAGCCGGCAAACCTACTTTCACCGTAAAATTCCATGGTGAAGCCGCCGACCGCACCGTCTGCGCCATCAGCGAAGCAATAAGCAACATCGAAATACTCGCCAGCTTCAGCGCCGGCACTACAAAGCGCACTCCAAACGCACCTTTATGAAGAGATGCGTGTAATAATACTACATTTAGCCAAAAAAGTCAATGCAGTCAGTAATTCTATAGCACAACTATTAGCCTGCAATGCGAAAGGGGACCGCAGGCCGGATGTGGCCCACAGTCCCCTGTATTGCCGTTACTCGCAGGGTTCGGACTCGTCGTCTGCGTTTGCTCGCAAATAGTCGACCAGTTCATCGAGCGTCATCGGGCCCTCTCCCAGAATCGCCAAGACTGCCACGCCTCGGCCGTGAGGGCGACTTTGCGGACGGATGCGGTCTTCCTGCTCGGTCGCCTCGTCCAGACGGCATCGGACACAGATGGCTGCACAGAGCAGGTCCATCAGGTAGTCCTTAGGGGTGATGGCGCCAAAGAAGAGCGTGCTGTGCGAGGATCCGTGGGGGAACGCGTATTGATTAAGCGCCCACAGCTCAGTGAGCGCTCGCTGCAGGACTTCCGCCGGCGTATCTCTGATCACCGCCATGGCGGCTTCTGCAAGGTTCGGAACGTAAACGTACAAGACCCCCTCGTCGCCAGCGATGAAGCCGTCGCCTACGACGGGCAGGTCTTCGCGCCAAAACTCCCGGCGTGCTCTCTCGGCCAATTCATCGAGCGTCGGAGCAACCCCCGCCGCCAGCGCCTTCGTAAGGACTTCTGGCCAATCAGTCATATCCCGAGTCATTGCCAAGCCTCCTTTGCTTGGCTTGTGGCCTGGTTTCTTTCACCAGACCGGACCACTGTCCCCAACGGTGGCCTAGTCTGGTGAATTTACGCACTTTGCCACAATCCAAGGGTAAACGCAAACACGAGCAATACTAAACCCTACTCGGCTTCAGTGGCCACCCTAGCATCACACGGTATAATGCCAGCATGTTCCGCAAACAACTGCGCGCTATCCTCGCCGGTTTCCGGCCCACGCGCCCACTCATCATCAGAATCTGCCTGATGATCGGCCTCATTCCGACCCTGGCCGGCGCTGTTTATGCCGTCTACATCGTTTGCGCCGTAATCTGGAACATGGCCACCGTGCCGTCCGACCCGGCCGGTATTAATGCTATCGAGCACACCGCCGAACTTGTTACTGCCGGTTTCATCTTCGGCCTGACCCTACTCGGCTGGTGGCAACTCACGCGCCTGGCTCGCGGTTACGCCGGCGCCGCTATCTGGTGGATTTTCCTAAGCGTCTTCGTATATCTCGTCACGCTCACCTTAAAACCGCACCTCTTCCGCACCATCATCGCCGCTATTATCGCCGCCACTGTCGTCGCGGTCTACGGCGCTGCCTTTGTCCTCATTCGTCGCCTGCGTGCAGCCAAAGCCGCCCAGGCCCCGGCCGCCAATTAGCTCCGGCGCACCCACGGCTCAACCCTCGTCTCTGTCTGTGCAATCATCTCAACGGCCCCTCGCCGGTAAACCGCTTCGCCGTAGCGAAAGTTTGAGGGTAGCGACAGCTCTTTAATGCGATCAACCGTCAGCCAATCAATCAGCTTCATGCAGGCTGCAGGATCGAGAAACGGTTTTCTTCCGTATCTCTCGCGCTAATCCACCAGCCCACGCCGGGGATCATGGTCGGTTCCATCGTGTGCTCACCCTTTTCGTTCATGCCGCCTAAGATTTCCCCGCCGCCCTCTTTCACCGCCTTCATCGCGGCCTTAATATCGTCCACCGACACCACCACCGATGGTGCTTGGCTCAGCGGGTTGTCGGTCTTCTCGTAAAACCCGCCGTTAATCGCCCCTTTCGTCTGCACCATCCCGTCCTTGTCGGTCTCGGTCGTGTGGGCCACCACGTAGTTGCCCATGTCCGCGCCCATCTGCTGCATCTCCCAGCCAAACACGGTTTCATAAAACTTTTTCATGCGCTCGCGGTCTCTGTAGCCCATTTCAAAATGTACTACCGGATTCATTTTACCCATCGCCAAACCTCCTTAACGGACCTATTCTAGCGCACTCTGGGCCAACAAACCTACGTGCTTTGCGCAAAAACATTAAAGGAGCAGCCGCAGCCGCCCCTTTAAGTGATCCCGTGTTTATTACTGTGCCAGGTCGAGTACCTCGGCGTTCGGCAACTGCGTAAGCACCGCCGGTTTTACCAGCAATTTTGACTGTCGCACTCCGCTCCCAATTACGACGTATTCTTGCTGTGTAACGTGAGCGTCAATCAGCAGCGACAACTCGCCCGGCAGACCAATCGGCGTAATTCCGCCAAACTCCATGCCCGTCATTTTGATGGCGTCATCCCTGGCGGCGAATGATACTTTGCGGGCCTCGAGTTTTTTTCTCACGATCCCGTTCAGGTCCGCCCTCGTCGTCGCCAGCACCACGACTGCCGCGTACCAGACTCGCTCGGCACGCTTTGCCTCCACGATCACGCAATTAGCGGATTGCCCCATGCCGATACCGTAGTGCTCGCAAAACGCCGCCGTGTCCGATAGCGCCGGGTCAATCGGGGCTACCAGAATTTCCGGATTCCGGGCTGCAATGTCTCTTACAGCGGCCGAAACCAGCTCGTTGCGGCTCGCTGCCGGTTCAAAATCTAACGTTCCAAATTTCATAGCTCTTCCTCGTACAGTTAAATAGACCAACCAACGTCGGTCGAAATAAATGGTGGCCGGGCTCGCTTAGAAACCTTTAAATACCATGCCAAGAGTATACCAACAAAAAACGGCCAATCAGCCCGCTCTGGCACAGCTGCCTTCACTCCTGTTGTGATGAAGTTCGAGCTAGAGATAGGTCGCGAACATAAAAGCAGCCGCGAACGCGACAAGGTGAATGGTCTGTAAGGCTATGGCGTAGGTACGAAGCCGCGCCGAAAACGTCCCTGCCGCCACCGCTGCCGCCATCACCAACAACATTCCTGCCACGAGCAATCTTGCCGGCATACTCACGCCCCACGCCAATGCAGCAACCATCACTACCGTCGAGTAATACATCACGTAGGCGGCGTTAACATGCGTACGAACTTTCCAGCCGCGGGTCTCGGGGGCAATCCCGGCTACCGCCTGAGCCATTACGCCGATCGTAAACGCCACGCTAAACACCGTCGCCAGATGCAGGGTTGGTATCAGCCAGCCATATACGTAGACGCTGAACATCGCCAGAAACGTCAGCACTAACACGCCATAATAAACAATCGATCCCCTCGTCCTGGCGGCATTTTGGCTATAAGTCTTGGTTACATCAGGCGGCCAGCGGCGCATCATGTAAGCCACTCCAACCGCGAAGTACAAAAAAGCTACCAAGCCAAGCGATCTCATGCACTAATGGTACCAAACAGAAAGCCGGCCCGCCGAGCTCCGCGTGTAAAACGCAGAGTCATTGGGCCGGACAGTCCGGGAGTGGTGCTCTAAATGTTCGTGTACGTCATCACCGCCATTAGTACGACGGCGCAAGTGATCGGCCAGACGTGCCTGTAGCGGTAGCCGACGATCCTCGCCGCAATCTTGAGCTGGTAGGGCCTCTTGACCCGCATCAAGATGAACGGCAGTCGGGGGAACACGCACAGCAAGCTGACGATAATGAGCACCGCCGAGCTCGCGCTGATGAACTGGAACCACCCGACGGGCGCGGTCGGCGCCTTGCAGACCAAGCTGCCCTGGAACGGCACGCAGGCCGTGTCGAACGCCGCGCCCTGCCGGGCCGCGAGGACCGCCGCGAAGATGGTGGACGCGATCAAGATGGAGGTCACCGCCCCCGCCGCGATCCATGAGGTGCTGCCCATCAGCACCGGGCCCTCGTCAAAAAACCTGGCAATCCGGTTAGTGCGGGTACGGCGGTGGGTGGGGTAGCGAGGAGTGGTATCTGACAGCACCGAGGTGCCTCCTATCGATCGATGTAAAGAGCAGTAGTCACTCTCGGACTATCAAAACTATAGCATAAAATAAAGAAAAATCAAGGTTCAGCACCTGAACCACGTACACTTTGACCTAACCACCTCATACACAACAAAATAGACAGCAAAACAAATATATTCCTGGGGAGGAAAACAAACGTCATGCTGTCTGTTCCCATTCTAATATCGTGTCAGAAA
>Ga0265338_10001545_pt1 | contig 37203 bp, 47 predicted proteins | sample 42126metaG_FD_193579 | JGI IMG/M metagenome (GOLD analysis project Ga0265338, IMG submission 193579) | Rhizosphere microbial communities from Carex aquatilis grown in University of Washington, Seatle, WA, United States - 4-21-26 metaG | ecosystem: Host-associated > Plants > Roots > Rhizosphere... | reverse complement strand
CGGTTACCACTGTTCCGGGAATAGTTGGCAATGCTGCTACCTTGAGTACAGACCAGGGACCAGGTGGGCCGGCAATTGGAACCGTACGATTAAATTCAACGGGTCCCAATGTATATCAATTTAGGATTACCGGTGGCCAAACATCAGTAGCGTTATTACCGGTATATTGGTATCCATCGCTGCCCGTTATGGGAATTGATCAATATGAGATTGGTTCTATCAATAATCATCCGACATATGCCTTCGATCAACAATTCGCCTATTTATATACCAGCGCAGGATTTATACGATCGGGAACGGCAACGTTTAATGGTAGTAACCTAAATTTTTTTTGGGCATGTAACTGGCAAGGTATAGCCGGTGATCAAGTCATGTTTGTTACAAATTTTAATGCAACTACGGGAACCAGTAAGCCTTTAGCAACCGATGATCCTATGTGGTGGCTTGATGGTTCAACCTGGACGGCAATATCGGGATCGACAACCAATGGTTTCTTTTTCCTACCGGGTGGCGCAGCTGTTTATACCGGACCCTTTATTCAAACAGCGCGTATTATTGTTGCTTTTAAGAATCGATTAGTTTTATTAAATACCATAGAGAATAATAATAATTCAGGAACTGGATCTGGTACGGCTACACAATATAAAAATCGCTGTCGTTTTTCATTCAATGGTAGTCCTTTTGCCGTTAATGCATGGTATGAGCCAAATCAAGTAGATTCCTCGGGCAATGCCGCTGCGGGAGCAGGGTATATTGACGCAACAACCGAAGAGGCAATAATATCTGCAGAATTCATCAAGGATAGACTTATTGTTTATTTTGAGCGATCTACGTGGGAATTAGTCTATACCCAGAATGAAGTACTTCCATTCATTTTTCAGAAATTAAACACTGAACTTGGAAGTCAATCTACATTCTCCACGGTGCCATTTGATAAGCATGTTCTTACTATTGGTAATACCGGAGTTCATGCTTGTAATGGTAGTAATGTAGCCCGCATAGACCAAAAAATACCTGATGAAATTTTTGAGTTCGAGACTAAAAATAATGCTACCCAGAGAATTTGTGGGATAAGAGACTACTTTGCAGAATTGGTATACTGGTCATTTGTGGCAGATTGGGCACAACCAACGCAAACATTTCCTACATCGATCTTAGTATATAATTATCAAAATGATAGCTGGGCATTGAATGATGACTGTTTTACGGCCTTTGGTTATTTTGAACAGCAAGCAGATATAACATGGGAATCTTCTGCTCCTCAGACATGGGAAAGTTTTGACGGGACGTGGATAAGTGGTGTTATTCAAGCACAACAACGCCAAATTCTTGCAGGAACCCCTGAAGGTTTTGTGCTTAAGTTAGATGTTGATGAGGCAAGAAATGCTCCATCAATGTACATAACAAATATAGATTATACCCTTGCAGCTTTGGGCACTCTTTCGTTAACTATTTACAATAGTAATCTCAGCCCAATACAGACCGAACTTCCTAACGATGAAGATTATGTCTGGATTGAAAATGTGGTTGCTGACACAGGAACCATGACCGCTCTTAATGGCAATATCTTTAAAGTATTAGCAATTAGTTTGGATGGAAATACCATAACTATAAATACCGTTCCCATAACTATGGGTAATTATCTTGGTGGGGGAACATGTGCCCGCGTTAATAACATTCAATTGCAATCAAAGGCATTCAATCCTTATGCCGATAAAGATATGAATGTGTATATTCATAAGATAGATTTTGCCGTACAAAAGACCGTAGCAGGTGCCATAGTTGTTGATTATAGAACTTCCTATGCTAATAATCTTATGCTTCATGATGCTGCGGCAACTAATACCATCATGGGTACAGGAATATTAGAAACCTATCCCTACAATCCTCTATTGTATCCACTTGAAACATATCAGTCGCTACTTTGGCATCCAATTTATCTTCAGTCTTCGGGTGAATTTATACAATTAATTATGTATTTTAGTGATTCCCAGATGACTAATGCCGCGATCGCGGGATCGGACTTTGAAATTCAAGCATTTTGTCTCTACACCTTAGCTGTTGGAAGGATGCAATAATGGCGACTTCTTCTAATTATGGTTCATTTGTTGAAACTAATTTTGTCTGGGAAATACAAGAGATTCAACAGGTCGATATTAACTCGCCAGAATTTAGACAGTTACTGGTAAGGCTATATCAGAATATTGGTAAAATGGCCCTCGTGTTAAATATTAAGGAAACTGGACAATATCCGACGCAAGAATTTGTAATTGGCAGTCAATATTTTCCTAATCCGGCCAACAATTCATCGACGGCGGCTTCGCCGGCATTGCGGCAGGAATTACGGAAAACTCTAAATTATACCTTGGCACTTCCAAATACCGGGACCGCAACTATTCCTCATGGAATAACCTGTACTAAGAAGACTTCTTTTACCGGAATTAAAGCGACAGCAAGTGATCAAACGGGCTTTAATTATATTCCAATCCCTTATGCTTCTCCTACGCTTGCAAATAATATTGAGTTGCGCGTTGATGCTACTAATGTATATATAATAACGGGATCAAATCGAAGCAATTTTACGCAGACCTATATTGAATTAAGATATCTACAAACTTAGGAGAAGTAATGGCATATACCGCGCAGCAACAACAATTATTTCAGCCATTCCAAAATGTAAATGGGAAAGGACTGCAACCATTAAAGCCTCAAAGCGGGTTTAATCAGTTCCTTTTTGGGCGCCCAGAATCATTCCAAAGAACACCAACACAAACGCCGCAAGGCATGGAGTTCTTAGAAAGTTTATTATCAGGTGCCAAAACTGGTTTGGAGAATCCTCAGGCGGGATTTGAGCCAATTGCAAATGAGGCGACACGGCAGTTCAATACACAAACAATTCCTGGCATTGCCGAACGATTTACCGCTGCCAATGGTCAACGCTCTTCCGCTTTTCAGGGGGCTTTGGGTGCTGCTGGTTCTGATCTACAATCTAGGCTAGCTGCTTTATCTTCCCAATATGGTCTCCAGAATCGCCAAGGTCTCTTGCAACAAGGCCAATTAGGCTTGACGCCACAATTCGAGACGCAGCATTATGAAGGAACTAACGGAGCTCTTCATTCTTTGTTAGCTGAGCTAATTCCTGGTTTACAGAATGCCGCTAAGAACTATGGTCAATTTTCTGGTAATTCATCAAATTCGAATACATCGAGCGGTATAGAATTGTTAAAGAAAATCCTTCCTTTATTAGTAGGAGCATAAGATGCCTATTCAACAATTGTCCCGTGGGGCAGGTGGTACGGATGCATTTGGACGTCTAGCTGGCCAAGGTATTGGAGGAACTTTATCAAATCTTATAGAAGGAAAAATAAAGCGACTCGGTGATAAGCAAAAAACAGATAATCTTCGCGGAGCATTTCCTAATCTTCCCGAAGAATCATTAAATTATTTGGCTAGTTTGCCTCCTAAAGAACAACTCCAGGTTCTGCAGGCTCAAGGAGACAATGAGTTCAAACTTGAAAACGTGTCGCCACAACAGAGACAAGAATTGGCCCAACTATTATCTCACCCAGAAGCGCTTCAAGCATTTAAACCAGAAGAGATCGAACGCCTTAAACAATTCTTATCGCCCCAACAAGCCCAGCAATTAGGGCAAGAAGAACAACCAATAATTCCATTTGCGGGTCAAATTCCATTTATTGAAAGAGAATCAAGCGGAGTGATTCCTGGATTAAATACATTAACATCTGCTGGACAAGGATTCCAGAAGGATCAAAATCGCGGCAATGAAATCCAGAGTTTTCCACAAAAAGGTAATGGAACTATGGGGCAAGCGGGTCCTTTTGAGAACACGCAAACCGAATCGTTCCCTTCATATAAGCCCAGAGGCCTAAATGTTGGCAATATTGGTAAGTCTTCGGGAGCAGAATCGGAACTAGCTCGTGAAAAACATGAACTCTCATTAAGAAAACAAGATTTTGAAGAGCAGAAAAGTTTAGATCCTTTCCTTACTGAAGAATCCAAAGAATATGCTGCACAAGAAGAAGTTGCTCGAATCGCTGAAGATATGCTTAAGACTCTTAGAAAAAATAAATCAAAATGGCCGGGAGCAGTTCCAGGATTTATATCCACGGTAACTAATGGCGCATTTATTCGGGATCCTGAGATTAGAAAATATATAGCGGATGCTGACAAGCTGATTATAGAACTTGGTCAAACACGAAAAGGTGTTCCGAGTAATTACAAATTAAAGCTGGAAGCTTTAGCAAAAGCAAATCTTAGCCAACCAGTTAAAACTCAAGAAGAAATATTACAATCCCTTATAGATAAAAAAGATCGCGTACAAGCTCGCCAAGAATTCATTGAAGAACAAAAAGATCAAAATGGAAATTATCCTCTTGATATTAAACGACGAACTTTGGAATATCGCAAGGCTATTAAGGCTCCCTTGAAGCATACTAAATTTTTTGAGAAATATTACGGGAACGGGACAATAATAGAAGATGATGGCGTCGAGTATGAACTGATTAAAGGTAAATGGGTAGAGGTATAATATGGCAACGATTATAAGAAAAGGAACTTCTGACTATGAAAATCAGAGAAATCCTATTAAATCGAAATCTAAGCCTCAATATGTACCAGAAGCAGAAGAAGAATCTTTGGGTGGTTATGCCTTAAGAAATTTAGCAAAAGTTCCGACGCTTGCGTATGAAATTGGGCGCACCGGTCTTGGATTGGGAAATCTTACAAATCTCGCGGCTCGTGAAACAGGATTATTTAATCAAAAACAGGCCAATAATGAATATAAACCTGGCACACCAGAACATTATTTGGAGTTTAAGAAAAGTTCTCCCCTTAACCGTCCTGAAGAATTGTTAAGAACCGTCTTACCGACTACTCAACAAGCTAACAAAGAAGCTCGTTCTATTGCTTCAAATTTTACTGCTAATCCCGATTATTACACCCAGCATAGACCTGAAGATTACTGGGCAGAAATCGCATTGACGTCATTGCCATTTTTAGCACGAGGAGCGGCACATGGCGCATCTAGTCTCGGCCGTTCTGCATTACAACAAGCAGGACTACTTGGTGGCTCAGAAATCGGAAGCCAATTAGGCGAAGCATTAGGGGAAACTATAGGAAAAGGCGAACTTGGAGCAACTATAGGAGGTATAGGCGGAGGAATTTTAGGCCATAAAGCGATTAATGCTTTGAGCAATAGGCCTTCGAAAGTTATTGCACCTAAGGTCCAATCGAAAAAAGATGAGATCTTAAATAAGCCTTTGAATGATATAGAAGAATATGGAAAAAGAATAAAACAATTAGAAGTAGAACGTGCTCCTTTATATAAGAATGCCGAACAACTAGAAGGTAAAGCTTTTGCAAATCCTTCATCATTGAGGCCAATTATTGATCAGGTAAATGAAAGACTCGAACTTGGTGTTGATCCCGCAGACTATTCGCGCGTAAATAAGATTCTTGCTCCTCTTGAAGCAGCCATTAACAAACAATCACTTTCTTTGAGCCAGGCCAAGAAGTTCCAAAAGAATTATAATGAGCAGATCTATGATCGGTCAGCCTCAAACGGATTTAAAAGCGTAATGCGTCCTGTTATCGATGGTTTGAACAATTTTATAGAACAAACAGGTTCCCCAGAACATACCTCCGCATGGAAACAAGCAGAGGCTGCACACAGAGAATTTGCCAATCTTAAAAAAAATCGCAAAGACTTTATAGCTGAAAAGAAACTCGAAGGCAAAAAGCTGAGAGAAGACTATGATGCAGCAACGAATAAATTCGATCAGTTAGTAAAAGATTTTTCAAAATCGAAGTATGGAGGCGCAAAGGCATCGATCGTTGGTCTTGGTGGTCTTGGCTATGCTTTGAAGAAGATATTTGGATTCGCACCGGCTGCAGCCATTACTGGTGCCGTGAAAGGCGTACAATTAATACGCAATGAAATGAGAATTGCTGCAGATGCTCTTAAAAATCATCCAGAAATTTATGCTGAGTATGCTAAACTCGCTGCCGAACTTCCTAAAATTGATAAAGTACGTTTGGTTACCATATTAAATGATTTGGGAAGGCAAACCCAAGATGTTATAGAACAAGAAAATAGTGAGGAGCCAGCACAAACTCGCGGTGTTAAAATAATAAAACGTGGACACAGCGCATAAATAGAGGCCACGGTGGCCTCTAAATAGCCTCAAAGGTCCATATATTTATCTTCTTCTTGGATTCTTTTAGTTATCGCAACCATTACCCATTTGGTCAATGTCCAATTGCGTAATAATGCTCGACCTTTTAGATTCTTAAGCAATTCTTCAGTCACATTGATATTAAGCCTTTTTATAAGGCTTTTTTTTGTTTTCATAGAGGCTCCTTATACTCATATACACTAAAAGTAGCAAATAACAGGATGTTTGCAACGTCTGGCATTCTTGCTTTTGTAAGAGCGGTTATTTAATTAATTCTCTTATAAAAGGTATACCATGCCTATTACTTCTAAAAACTTTCAAAGCAATTATGGATTTCCTAATCCTCTTGATAGCGGTGCTCCCGCGCCTATAGTTGCCAATCGTGATCCTAAAACTAATGATTTTGCTGATGTTGGTACTGTATGGGTTTATCCAGCCACTAAACAGTCATGGATTCTTGTTTCGACTGGTTCAGGAAATGCCCGATGGAACCTCATGGAAGCTGGCGGCACGAGTGGTGTATTTAGCACGTTGACTTCAGTCGATACAACAGCTTTAGCAACAGGAACCGATGGTTCTTCAAGCGCTAATACCTTTGGTAATACAAATGGCGCAACAAGTGTATCTATTGTTGTCGGTACCGGTGGATTCAGAGTCGATGGCGTTGCGTCTTCGTCTTATTCAATTGGTGGATCGACGACAACAGGAGCCATCACTATCGGAGGCAATACACAAACAGGTTCTATCAATATTGGTACAAGTTCTTCTTCACAAACAATCAACATAGCTGCGGGATCTGGCGCTCAAACAGTCAATATCGGAACTGCAGGAACGGGTGTGGTAGGTATAGGTAATGCCACTGGAGGCGTTGATTTATCAGGACTGGTAACACTTACTGGAACTCTGCAAGTTGAAGGTGGTGCATGGATATTTAGCGGAACTGGAAATCCAACGGTGGCTGCACCTCAAGGGTCTTTATATTTGAGAACTGATGCTACAACTACTACAAGCCGTCTTTGGATTAATACCAACGGTAGCACAGGTTGGACCTTCTTCACATCAAATGCTTAATTTCAAAGGATTATTATGAATCAATATGGATTAGTAGAACTGGTTGTTATTAAAGATCAAATGCCTTATCGAGTCTTAGTTCCCATGGGAAGACCATGGTCAGAAGCAAAAGAAGCATTACTTGAAATAATTGCTGATATTGATGCACATCTTAAAACTTTAGAAGATCAAAAGAATGAAGCTGTTGTTGAAGATTCTTCAGCCGCTTAAACAAGGGGAATATTATGGCATTTTACGTCGATATGCGCGCAGACTCGCTTAGATCGCTTGCATATACAGGAATAAGCGGCACCTATGCCCCTATTCCTGTTCCGGGAAGTAGTCCTCTTATTACTACGTTTACCCACCCAATGCGCATTATGATAGTACAGAATTTAACTAATTCGACGTTAACCTTTTCCTTTGATGGGATTAATGATCACTTTGTATTGCCATCTATTGGGCAATTGATTATGGATGTATCGAGTGATGAATTCCAGCAAAATGGATTTATTATCTCTGTTAATACTACGATGTCGGTAAAAGGTACCGCGACTTCCGGAGCTGTTTATGTTTCAGCATTCTACGCACGGGGGTCATAATGTCACAGATATCCGCACAATTGACTGCCGCCGAACTGGGCGCGGTCTTAACACTTACAGGCAATACTGGAGGCGCTGTAGCTCCTGATGGATCTGGTAATATTAACATTGTAGGATCGGGTGCTATTACGGTAACTGATAACCCAGGCACTAATAAATTAACTATTTCTGGAACCACTGATTCTTCATCATTTGTAACCAATTCTGGGACAGCTATTCCTGTGGCAGGGGTTCTGAACGTTTTAGACAGCCAGGGAACAGCTATTTTTTCCGGATCAGGTAACACAATTACACATACCTATGAAGATGGTAGCAGCAATCTGGTTTTAGGTGATATTAATGTTGGTCATTCCGGATCATTCAACACAGGTTTGGGTGCCGCAGTATTTGCCGATATTACTCTAGCAAATGGAAATACCTGTATTGGTTATGGAGCAGGACACGATCTAACAGTTGGCTCTTATAATACTATAGTAGGTTATGCACCTGAAACCCCAACGACGGGTTCATCTAACATTTATATTGGTAGTACCGTTAATGTTGGCGGTGGTAACGAAAGTAATACATGCCGTATTGGTTATCAAACCGGATCTGGCACTGCTCAAATTAATGCTACTTATATTTGTGGTATTGATGGTGTTAATGTCGGCTCAGTGGCAAAGGTGGTAACTGAAGCAGGTAACAAACTTGGAACTGCAGTCATAACAGCGGGCACAGGAGTTACTATAACACCCTCGGCCAATGTAATTACAATTGCTACTGCAGGATCTGTTTCTAATTCATTTGTAACTAATTCTGGGACAGCAGTCCCGGTTGCGGGCGTTCTTAATGTGCTCGACAGTCAGGGAACAGCCATATTTTCAGGGTCTGGAAACACTATAACGCATACCTATGTAGATTCTAATACCAACGTAATTTTGGGAACTACTAAATCTGCAGGGTTAACTGGATCTTTTAACGTAGGAATAGGAAGCGGCGTATTTCCAATTGCTACATCAGCGACAAGCAATTCGGCCTTTGGCAATGCTGCATTATCTGATATCACCAGCGGTGAACTCAATTGTGCTTTTGGAACCAATTGCATGACAGATCTTGCGACAGCCAATGAAAATTGTGCTTTCGGGGCAAATACTCTTAATGCGATAATTTCTGGTTCAAGTAACTGTGCGATGGGTGGCTCCGCGCTCAATGAAATAACAACAGGCGTGGGCAATTCATGTTTTGGGACCAATGCGGGTGAACATTTTGCTACATCAGATTCTTATAATATTTGTGTAGGCTATAATGTCACAGGAACTTCAGGTCAATCTAACGTGATGCGACTGGGAGCAACTTCTGGAACAGAAGCTATATCTGCTACGTATATTTCAGGTATCGCTGGTGTTAACGTTGGATCAGTGGCCACGGTGGTTACTGAAAGTGGAAACCAACTTGGTACGGCAGTAATAACTGCCGGTACAGGAATTACTATTACCCCATCGGCTAATGCAATAACCATTTCTACAACAACTGCAACTGATACTTGGTCAATAATAACCGCTAGTCAAACTGCCGCTGTGAATCAAGGCTATTTCTGCAATGCATCAGGAACTCTTGCGTTAGCATTACCTGCAGTTTCAGCGGTAGGCTCAATAATTGAAGTCACCAACGAAAATAATGCTGCCGGAATACAATTTACTCAAGCTGCTGGGCAACAAATATTTTTTGGTACTGCTTCTACAACATTGGGTGCCACTGGAACGCTTACTTCTACTGCATTAGGCGATTCGCTTAAAATGGTATGCGGAGTTGCTAATACGACATGGCGCGTTATTTCATCTATTGGAAATTGGACAGTTGCATAATTAAAGGAAATTAATGGCAACAATAAATTCTATAGGGTCTAATAAGCCTATACAAGTATCATTTGGTGGAACTGGGCAAGCTACGTTAACTAACCATGGTGTTCTTGTAGGTGCAGCAACAGCCGGATTAACGCAATTATCGGTTGGTACGAATGGCCAAGTTCTTCTGGGTGCTACCGGAGCTGATCCTGCATTTGCTACTCTAACTTCCACCGGCGGAACGATTTCTTATACTACCGGAGCAAATACATTAAATTTAGAAGCTGGTTTCGTAGGAATGGCGTGGACTGACGTCACTGGTACTTCTGCTTCATTAGCAGTAAATAATGGCTATGTAGCAGACAACGCTGGATTAGTTACACTAACATTGCCAGCTACTGCAGCTTTTGGAACTGTCATTCAAGTTCAAGGTAAAGGTTCAGGAGGTTGGGTAATAGCCCAAAATTCAGGCCAAACCATCCATTTTGGTAATGTTAATACAACAACCGGTGCCGGCGGAAGTCTAGCTTCAACTAATCTATATGATGGTCTTACATTGTTATGTATTACGGCAAATACAGATTTTGCAGTCCGGAGCGCTCAGGGCAATATTACTATAGTTTAGGAATATATATGGCAACGCAAAATGCAACGAATAGTGCCGCAATAATTATGACTACATTTACCAATAGCGGAACATGGACTAAAAATGTTCGAACTAATGTGGTTGATGTAATTGTATGGAATGGCGGACAAGGTGGCGCATCTGGTCGTCAGGGGGCTTCAGGATCAGCTGGCGGGGGTGGAGCAGGTCACAACTCAGGCACTTATAGTGCAATGACTCTTCCGGCTTCCGTTTTTGCATCTTCAGAAACCGTGACCATTGGACTTGGAGGAACTGGAGCATTAGGCCAAACTAGTTCGGGAACAAATGGTATTGCCGGAGTTGTTGGAGGCCAATCAACAGTTGGTAATATAGGATTTAGTGTTTTAGGCGTTGCTACTTTAGCCACAGGCGGAACGACAACTTCAGCAGCTGGCGGAACAGGATTTACTTCCACTAATACTAATACTGGTCTTTATACAACTACACTCATCGGTCCTTATGGAGGATTAACTTCAGTCAGTGCAGCTAGCGGTTCAAATACTACCGGAACAAATGCAACGAGCTCTTTTAGCAATTTTTGGTCACCTACTGGTGGAGGTGGTGGTTCTGGCGCGAATACAGGAACACCTCAACAGGCAGGGAATGGCGGCGCTTATTTAACCGCAGGAAACGGTACTCCAACAATTCTACTAGGTGGCGTTGGAGGAATTGAGGGTGGCTCTTCTATCAACGGTACTGATGGAAATCCTGGCTTAACTACGGGTGGTATATTCACTGGAGGTACCGGCGGTGGTGGTGGTGGCGGTCAGTCGTCTGGTGGATCCGCAGGTCATGGTGGGAATGGGGGCGCTCCTGGTGGCGGGGGAGGCGGCGGAGGCGGTAGCATCAATGGTACTACTTCCGGTGCTGGCGGTAATGGCGGTAAAGGTCAGATAATAATCATCGAATATCTCTAGGAGCACTATGGCAACAAATAATGCAACAAATAGTGCTGGAATTCTCATTACCACATTTACCAATAGCGGCACATGGACTAAAAACTCACGAACCACAGTAGTTGATGTAATCGTAAATAATGGAGGCCAAGGAGGCGCATCTGGTCGTCAGGGATTGACAGGACAAGCTAGTGGAGGAGGAGGCGGAGGAAACTCAGGAGGCTATCTATGGATGGCTCTCCCCGCTTCTGCTTTTGCATCTTCAGAAACCGTGACCATTGGAAATGGTGGGACAGGAGCATTAGGACAAACTTCTACGAGTACTAATGGAATTTCGGGCAGTTTGGGTGGTCAGAGTACTCTTGGGAATATCGGTTTTTCTGTAGCAAATTCATCATTAGCGATAGCATTAGGTGGCACTACTAGTATTGGAAATGGTGGGGTTGGATTGGCTTTTAATAGCACTAATCCCGGAGCTTTTGCTTTTGGTATAAATGGCATATTAGCTACATTTACTACTAGAACAGCAGGAAACGGATCTAACACGACGAGTTCCACTGCTGGACCATTACAATCTGAATATTGGCTAGGATCTATAGCAGCGGGGGGATCTGGCGCTAACGCCGTGACTGCACAGCAAGCGGGAAATGGCGCCTCTTATGTTATGATCGGCTCTAACTCATCAACAGTATACGTTGCTGGAGGAACTGGGGGAATTGAAGGTGGCTCTTCTATAAACGGTGGTAATGGTAATCCAGGAATAATTTCTCATGGTTTTTATGTTGCTGGAACCGGTGGTGGCGGCGGTGGCGGCCAGTCCATTGGTATAGTTGCCGGTAACGGTGGGGTCGGCGGGGCTCCCGGTGGTGGCGGCGGCGGCGGAGGTGGCAGTATCAATGGTACTACTTCCGGAGCAGGCGGCATGGGCGGTAAAGGTCAAGTAACGATCATAGAATATTTTTAGGAACTAATATGAGATATGCAGTAATCAATAATGATGGAATAGTCGTGAATGTAATTGAATGGGATGGCTTAACTAAATGGTCTCCGCCTTCTGGTTGTTTTGTCATCCAGAACGACTACTGCGATATGAATGATTTTTACGATAAATTTACTCAGAAGTTTACAAAAACAATTATCATATCACCTGATCCTTCATAATTTTTATAATTGATCTATTTAGGGGCTTCGGCCCCTTTTTTGGGAGAACTATGGCATTTAAATTATCAGGTCTTAATGCAAATGCATATGTAGGGGTACAGGCGACTACGCCTCCACAACTATTATATGTACGAAGGGCACCGACAGGTAATGACTATATTAATCTTGCTGTGGGAACTTTGTGGCTATATGTGGGACAACCGGGAAACGAACCGATAGAACTTTGGATGATGGTAACTGCAATTCCTGGCAATGCCGGAAACTGGATTTTATTATATCCCACAAGTGGAAGCGGAGCTTCAGAATTTCCTACTAATAATGGTACAGCTACTCCAGCAGCGGGTGTTTTGAATATATTTGGGGGAAATAATATAACCACTTATGCTCCGGGTTCAGGCAATACGGTGACCGCAGCCGTGACCGGAACGACTACTCATGCAGTACAAATTGGCAATGGAACTGGTTCACTTACCTCGATTGGTGTTGGAACCAATGGGCAACTTCTAATTGGATCAACGGGTGCCGATCCGGTTTTTAATACTTTAACTTCGAGTAACAGTACGATCCAATTTACCCCAGGGCCGGGAACTTTGGATATAAGGGCCGCGCCGAGTGGAAGCGGTATTCTAACATTAACATCTAATGATGCGGTTACCGTTGGACCGAGTCTTACTGGCAATATTAACGTTATTGGAGATGGGACTACTATAATAGGCGTTGGTAATGCAGGTACAAACACTATAACTTTGACTGCTACGACGGGGGCACCATATACACCACCAACTGCCTTTACGCCACAATTGTTGTTTCAGGCCCAATCTATTCCACCTACTTATACTGTGCAGATCGGGTATTATACCCAGATTGGTGCTCTAATATATTTTTATCTTCAGCTAAACGTTTCAAGTCTGGGAGATGGTGCTCTACAAGCATTTATTGTGGGAATGCCTCCGTCTCCAAATCCATTAGGATCGGGCAGATACAACGGTATACAGCAATTTAATACTCAATTGTTCTTTATGGCAAATGTTCCAAGTGGTATAACGGCTGTATTAACAAATAATCCAATTAATATCTATTCTAATGCTATAACTTGGGTTACGCCTTCAACATCAACTGGAGTTGGAGTTGGTCTGATGAAAACCAATTTTACGAATGCTACGCGAATTACTGTGTCAGGATGCTATTTCTAGAATGGTTATATATATAATATCGACATAACCACTCTAACCAATTATATTTGTAACTGCGCGAACTTGTAGATTCTTTTGCTGTCATGAATCTATTTCTTAAAGCAGATAATCCCTGGGCAGAGCTAAGGTTCTTCCCGGGGATTATCTGATAGCAGTGTCATTACCATAGGAGTATCTATGGTTTACGATTTTCTTTGAGTATTTTGCTGATGTTTTCAAGAGGTTTATCTTGATGATACGAGAACAACCTGAAACATTCATCCATAAATGATTTGTTTTCTATCATTTCAACGAGTGCTATTTCGAGAAAAGCTCCCACACGTTCCCATTTAGGTTTCATCATGTCTTCATGGACCTGAATGTATATTTCTGAAACATTCGAATTATTGCTGACCTTCCAGATCGTTTTAGCTGGAGCTATATCAAGTTTGGTAGGCGCTACATATTTAACCAATAATCGTTTTTGTACTACTTCAGAAACACTCATGATTATCCTTTATTCTGGGGAACTTATAGTTTTCAATCCTTTAATATATTCTTGCAGATCTGTGAGTTGATTGGCAGGAAAATTAGTGTACCCGCCATATTTTTGCAAAATTCTCTTTTCTACCTCTGGATGCATCTTGAGCTGCTCTTGCAACTGCGCAGCCTGTTGTACTGTTATAGATTGCTCCTTACGAACCTGAGGCTTATTAACTAAACTTTGTGCGTCATCGTCTTCTTCGGTTACTACCCCGATCATCATACTGAAAGTATAACGCCGCAAGTAAGTTATAGCTTTGCCCAGCTCTTGAATCATTTTTACATCGTGAAGACTTATACCCAATTCTATTTTACTTTCTAGAAACTCTCCGCTTGCGTGAACAAGTTGCGCAAAAAAGAAGGTTTTACCGTCGAGGGATTCAAGTCGCGTGGTGAAGGCCAAGTCATTGCTTGCTAATGCTTCCTGCGCAGCCCCCATAACAGCTGCAAGGTTAGCATATTTATATTTATAACTTCCTGCGCCCGCTACGCTGTCCTTGTCAGCAGGATTTAGCATCGCCTGAGCCTTGCATAGGGCCGAGAAGATTCCGTTCGCCTTAATTGAAATTTGTTCGCGTGCTTCCATGTTTAATCTCTTTCGTTATACACAGGTTCTTTGATGCAGCTTAATTGTAACTTTTTGAAATATTCGGCTTTGAGTTTTTTAATTTCATCGAGTGCTATCTTCATTTCGGGATATCGTACGATAACCATTTCATAAGCAGGAAGCAATTCGTTAAGTAGTCGACTAAGTTTATCAAGATAAATATCTATTCGTTCCTGGCTGGAATGTGTAGTTAATTTACAATCAATTATGTGATCGTGATATTCTTCCACAAGCACATCTATTTGTCGGTTAATTTCAGCTACAAGCTTTTCCATAGTTATCTCCTTTTATAAATTTTGTTTACTCCAAACCTGTTATTCTATATAATACCACAGAATATTTATTATACAATAGCTTGTTTAATGTCGTACAATGTTATATAATATTATTATAGTTGAAAGAATAACCATGAAAGAATCACGTATGTTTAAAGAATTAATGGCAAAAAAAGAAGAGCTTCGTGTTGGATTATTTAAGGTGATGAAGAGAAAGCGAATATCTCTTCGTGCTGCCGCAGCAGAAGTTGGTATATCACCGGTATCATTGCATAGATTTTTCAACACTGAAAAGCCAATGCAATATTTAACGTTATCAAAAATTGATGATTATATTGAGTTGAACAATGAAAAAAAGTGAACTATATGAACTTTATGCGGTGATTTTTCTTGCAGTGAAGACCCTTATTATTGCCTATAGTTACTGGGTTTGGGGGCTTGGTTTGTCTATTTTATACTTGCTCGTTTATTCCCATAAGGCTGGAGAGGCAAAGAAGACTGAATTATAGGAATGAATCCAAGGAAAAATTATCTACTAAATAAAAAAACGCCAAGCGATAAAACTTGACGTAAAAGAAGCTAAACCTTATTCTTTCGAATAAAATTTAGCTTTTAAATAATGAATCATAACTAATAAACTTTTTTAACTACCACTTACGTACCTGTCCGGCAAGATATGTTACGAAGTGTTTAAGGACACAAATGAATCAAATGTTTATGAAACCCAGGAGATCAATAAATCCACAGGAGATCAATAAATCCACAGGAGATCAAACGGAGATCAATAAATGATTTGTATTTCAAATGTTATCTCTAATCTAACACAGAAAATTCATTCTCGTCAAGAAACAAATTCCTCTAATGAAAATATTGCTCATCAGAAAAAGATTGCTCCGCGCAAAAAGAGACCTTTTACACCTGAAAAGATACGCTTTCCCATTCCCGAACTTGAAGCAGTTTCTGATCCTGAAAAAGCTATTAGAGATCTGACTAAAACACAGCGTGAAGTATTTAACTATCTGATCTGGATGAGGTTACGCTTTAGGGCTATTGGTTGTTCACAGTCTCATATTGCTCAGAAGCTAGGGGTATCACGCCAGACGGTAAATGAATGTCTCAAGACGCTTCATGATCTCAAGTTTATATTCAAGGGATATCGTCATAGAAGAACCTGTTTCTATAACATTTCAGAATTCTTCATGACACCTGCTATGAAATCAAAGTTAAAACATCTTCTTCCTTCTTTTAGAGATCTACTTACCTTTGGTCTAGCATTGTTAATGAGCTCCATGAGCAGTTTTTCAAACAACCCGACACCATCTAAAGTTAGAATAATAAGGAATTATATATCTAGTAGAATCTACCATCAGACGGGAAAGAATATGGAAATTATGCAACAAGGGCAAATTGGTAAACAGAATCCTATATCATCGGCGATACTTGGCGTTACTAAAAGGCTTGCTTTGACCCGTTGGGGACAAATACAGTTATCGAAGTTTCCCGATGAGGTAATAGAATATGCTGCGCATAAGCTCAGTTATGTTACTGAAAAACGAATGCTTAAAGACGAATTCTTATGGTTTTGCAAAGTATGTAGTGAGCGTTGTTTAGAAGAAAGTATTAATCCAGATTATGGTTTGATGTATCAGCTGCAAGATATATTTAAAATGCCCGTCAATGCTCAATTTGTTAAGGAACCGTCTGAGCAAAAGCCATTTGATCTCGAAAAATATAAAAAAGAAACGAAAAAAAACGAGGGGACATTGAGATATGGTAATGCCCAGCATACCTATTCGAATAAATCCCCACAAAAGGTGCAACAAGAAGTCAGTGCACAACAGCTTTATCCAGAATACAAGCCAGAACCGGTCAAAGTTGAAAGTATAGAAACGAAAAAACAAAATACGATGGAATGGTTAAAGACACCGGAAGCTGAGAGTTTTGCAAAATTGATGGGTAAAGAATATTTCGAGAAGTTTGTAGCTAACTGTTTGCTTGGTGCTCCTTGAAAATTCGAGTTTGAACATCCAAATTTCAAGGAAAAGATGACCGAATCATTTTACAGTTATTAAAATCCTTACTATGATGTCGCGAGAAGAACAATACTGAGATAAAAAAAGGATAGTATGAAACTTCATGTATTTTCTAGATGCCCGGAAGAATCGTTGCGCAGAGAGAACTTTAGACAACTTGCGGTTAACAAAGAGCTTCACGATAAGAACACAAGACTCAAAGAACAGCTTATTTACCTTGAAGATAATTACAAAAAGATGACTGATGCCTATAACAAAAGTATGTCTGATTTATCTGATGTACAACAAGAAATTCATCGCTTAAAATCGGTTCCAAAGGAAAATCATTCTCAGCAGCGATTTGAAATCACATCAAAAAGAGGTCCAAAAAAGAAGAGTACGTAATGAGCATGGGAGTAATCGATGCAACCAGACATTATCAATCTGGCGTTTGCAAGTGAGCGGAATCCGCGAGCAGAACTATTTATTATTGAAGGCAGCCCTCTCACACTTAAGTTGTCACGCCAACGAAAAACCAAAGCACTTGAACATTTCTTAGAAAAGCGCCAACACATTATTAATGTTATAACCGATCAACTTGATAATCGGTCTGCATTTACCGGCACCATAGCAATACAATTATCTTTTCATTTTCCCCTATTACAGAATGCACGACTTGAAAGAAAGAGTGAGCTTATCGGTAAGCCATATCGGCATAATCCATCTCTTGATCATTTGATTAAACTTTATCTTGAATGCTTAAAGGATGCATCCTGCTTTGGTGAAGAATGTGTGATAAGTTGGACAAACGCCTATAAGGTCTACGGTGTCCCCCGTACAGAAATTATAATTAGGGAGGTGCGATGAAAGTTCCTTCAATGAAGATGAAGCCCAGTAAAAGAGATGCAGAGCGGCTTAGGAAAGCAGATTTACGAATAGATAATAAGAACCAGGAGTTGCGAGAACGAGCTGAGCTGTTATCCTCCGCGCGCGACTTTGCACCCGAAACTAGATTGACACACGTTTCCAGTAATCCCGAATGGCAAAGAGCTATATCTGATGAGCTTGTTGAATGGGCCAACAAAGAAGACTCTCGACTGATAGATAGTTTTCCGTTGTCAAAACGCATTGCTCCAAGATGGTTTTACAAGATGGCAAATGACAATGAGTATTTTGCTCGAGCATTACAATATGCTAAAGCCAAGCTTGGCGAGCGCATGGAAAACATGGTTAAAGACTCGCCTGGTTATATAGCAAAAGCATTGCCTATGTATTCTACGGTGTGGGAAGATGCGGAAGAGCGTAAGCTTAAAGAGGAAAGTAAGTACGTTTATGAAGTTAAAGAAATTAAAGTTGCTATGCCTATTATAGGGAAAAGAGAGAGCGATGAGATCATATGAATTTAAGATGACTTTAAGTAATCAAGAAGAATTTAGTTTTATAGCTACAATGGCCGATTTTGCAAAGCTTATCGATTGTATCGAGAAAGATAAGAACAATGAAGGCAGAAGAAAATTTGTAGTTATAGATCAACGTTTTGTGAGAATATCATCAATCATATCTATCAAATCCACAAAAGAATTTATTGCTGAAGTATATAGTGATGATGAAGAGTGATTTCATTTGTGGTCTTTGTGAGAAGCCTTGGTTTGATCATGAAGCAGATAACAGAACTCTTTTTACGGTTGGTAACGTGATTTGCTGGGAAGAAGATGAAGAGCGTGATATGTATATTCCTTACAATAGTCCCAAGAATAATAATGAAAGGACTTGGAGATGAATGATTACAGTCGTTGTCCTTTATGTGATATTGAATGGGTATTACATTCCAAGGCTCCCGAGCCTTACGATGGCTACTTATGCGATAAGTTTGATGAGGATGAAGACGCGGTAGTAGACTCCCTGGTTAACTGGGCTAATTCAAACCGCACTTTAGATCAAGATTAATGCTTATTATAAATACAATGGCGTATAATGCATGGATTTCTCTATGATCAAACTAGATAAGTTCATCCCTCGTAGTTATCAAATTCCCTTTTTTGAGGCTATGGAGAATAGTAACAAATACCGAGCTGCTATTTTTGTGGGCCCGCGCCGTTTGGGTAAGGATTATATGGCGTGGAACTTTGCTATTCGTTGGGCATTGAGAAAGACCACGACGGTTCTGTACTTCTTGCCCCAATTTAGACAGGCACGAAGTGTCATATGGGATGCGATAAGCAATGATGGGACGCGCTTCTTGGATCTGATTCCACCAGAACTTATCAAGTCTATGAATGCTACCGAACTTAAGATTACCTTGATGAACAATAGTGTCATCCAATTACGTGGATCGGATAAGTATGATACCTCAGTTGTTGGTTCTAACGCTACTCTTATTATATTCTCTGAGTTTAGCCGTGCTGACTATCGTGCTTTTGAGTTTGCTTCGCCGATTGTAGCAGCTAATGGAGGGAAAATTGTCTTTATATCTACCCCATTGGGACGCAATCATTTTTATGATTTATGGGAAAGAGCCAAACAGTGGCCAGATTGGTGGCGTTATCGTATTACTGTCGATGATACAAAACATATAACGCAAGAGGCGCTTGATAAAGAGCGCCTTATACATTCAGAAGAGTTCATCCAACAAGAATACTATTGTTTTCCTGCTGGGCAACAAGTATTGACAGATCGTGAATCAAAATCTATTGAGATGATTTGTAGGGATGATCTGGTTGTATCTCACTCAGGTAGATTAAGAAAGGTTCTGGATGTTATTTCTAGAGAATATGAAGGGGATTTAATCGAGATATCATCCTTTGGTTCTGGTGAAAATATTATTTGTACGCCTAATCATCCCCTAAGAATATATCATTCATCTACTCAATCTTACGAATGGAAAGAAGCCCGCAAAATTACGGAAGATGATAGAGTTGTGTTTCCCAAAATGACATTAGGAGAATATCCAGTAATATCTCATGAGCTTTGTATGTTACTGGCATGGTATATTACAGAAGGTTCTTGCATGAATAATGCAGCGCAGTTTTCAATAATACACGATGAAGCTCCTATAATTATCGAATATTTAAAGTCATTAGGGTTGCCTTACGCTATTTCGGTTACCGATTCAATGAGCGTAGTTCAAGTTAATTCAGTCCAGCTTGCTGATTTCTTTAAATCGAGTTGTGGGCTAATGGCCAACAACAAACGAATCCCATTTCATTTAATTAGTTCTCACGAAGAAGATTTCTTCCATGAGCTTATGAAGGGAGATGGATCCCATGGCATCCATAAGAACCAAGAAAGATTTATATATTCTACGGTGAGTAAAACATTGGCATATCAGGTCCAATTACTAGCAAATAGCTTGAATCTCGTATATGCAGCCGGAATATCTATTAGAGATGCATGCCAGGGTATCATAGATGGCAGATCTATTAATTGCCAAAAGTCATATCAAGTACACATTTCTTTTTCTGGCATAAGAGTTAAAAATCAGGAAACACAACTGATTAGAGCTAAAAATTGCATCGCAGCTCGTATAAGATCGATTGATACATATAAATTTAAAGGATTAGTTTATAATCTATCGGTTCAATATGATGAAAGTTATTTGATAAACGGTCGGTCGGTACATAATTGCTCCTGGGATCGTGGTGTTGAAGGTTCTTTTTATGCTAATTATGTATTAGCAATGAGAAATGATGGTCGTATTGGCAAAGTTCCTTATGACCCGTCCTTACCTGTATTTACAGCATGGGACCTAGGTTTTAATGATCAAACTGTAATTGTTTTTGGACAATTAACTAAAAATAATTTGGTGCATGTGATAGACAGTTATGCCAATACGAACCAGCCATTGAATCACTATATTAAAGTCATACAATCCAAAGAGTACGTATATTCTAAGCACTTCGGTCCTCATGATATAGAGATACATGATTATCAAACCGGTCATACGCGAATAGAGATGGCTCGCCAACTAGGTTTAAACTTTGAAGTTAGAGAGAATAAAGGCAAGATGGTAAGTGCCACTCCACGCGTCTCTGTTGCTGATGGCATTGAGAAGGTTATGGCCTCGTTTAGTCGTATTTATATTGATGAACAGAAATGCGCTAAGTTAATTGTTGCATTAGAGTCTTATCACCGTGAGTGGGATGACGGTAAAAAAATCTATAAACAGCAGCCGTATCACGATCAACATAGCGATTGGTGTGATTCTTTTAGATATATGTGTCTTACGTTAGATCAGCATCAGCAAGGAATGACCGAAGAAGATGCGCGTCGTGGTTATAACAAGGTTATGTATGGTAGCGAACAAGGTTTTGATAATCCGTTTACTAGTTCGAATCCATTCAGTGGGACGGGAAATAAATTTAATGGGAGAATGTTTTGAAAAAATTCGCGTATGATTTCGACGAAAATTTGGAAAAAAACGTTCAAAATTTAATGATGCAGTTAGAGGGAATTTCTTATGAAGAGTTTTCAACAATAGAACTTAATTTATGGTTTCAAAATTTGGCTGCCCAAATAGGTTTAATTGACTATAATGCTGAATCTTATAAAAAAGAATTATTTGAGGCTCATAGAGATTTAAAAAAACTCAATAACGAATTAGAAGGATATAGATTCGCAAATATAAGCCCCATAAATGTTAATATGTTAGTAGAAGAAGAGATCAAAGCGAAAAAAAACTTCTTTAAGGATAATTGTGAATAAATCTTATCATTTATCTAATAACATCGAATCTGCATTGCAAGATTTGTTCGATGTTATTGAGGATTCTTTAACGCAAGATAAATCCATAACTATAAAACATAAGAGATATGATTTTAGTTATACTTTTGATGAAAACGTCCAAAAACAACAGGCAAAGGACAAGTTAAAGATAGCGCATATTATCTTAAGTAAATACGTTAATGCTATTGCAAAAAGCATCTACGAAAAGAGTAAAGGAAATGATGATATTTATCTGAGCGATTGCCGGACGATTATAAATTCACTTGTTCCTAATTGCCCAGAAAGCATAGATGGTCAGCTTGATAAAAGTCCTGTGGGTAAAATAACTTACTTAATGCCAGAAAATAGAAAAGCAAACCAATGCTTTGAATTTAATCATTTATCAGATGAAGAACAACAAAAGGTTATAGCTGGTCTTCAGCGCGAAGGTAGAACAGTTCTTGCTTTTCCGTGTACCAAAAAAGAATGCTTTGCACCCGAAGAGCAAGACGAAGAAATTGAATGGTTCCTGAAGAAGATTGAAGATGAAGAGCGAGCGAGATCAGATGAATACGAGGCCGCGCTAATGACTGCTCTAGAATCAGGTAAATCTGTCAGCGAATTCATGCAGGAGTATTTTTCGAAGGATAGAAAATGACACAAATATTATCAACTTATACCCGTGAAGAACTAGAGCGAAAACTTCTTCATATGACTTCTTTTATAGCTTTTAAACTAGCAACTGAATATATCCAGCGAACCGAAGCAGGGGCTATGATTATTCGTACTAAAGAAGCAGAAGAGGAAAATGACCAACGTATATTTGATCATATCGTTTGTGTTTTTCCTGCATGGGATATGGTCGAGAAAACCCATCCCGGCTATGATATTATGCGTGAGTGGGTTAAAAAGAATCATGAAAGCGTATTGTTAAAGCCATGCTCATGCGATGGATGTAAAAAAGATGAAATTAAAAATTAAAGATCCGATTGTAATCAATGTTTATGAAAGAATATATTGCGGCAATGATAGTAATATTGCTCGCAATATTTACTATGTTTAGAAAGATGTATCATTAATCAAAATGTTGATAAATGAATCTCGCTATGCTATGTTAAAGTTAATAAGCAACATTAACTTTATAGCGGGGGGATGCCTATAGACATATCTAAATAGAGGAGTATAGAAATGAGCACTGAGGAAATAATTTACTCTATTTAAATGATTATCTAAGGATCATTATGTTTACATTCGCTCTTATGTTTACCATAGCAAGCGTGGTTTTGAATCAAAATATCAATTTGAAGATCAAGACTATTCAACTAAAGAATTTGTCTGAGCAAACAATTAAAAATAAGAAAGATTTGAAGTCTGTCGAGAAAGATTGTCAAAATCTAGAAAAAAAAGATCTTCGTAACCTTGTCCAAGAAAAAACAAATAATTAAAACATTCAATTGATTATCTAAGGATCATAATGATTAATAAAACAACAATAGCTCTATTGTCGGCAATTCTATTATTTTCAGCAAACTCATCAGATGCAATGAAGGGAAAAGGTATAATTCATAAAGCCTTCATCAATAAAAATGGTATTAAGCATGCTGTTTATAATGGCATGAATTTCAAGACGATTAAGAATAACACTCTTTCTAAATTTGTTTCTTCAAATGAGAAAGATTCTACTTTGGAAGGTAATGAAACATCAGAATCTAAGCAACTGGCTAAAATAGTTACCTCTCAATACAAAGGCTTCGATAAAAACACAAAATTCAAAATGTCTGATACTCAGAAGCGCTATTTTAGTACGACTAAGAGAAATCAGGGCCCTATTGGCGCTACGATTGGTGCATTCGTTGGGAAAATAGCGGTAAGTGTCGCTGGGCATGGTGCGATCTATATTATTGGTGGGCTAACTGGTCCCTTGGCACCTATGACTATAATTGCTTTGGAGAGTACTTTTGGTCCCGCAATTGAAGCTGCAAGTTTAGCTGGCGCTATTGCTGGTGGGATTGCTGGTGGCGTTGCTACTGGTCCATTATAATAATTTAGAGCGTCATGAATAAGCAATTATACAAAGCGGTTTACCATACATTTATATCATTCAGTACTACGTTATTTTATCTAACGTTATGGCACGTTATAGCGGTATATGTATGTGATTATCGCATAGATCTATCAATGATTAACCGTCCTCTTGAAATAGTATGTGGGGTTTTGTTATTTTTCATCACAAATGTATACCTCAGATACTATTTTATGGATGGTAAAATGTTCTAGACTCTTTATAATTATTGTTGCTACGCACACTATTATTAGCCCCGGTTGCTCATCATGGCCGGGGCCTTTCTTTAAGGATAATTTATGTCATGTTTAATTCTTCTTTTCTTGATTTTGACTCATCAAGTTAAATGTATACCTCAGATATTATTTTATGGATGGTAATAAGGATAATTTATGTCATGTTTAGTTCTTCTTTTCTTGATTTTGACTCATCAAGTTAAATGTATACCTCAGATACTATTTTATGGATGGTAATAAGGATAATTTATGTCATGTTTAGTTCTTCTTTTCTTGATTTTGACTCATCAAGTTATTACTAATTCTCTGGACAATGACCGCAGAGTTATCATTTATTCGCAGTATGATCGTATCAATGAATCGACTATACAACGCACTGATTATTATGAAGCTGAAGAAAGTTTGGAAGAAGAAGTAAGTTATTATGAAGTTATCAGTCCATTTGATGAATCAGACAACACTAAATAGTCTATAAGTTTGCTTACTAGATAATCTCTTTCTACACTTACGAGGTCATATCAATAATCTGATCTTGTAAAGGAAGAGTACATGTCAACGAGTCCCTATTCACAGTTGGCGCCACTCTATTTGGACGAAACCCACAGAAATGTGCTTCGCATGATGGAGACCGCCTATGAACAATCTATCTCTATTGGACAGACCTACTGGTATGAAGCCAATCAAGATATAGAATATTATGCAGGAAACCAATCAGCTTGGTCCTCATCATACGGCGGATCCATTCCAGAAAGTCGACGCAAACAATATAACTTTAATCGCATACGCCCTATAATACAGAATGTTGATGGACATCAACGGCGTAATCGCAAATCTTCAGTGGTAACACCTATAGAGAATGGCGATGCTCTCACGGCAGATCAATTCACCAAGATATTATTATGGCTTAATCAGCAAGATGGTTTATCTCATACCATATCGGATGCATTTTTAGGGTCATTAATTACCGGTATGACGTTACTACATACCTATATGGATTTTAGAGAAGACCCCGTATCCGGCAACATAAAGACCGACGCACTTGCTTTCAATCAATTCCTCATTGATCCATTCTTCCGTAAACAGGATCTATCAGATTGTAATTATATTTGGCGTCGATCATTTTTAACCAAACGAGAATGTATTTCTTTATGTCCAGATCAAGAAGAAACAATCATGTCTCTTACATCAAATACATCAGTAAATGGCCGGGATGCAAAGTTTCAATTTCTCCCTGAAACATATAATCCAGCAATTACTGATTTACTTACCTATGATGAATATTATTACCGTGATTATAGAACCCAGATCATGTTGGCAGATCGTGAAACTGGTGAAGTAATAGAATGGAAATCAAATGATAAAGAAAAACTTCGTTATATTCTTGATAATACTCCTAGCATTGAGCTTATAAAACAAGAGATACCTACCGTAAACATGGCACTCGTTATTCAGGGTAAGGTGATTTATTCTGGACCAAATCCTTCAGGTTCCGATCAGTACCCTTTTGTGCCAGTTTTCTGCTATTTCCATCCTGAAATGGTAGATTTCCCTAATAGAATACAAGGTATTACTCGTGGTCTAAGGGACGCGCAATATTGTTACAATCGACGCAAAGTGATAGAGCTTGATATACTCGAAAGCCAATTAACGAGTGGCTTTATTATGAAAGAAAACTCATTAGTTAATCCTAATGATGCCTATTTAACGGGTCAGGGAAGAACGTTATTTGTAAAACAAAATGCTCAGATGTCTGATATCCAGCGTATTGATTCACCCGCAATACCACCGACGACATTGCAGATATCTGAGACATTGGCTAAAGAAATGAACTATATATCTGGTCTTTCAGAAGAAGCTATGGGTATGGCATCAGATGATGTACCGGGAATATTGGCTATGATTCGTATGAAGTCATCGGTTAATTCCCTTGAAGGTGTATTTGATCAGCTCGACAGATCACAAGCGCTTCTTGCAAAATTGCATATGGACATGATTCAAACTAACTTTACTCCTGGCAAAATACAGCGAATTTTGGAAGACGAAGAGCCTTCCCAACAATTCTATAGTAAAGCATTTGGTCGTTATCATGTTGCTATCGAAGAAGGATTAAATACAACCACCCAGCGTCAAATGCAACTAGCCCAGATGATTACTCTACGCAATGAAGCAGGTATTAACTTTAGTGAAGAAGATCTACTTGAAGTAGCTAATATTCAAAATAAGAAAAGAATATTGGATAACCTGGCCAAGCAAAAACAAGAACAACAACGGCAACAACAACCCCAAATGGAACTTCTTCAAGCGCAGAAACAAGATATTGAAGCTCGCGCAGAAGCAAATAGAGGCTTGGCTATTGAAAGAGCATCACGAGTTGATGAGAATGAGGCCTTAGCGGTTGAGCGTAGAGCAGAGGCCATTAAGGATCAAGATATGGGCCTGTTGTCATTAGTGCGCGCTATGAAAGAGATAGAAACAGTCGATCTATCTCATTTACAGCAATTAATTGGTATTCAAAACCTATTGAGTGCGCGCCAGCAACAACAAGATCAGGTTAATAAAGGCGTTACTGAGGACAAGAAAGCCGAGGCTATAGCCGCTGTATCGCCCCGTTCGCATGACCAGAACAGCCAACAAAATCAACAAGTTGGCGTAGCTACATAATGTTTGCTATACGTAGATTAATAACTCTATGGTAGAGGTATTTAACCTTGCGATATGCTATCGCAGTTCCAGTGAAAGGTCGATTATGGCAAAGAAAAGACATTACGATTCAGACAGAGTTGCAACAAAGACTCTTAAATATGGTCCTCATGATGCTGAGACCAACGGCGAACGTACCTATGGCGCTCCGAATGGCAAAAGAACGCGTATGATGCAACCTGATTCAGAATATACTGCGGAGTACAAATCAGCGGGTATGATTGGCAATGATTATAATAAGTTTGCTAACCTTCCAACCGAAGTGATGATGAAAGAATATCCAGCATGTCCTGCATATATGGATTGGGAAATGGAAGACAACATTAGAGGTATTGATCGTCAATTGGCTAACGATAATGCTCGTAGACGTGCAGGCTTCGATCCACATAAATATTAATTTCATTTTGTATTTATAAATAGTGATTTAGCGCGATACAATTAACTGGTAGAAAGGAATGCAATGATTGAAATTCTAAAACTTATTGAGTCGTTGGCATCACAGATACAAGCATCGGGCGATATACAAAGTTGTATTCAACTGGTAGAAAATCTCATTCAGCTGCATTGCAATGTTAAGTCTACTATTCCTGCAGCAAGTGCGGCGCCCGTTGTTTCAGCAGCGAATGATGCAGCGCCTGCTGCACAAATAGCGAAAGATTGACTATGCCTACGCAAGTTAGACCTCAGAATATGGGAAAAAAGATCGCCTTTTCCTTATTGGGTATACCGCCTAATATGTTATACAAGAAGACTCGAGAAGAAAAAGAGCGCGATGATCAGATTTATCTGCGGCAAAGTGCGACAAGTTCTCGAATATTTTAGTTGAACCTTTTTTTAACGGCGCATGTGAACATCCCCTCGTTTCATGCGCCGAACTACCAAGGATACAAATGAAAATGCCAGCTTGTTCAAAATGTAAAAAATCTCCGTGTAAGTGCAGCAAAATTAAAAGGTAAATCATGCCAAAGTTGAAAAAGTCAGCTCCTAAAAAGAAAAAACGCGAAGCAATGAAGAAGGAAATGGAACTCTTTAAAGAAGGAGAGCTTCATTCCGGTTCTAAAAAAGGACCGATTGTAAAAGATAGAAAGCAAGCGATTGCGATTGGCCTAAATATTAGCGGTCAGTCACTAAAGTCTAAGAAAAAGAAGAAGTAAATTTCTTCCTGAATTGATATTGCTTATAATGAATTTATGCCGGCTAGCTTCTCAGATATCCCCCCTCGGCTGGCCGGTAAAAAATGTAGAGATTATTTTTTAGCTATCTCAGGGCTCTTGAGGGAATGGTTCCTTTAAGGGCCCTGATTATTGCTTTATTTTTTGGTTACGATATTTTTAAATTGCTTCACTACTTTCTCGTGGCCCCTGATTATACATAACTAGTCAGGGGTCCTTTTTTGTGGCATGTTTAGGGCAATTTAACAAGCCAACCAACAAGACGGGAGCGTGACGACTCAGCGTCCGCTCTCTTTTATAAAAGGGTAGTATGAGCACAAAGGAAACTGCCGGTAAAACATGGTCCGATCTGCAATCTAAACAACAAGATAAGGCTAATGTATTTGAATTTACCAGTGCTATAGGGCAAGATATGATGCCTAAGCTCGTTGCATTGGTTGAACAGGATAAGCTTAAAACAGACAAAGATTTTTTTATTGAAGTTTGTATTCGTATGAACGCGCTGATGCCTGGCGTACCTGAATTTTATATGAAATCCAGGCATACATGCCCGACGCCATTTCCTGATCGCGCGGTATTCCATTATGACCGCAAAAAGGAAGCAATATTTTTCTTATGGCATGTGCCTTCTTTGCAGGAAATAGAATACTATACTACTAATATACTTACCTTACGTCCCGATGAGCGCGAAGCGGCTCAAGATGTATTAAATTACCGGGATGGTACGTTACTTAACTTAGCCAAGAAGCTTAATGGTGAAGTTAATGATTATGAATTAACATTCTTTAGAAAGGATAGTGATGGAAGACCAACTTCATCCTGAGTTAGCTCGAGAAGTAATGACCCAGCAACCCCAAAAAAATTATGACATTCATCCCTCACTTCAAACCGAAGTAGAGGTTGAAATGCAACCGGATCAGAATCTTGTTCAAAAAGAATCGGAAGATTCAATTCAAGAAGCAAGCCATGAGCCCATTATTGAAAAAGCCCAACAGGTAAATGAACCAAAAGATAGACAATGGCGAGCAATACGACAACAAGTCGAAGAAGCCAAACAAATGAAACTTGAAGCCGAAGCGCTTGCGCGCGAGCGTGATTTTTACCGTGAACAAGCTTTAAAACAACAAAAAACAATGGAAGCTGAGGAAGATTATCGCTCTGATTCTGAAAAGCAACTACATCGAGAAATGCAGGAGCTAAAAGAGCAAATAGCCCGGCAGGCCAAAGATACCGAAGCAGCCAAACGTCAGGCATCGGTAGCTTCTGCTGAAGCCCGCTTAATACAGGATTATCCAGATATCAAAGAGGTAGTTACCAATGAAAACATACAACAATTGGAACAAAATTATCCTCATTTGTATAATAGCGTCATTTCTTCATCTGATGTTTATTCTGTTGGCGCTGCGGCTTATGAGCTCATCATCGCCAAAGGTATTGCTCAAAGATCGAGTAAGAATACAGCTTCATATGCTCAACAATCAAACCCAAATCGCAACAAGCCAAGGTCAGCATCAACCGTAGCTCCTCAAGCAGGTGAAACACCAATACAACGTGCCGGCAACTTTATGGGAAACGCTATTTCTTCGGAAGACGAGCGCAAAGCGTTATATCATGAAATGATCAACTCTGCTCGAAATAAAGTCTTTTAATGCCGATAATTTGCCGATAACGCGCAGATAATAATTTATCCGTGAATTTTCCTCCTTTATTATGTAAAGCCCTTTTGTTTGAAAAAACCAAACAAAGGGGCATTTAAATAGTTTGCAATTCGACAACATTATTTCTAATCTAGCCATGAGTCGTAAATGATAGGCGTCACTCACTATCAAAAAATCGGGGTCGTAAATCGAGGACTCACCCCGCCTAATCAGGTCGTAAATTTTTGAGTTTCACCGAGCTCAGTGTCAAATCTATTCATTTCCTCTATTCAAGGAAATTCATGGCAATAACTACTACCTCGAGTTTGCCTGCTCCAATTCAGGCATCTTTTAATAAAAAGCTATTAGCCGTTCCTGTACCAAACTTTATCTTTGCATTACCTGCAATGAAAATGCAAATGCAAAGAAATGGTGGTACTACGGAAAGATGGCGTCGTTATAATCCACTCCAACCAGCACTCGTTCCTCTTGGAAATAGTGGTATTACACCTCCGCCTCAAAACTTAACTGCAGTTGATATTGACGCAAAAATGAGTTTTTACGGAACGTACGTCGCCATAAATGAGCAGGTAACACTTCAAAACCAGGACCCTAGACAGATTACAGGTTTAAATTATATTAATTAGATAACTTGCTTCTTTAAATAAACCCATGTAAACTTCGTTATATTATTAATATATAACTAAGGGTTACCATGGATAGGAAGAATATAGATATGGCATATGCTGCTGGAGTTATGGATGGAGATGGAAGTTTTGGAATTGGTAAGCTAAAGACCAATGCCAGTCCTTTGTATTATCCTGAAATGCAACTTCAGAATCATGATGAAGGCATGATCAGAAAGATGATTGGTTTGTTTGGCGGTAATTTTATTGTTGGAAAATTATTGAAATGTAAAGATGGTTCGTTTGGTAAAAATAGATTTCGATGGAAGCTTAGGTCTTCTATTAATGTTAAGCCTGCATTAGAGGAATTGATCCCATTTTTAAAGATTAAAAAAGATCGTGCTGAGTTTTTACTGAAATTCTGTACAGAATTTACCTTTAAAAGAGGGATTCCATTAAGCGCAGATTTGATTGCCGACAGAGAGAGGCATTATATAAAGATGATCCAATACAATGATTGGAAGTCTTTTGATAATACTATTTCAGCCAAACTTGCAAAGCAGAATACGTCAGATCTTATATTTTGGTCTTATATTGCTGGGATAATGGATACTGATGGTTCGTTTTCAATAAAAAGACAGAATAAAAATAAAGGTACTTCTGTTATTCATCCCAGATACATGCCTGTAATTAGCCTATCTATGTGTGATGCCAGAGCTATAAATTATTTAAGAGAGAATTGTTGTTTAGGTAAGTTATATATTCCTAAAAACAAGTCTGCGATGGGTGGCTTCCACTATCAATTTGGGATTTATTCTAGAGAAGAAAGTATAGTTTTCCTTAAACAAATAATTCCTTTTTTGGGATTCAAGAAAGAGAATGCCAAACAATTATTAGAGTTTTGTGAAAAATATAAGGCAACCAAGCATTGTATTTTAGGAATCTCTCCAGAAGAATTAAGTTTTCGGGAAGACTGTTATCAGAAATTAATATATTTGAACAAATATGGGGTCGTTAAATCTTCTCTGATGGACTTGAAACCCTTACCAGGTAATGCTGAAGGCAACAAGGCGCAAGCAGGCAACGAGCCGTGCAGCGTGAACGTAGCAAGCGAGAAGACGTCGAAAGACGATGCGGTGCTCTGAACTCTATAGAAATATAGAGAGGCGTAAGTAGAGAAAGCGCCCGCCCGAAAGGGTCAGTAAGCGAAAGCTGAAGTAACAGAATGGTATTAAACGAAGCTGCAATCCGTTTAGGTGTATCACTGCGTTAATTTGGCGCAGTATAAATTCTGGGTAATTGACTTGGAAGCCTAAAGCATAAGCAATGGCGACAAGGGGCAAGCGTAAATGCAGCCTGAGAGAACAAACCCTGGAACGTAGAAATACGATGTGATGTTCCGACCAAGACAACGAAAGGTCTTGAGATAAGCAGAAATGACTTATCCATCAGAAAAATTCTGATAGTAACAATTGCAAACAGAAGATCAACTCACCTCAAACATGTTAGCTTCAACAGCCAGTTTCTTGAACTGCGTTGCGGGTTTTAATGGCGACATTCCAACAGAAATGTCACGTTTTGACGTTGATGACGCGGTTACCACTCTTTTGGGTGCTAATGCGTATACGATTATGGATGCCATTGAAGGTGAAGACCGATTTGGTACAGGTCCAGTGCGTCGTTCATACTTTGGATTAACCCACACTGATATGGCGGGTTCCCAGGGTCTTGATAACGTACAAGGATTTATCCAGTCGGCTAACTATCCCAACAATCGCAACGTTTTGGATTCCGAATGGGGCTCAATTGGATCAGTTAGATTCTTGGTATCAAGCATAGCGCCGACTATTACCAGTGGCTCATCCATGGGAAATACCATCTATAATAACTTTATTATTGGTATGCAGGCTTATGGTATTGTTCGTCAAGATGGTTATACCAGTACGTTTGTGTATCGTCCGGCAATCTATTCCGGTCCACTGGCACAAAACGTAACAGTTGGTTGGAAAGCAGCGATGGTCCCTCGAATATTTAATGACCAATGGTTATTAAATCTTCGCTGCACATTAGGTAACGCATAAGGAGATAAAATGGACGGAACTATATTAAGCCAAGGATCATTTCTTGCTAATCTGACTGCAAATCCCATTCCGGGAACTGGCGCCGTATACTCTGCTAGTGCATATACTATTCAGATACCTTCTGCTGCTGATTGGGTTTCAGTAAGAAACTTTACCCAGTTTGGCACGGCTGGCGTAGCAACTGCACGTTTTAACGGTGGAGCAGCAAATGCTGTAATAGGTAGAGAGTTCTTCTGGCAACGAGGAATGGCTCCCGGTCAAGCGATTGTTAAATATTATACTACTGGTGGACAGACTTTGACGGGTGATGTTCTTAATAGTGGTGGTATGACCATTTATGATCCTACTGGCTTACAAGCTAATTCTCAACCACTTCTAGGTACTCCGACAGCTGTCACGGCCGTTTCTAGTGCTACACAGCCTGTGGTTACTACTGGATCAACAGCAGGTCTTTTTGTAGGCGGTGTTGTTAGACTTTTTGGTACTACTGCTACTGATGTTAATGGTATTGATTTTATCGTTAGCTCAGTAACAACTGATACGAGTTTCACGCTTTTATATGCTACTAATTCTTTAGCAACAGCTACAGGCGGTGGTACGGGCGGTTATTGGCAACAAGTATACTATCCACCACTATATTATCCTGCTCGCAAGATAGTTACGGATATTACTCAGGCTGCGACGAATGCCATTGTATCGACAGCCGTAGAGCACTCTATGACCGTTGGTCAAGTAATTAGATTTAACATTCCAGCCGCTTCGGGTATGACTCAACTCAATCCAACGCCAAAGAATAATTATCTTTATGCGACCGTTACGAATATTGTTGGCGCTTATGCGTTTACCATTGATACGAATACGTCAGCATTTACGGCATTTACATGGCCTACTATAGCTCAGATGCCATCATCGTTCCCAACGTATGAGCCAGTCGGTATGAATACTGCATTTGAATTAGGTGCATCTATTAATCTTGCGCCATTATATCAAAGCAATCCGGTTAACAATGCTAATAATGGTACTTTTGCCGATGCAACTATCAATACTGGTTATTATGGCATGATTCTCGGATCTGGTGCTGCAAGAGGCGCGGTTCTGACTACGCCAATTATTGGACCTGCAGGGACCGTAACTTATTCAGCAGGAAATGCTATTACCAGCCAAGATCTTATGTTCTGGGTAGCAGGTAAAGCTGACTTTGGCGGCCTGTAATTAGTGCTGATTTAACATCAGATATCAGATTGAAAAAAGACTATAGTTGATTGATTAAAGGGATGTGGTCCGAGCCACATCCCCAAAACTCGGAGATATATATGAATGAGCAAGATAAATCACTCGTTGAAACAACTCATGAAGAAACATCTAAAAATAAACGGGTAAAAAATACGGCGGCAGGTCATGAAATACCAGCGCGTGAAGTTATTACATTAAGCGAGCGCGAAGTACGCAAAAAAACAGCTAAAGAAAAATGGGAAAAAGATAAGACCCATAAATCAAAGATGGTCACGGGCAAGTTTCTATTTAATGAATGCCCGGGTGGCGAATTGCGCTTTACCTATCGTGAATTCCCTGGTGATCCACGCGTTACATATATTATGAAGCATGACACTATTCATACTATTCCTTTAGGCGTCGCTATGCATTTGAACGATCGTTGCGCGTACGCTGAATTCCAACATAATCTTGAAGGCGGTAAATTGATTGATGGTCAAAATCTATATATCCAAAGTAAGGTTCATCGCACCAACTTTATTCCTCTAGACTGGTCAGTCGATGTAGGAAATACGACCGGTAGATCAATTGTCCAAGCAACGTATCATAATCCCCTTGATAATCGTTATAATCTCGACGCAGAAGGAAGATAATCATGCCAGTCTGTATTGCGGTGATGAATCCTGCATTCCAACCTGCTATGCGCATTATAACCAATATAACAGGTGGTAATCCCCTCACCATAACGACGAGTTTTGCGCATCAATATATATCAGGAACTATCGTGCGATTGGATATTCCATTAACCAATGGTATGCAAGCAGTGGCTGGAATCCAGTATCCCATCACCGTTACAGGCTCTACAACGTTCACCATACCAACTGGTCCCGGTAACAGCATGCCATACTCAAACATTAATTGCGCAATGGTTGTTCCCGTCGGGGAGAATTCTGATATGTTAACTGCAGCTACCCAAAATGTTCTGCCATATAGGGCGACATAGAGGCATAATAAAAAGTGCATAAATCCTGTGCATTTGTTTTTGGGGACGAAGCATGATAACTTCAAAATAAAAATTGGAGATATATTTAATGGCAACTTATCCAACACTTCCACCAGGCAATACCCTTGCGGCAATACAAAATAAGGTGCGTCGGCTAACGCGTAAACCATCAGAAGCACAACTTACAACCGATGATTTAAATAATTATATTAATACGTGTGTATTGTATGATTTCCCTGCACAACTGAGAACATTTCAGTTAAGGCAACCATTTACGTTCTGGTGCAATCCATATCAAGATGAATACCAGTTAGATATTCAAAGCTTTGGTGGCGCAACGAATGCTGGATTGAATCCGTTGTATAACTTTCAGAACCTCTATTTAGCAATCCACAAACCAGTGTATGTTGCAGGTTATGAAACTTTTTATACCCAAGACCGCCAAGAATTCTACGCTAACTATCCCATTAATAATTTTATTCAGAGTATCGGAGTAACCGGTAATGGGATAAATACTACGTTTGCTGGTACGGTTCAGTTTGGTGGGACAGTTAATAATCAACTTAATAATGCTTCACTTAGCTTGTTAAAGCGAAATGTGCTATTTTCGTCTATTGATGTTAATAACAATGGTTTATCTATGGTTGATGTTCCTGTTCTTGATGCTACTACTGGCATTGAGACTATATACGGTAATCTCTATGTGGCCGGAACACAACCAACAAATCCACCGGCGCCACCAGAAGGATTAGGTCCTATTCAACCTCCTTTGGCAACGGCACCCTACATTCCTACTTCAATTATATCACCTGTTGAGGCGGCTACGATTGGTACTAATCTTACCGTTACCTATGCCAATGGTACTGCTGGTGTTGGTGCTACATTAACTAATGCCGGAACTCAAGCAGCTTTTTCTATTGATGGATATGCAGCAAATTTAAATGATCGAATCTTAATTAAAGATCAAACTACTACTTATCAAAATGGCATTTATTCGGTAACTACATTAGGATCCGGATCGACCAATTGGGTTCTTACACGAACAACGGATTATGATCTCACAACTCAAATTATTCCTGCAAGTGCAACTCAAGTTATTAATGGAACACAAAATGCAAACACCTCATGGCAGCAAATTGATGTTGTAACTGCAATCGGCACATCGCCAATTCAGTTTACCAAGTTTATTGGCGTTAATATCAATAACTACATTAACTATCTCACCGGACAATTTGTCGTAACATTTCCAGTTGCGCCTCAAGTTGGTGTGATGATTAATAGCCAAACAGTTCCAACCATACCTTCACGACCATTTGCAATGTTATATCATAATAATACGATTACACTGCGCCCTGTTCCTGATCAACCATATGCAATCAATTTTGAAGTAGATGCAAGACCAACGCAATTGTTCCAGACAACTTCCGTTCCTCAATTAGAAGAACTTTGGCAATATCTATCATATCTAACTGCAAAGAAAATATTTGAAGACCAGATGGATCTTGATAGCGTGCAATTAATAATGCCAGAACTTGATAATCAAGAACGTTTATGTTTGCGCAGAACATTGGTAACACTTGCAAATCAGCGAACCTCTACCATTTATGCTGGGGTGACTGGCGAGAACAATCAATTTAACCAGGGGTGGGGATATGGAGGACAATTCTAGTAATGTGGGCTTTTTTTCAGCGAGGTCGTTTACGAGGTCGTAAATTGAGAAAAATTAGTGTGGAAAGCAGATTAGATCAGCATAATTCATGAATTTATAAAGTATTTGTAGGAGCCAATATGTCAGCACCATTTACCTATCTTAATGATATTCCACAGGCAACCGATCAATTATCGGTTTCACAAGGACAATTGCTAACCAACTTTGCGAGTATTGATTCGTGGGTTAATGTCAATCATGTTGATTTCGATTCTGCTGATGCAGGTAAACATAATCTTTCTCAATATGTTACCCAGGCTGGTGATCCAACATTAAATGTATCAGAAATCGCCGTCTATAATCGCGTTTGGAGCGGCACCAATGCAAATGAACTGTTTGTTCTTAAGGGTTCTGGTGCCCCAATTCCTATTACTGCACAATCGGCTCAGACAAGTGGATGGTTTTCTACTAATGGTCCTTTGACTGTAGCTTGGGGCGAAGGAACGATAACTGGATCTGGAACCATAAATTTTGCGCGCGCTTTTGATAGTATATGCTATCAAGCAGTCGCCTGTATTCAGAACCCATCGGGTGGTGATGCAAATAAAAGTGTGAGCGTTGTAGCATTTACTACCAGTGGTATTACGGTATATGTTTCTCCACGAACTACTACCGGATCGGCAACGGCAATTGTAAGTTATTTTGCCATCGGTATTTAAGGAGTAACTATGGCATATGATCGCTTTTTAGTAGCACCAATAAAATCAGGTTTGACGACAAATACGAAGAGTTGGCAAATCATGGATGATGCCTTTGAATATCTTCAGAACGTCTATCCCTTTCGTGGTCGCTTAAGAAAGCGATTTGGCAGCCAATTGTTAGGTACTTCTCAATTAACCTCTCGCTTGAGAATTCAAATAGGAACGACTAATTCCTCAGGTAATTTAGCATTTACTAGCCTGCCATCTGCTATTTTAAATCCGGGTTCCATGTTCGCGGTTGGAACAATTCAGTTTTCGGTTACCACTGTTCCGGGAATAGTTGGCAATGCTGCTACCTTGAGTACAGACCAGGGACCAGGTGGGCCGGCAATTGGAACCGTACGATTAAATTCAACGGGTCCCAATGTATATCAATTTAGGAT
>Ga0265338_10001544_pt1 | contig 37206 bp, 32 predicted proteins | sample 42126metaG_FD_193579 | JGI IMG/M metagenome (GOLD analysis project Ga0265338, IMG submission 193579) | Rhizosphere microbial communities from Carex aquatilis grown in University of Washington, Seatle, WA, United States - 4-21-26 metaG | ecosystem: Host-associated > Plants > Roots > Rhizosphere... | reverse complement strand
CCGGTCGTGGCATCCAGCGCCACCACGCGGCCGTAAGGAGTCCCCAGATAAAGTACATTCTTCACCACCAACGGCGTGGTGGTGGAGGTCGCCACACGTCCCGTGGCGCCCGGCGTCGGGTTCATGTGATAGGTCCAGGCCACGGCAAGCCTGCCGACATTGTTCGGCGTTATCTGCGTCAGGGGCGAGAAGCGGCCGCCACTGGCGTCGTGACCGTAATAGGGCCAGTCGCCCGCTGACGGCGCCGCCAGCGCCGCACCTCCCAAGGCAGTGACCATCAGGACGGCGAGCAGCTTTTTCATGAATGTCCTCGAGATGTCAGATGCGGCAATGCGACAAGGGCAGGCCGCGCCGGATCAGGTCCGGCAGTGCCGCCACACTGGGTAAGACGCCGCTGTTGCGTTCCTTCCGCAAGCGCTCTTCTGTCGCAGCGCCGGAATAGACGCCGATGGCCGCGCCCATATTGCCGTTGGTAGCCGCCTGCAGGTCGAGCGGCGTGTCGCCCACTGCGATCACCTGGGCCGGTTCATAAACGCCGGCCGCTTCCATGGCATGGAACAGCATGTAGGGCGCGGGCCGGCCCTCGCGCACCTGGTCGCTGCTGATGCTGGCGATGAAATAATGCTGCCAGCCCAGGCGCGACAGGATGGCGGTGGTCAGGACCTGGTCGAAGCCGGTGGTGGTGGCCATCAGCAGATTCATGGCCGCCAACTCTTTCATGGCCTGTTCGGCGCCGGGAATGGGTTGGACTTTTTCATAAGCCTTGCCGGCGGTGGCCATGAAGTCGGCATAGATAGGCTCGATCAGGCTGTCGCTCTTGTGCTCGCGGCCCACGAAATGGCGGACCATCTCGCGCTTGGAGGCGCCGCGCCACTCGGCGAATTCCGCGGGCGTGACAGTGACGCCATGGCGGGAAAAAGCGCCCAGCATGGCGTCCGGCACTTCCCCATGATCGGCGATCAAGGTGCCGCCGATATCCAGCGCCACCAGCTTGATGGTCATGGGCGGATCATCGACGTCGTCATCGTCCTTGGGCTGCGCCGCCGCATTGCCTGTCAGCGCCGCCAGCGCGGGCAGAACCGAAAGACTTCTGCGCCGCGTCAGCCTCATGAACTCATCTCGTCTTCCTGATAGACCTTGATGATCTCGCCGAAATTCTTTTCGGCCCTGAAGCCCATTTTGCCCGCCAGTTTGGCGTCAAAGCGGCCGGCCCAGCCCGCCACGATCTTGGCTATGAAGGGATCGTCCACCCGCTTGATCAGGGCCACGGCCTTGTCGCCGGCGGCCTTGCGCAGGGCCTCGATCTCCTCGCCCACGGTGGCGGAAACGCCCGGCATGGTCATGGAACGCTGCACGCCCAGCGCTGCCGTATCGATGGTGGCGGCGGTGATGAAGAAGCCGACCGCGGCGCGGGGGCTGGCGAACCAGTGCCGCACCTCATCGCCCACCGGCAACGGCGCTTCTTGGCCGTTCAGCGGCTCGCGCAAGATGCCGGAGAAGAAGCTGGACGCCGCCTTGTTGGGCTTGCCGGGGCGGATGCAGATGGTGGGCAGGCGTACGCCGACGCCGTCGAGATAGCCCTTGCGGCTGTAATCGGCCAGCAACAGCTCGGTCATCGCTTTCTGGGTGCCATAGCTGGTGCTGGGTGTGGGCGCGAAATTGTCCGGGATGGAGTCGGGGAAGGGCGGCCCAAACACCGCCAGAGTGGAGGCAAAGACAAAGCGCGGCTTGTAGGGGTTCTTCTCGCCCTCTTGCCGGATGGCTTCCAGCAGCGACCAGCTGCCGTTGAAATTGATGCGATAGCCTTTCTCGAAATTGGCCTCCGCGTCGCCGGAGACGATGGCGGCCAGGTGGAAGATCACATCGGGCCGGTCCTGGATCAGGGTGTGGGCGACGCCCTTTTCCGAGAAATCCGCGGTGATCGGCTTGGTGTCCTTGGGCGCGCCGGCGGGAATCGGCGAATCCACCACATCCACCAGGATCAGGCTTTCGATGGTCTTGCCGCCCAGCGTCTTATCCTGGACCAGGCGCTCGACCAGTTTCCTGCCGATCATGCCGCCCGATCCGGTTACCAGAATTTTCATTGTGTTCCCCATTTTACTGGGCCGGACCATAGCTTATGCCGGTCATGCGGCAAGCCATGCTGCGGCGCATCATCAGTCGCGACTCTATCGCAAATACGGGCTTTGACGGGCCTTTGCCTCGGGTCTAGCGTCCCTGCGCTCGGGCCGAAAACAGGCTCGCCGGGGGAGGAAAAAGCGTTGAAGTTTGCATTCGCATTCGCGTTGGTCTGTCTGCCTTTTGCTGCCGTTGCGCAGGAAGGCATGCCCAGCCCTTATGGCGCGCCCGAACATCAATGGGCTTCACCGCCATCGGGCGAATGGGGTTCGACTGCCGGCATCGAGCGCGGTCCGCATGGCGAGATCTGGGCGATAGACCGCTGCGGCGTCAACAGTTGCGACGGTTCCGACAAGGCGCCGATCATTCAGCTGGATATGAACACCGGCAAGACGATCAAGGCGATCGGCGCGGGTCTGTTCGTCTTCCCGCACGGCCTGCATGTGGATCGCGCCGGCAATATCTGGGTGACCGACGGCGCCATCAGCAAGGACGGCAGCAAAGGCCTTCAGGTGATCAAGCTGTCACCGTCGGGCAAGGTGCTGCAGCGGCTGGGTGTCGCCGGCCAGCGCGGCGATGACGAGACCCATTTCCAGTCGCCCAGCGACGTGATCACCGCGCCGAACGGCGACATCTTCGTTACCGATGGCCATGCCCCGATCGCGCCCTTCATTCCGGCCAATCTGGATATGCGGGTGATGAAGTTCTCCAAGGACGGCAAGTTCATCAAGCAATGGGGCAAGGCCGGCGCGGGAGAAAGCGAATTCAACAATCCGCACGCCCTAGCGCTGGACGGCAAGGGCCGGCTTTATGTCGCCGACCGGGTGAACAATCGCATCCAGATCTTCAGCCAGGACGGCAAGTTCATCGCCGAATGGAAGCAGTTCGGCCGTCCTTCCGGTTTCTACATCACCGGCGACCGGCTTTATGCGATTGACGCCGATTCCACCGAGGCCAACCACCCGGGCGGCTGGAAGAAGGGCGTGTGGATTGGCAGCATCGCCCAAGCCAAGGCCGACGCCTTCGTGCCCGACGATCAGGCGGGCGAAGGCGTGGTCGTCGCCCCCAACGGCAACATGTATGGCGCGGTGAATGTCGCGCCGCACGGCATCACCCGGTATCTCAAGCAATCAGCGTCCAAACAGTCAGCTTCAAAGGAGAAGCATTCATGAGCGACTCAAGACGGAGTTTCCTGCTCAAATCCTTCAGCGCCAGCACGGCAGCCTGGCTGACGGCCAACTGGCCGGCTGAAGTGGCGGCCGCCGAAAAGGCGCAGGCGATGGGCGCCTTCACCTATTTCACCCGCGAACAGGCCGCGGAAGTGGATGCGATGGCGGCGCAGATCTATCCCACCACCGACACGCCCGGCGCCCGCGAGGCCCAGGTGATCTATTTCATCGATACGGCCTTGGTCACCTTCGCCTCCGACAAGCAGGACGTTTATGCCAAGGGCCTGGCCGAGCTTTCGAGCCAGACCGGCGGACGCCCTCTGGGCACCCTGACCAACGAGCAGCAGATCCAGGTTCTGACCGCGATGGAGAAGACGCCGTTCTTCCGCACGGTGCGCGAGCACACCATCACGGGCATGTTCGCGGCGCCCCAGCATGGCGGCAACTACAAGAAGGTCGGCTGGACCCAGATCGGCTACGACGACAGTCTCAATTTCCGCGCTCCGTTCGGCGCTTACGACAAGGCAGAGGGAACCTGGTAATGAAAAAGTTCAAGCCCTCCGAGGAAGTAGATTTCGTCATCGTCGGTTCCGGCGCGGCCGGCGGCGTGATGGCCAAGCAGCTGGCGCAGGCCGGTTTCTCGGTCGTGGTCATGGAGCAGGGCGCCTGGGGCGCTTACGGCCATGAGCAGGATTACAACAAGGACGAGCTGATCAACCGCTTCCCCTCGGAAGAGGACAAGCTGATCAGCGATCCCAAGCTGCAGCGCAACACCTTCCGCCGCAACGTCAATGAAAAGGCGGTGGCCGGCAGTCACAGCTATGGCTGCGTGGTGGGTGGCGGCACCGTCACCTATGGCGCGTCGAGCTGGCGGCATCTGCCCTATGAGTTCAACGAGGCCAGCAAGTTCGGCACCATGAAGGGCACCGGCATTGCCGACTGGCCGGTGAGCTATGAGGAGATCGAGCCTTATTACACCCAGGCGGAATGGGAGATCGGTATCTCGGGCCCCAACATCAAGACGCCCCTGATCGCGCCCATGTCCAAGCCTTATCCGTGTCGGCCGCTGCCGCTGAAAAGCTCTGGCGCGCTGATCCAGAAGGCCGCGGCCAAACTCAACCTGACGGTGACGCCCAACGTCGCCGCCATCATCACCGAGCCCTATAACGGGCGCAGCGGCTGCATCAATTGCGGCGCCTGCTCCGGCTATGGCTGCCAGGTAAAGGCGCGGTCCTCCTCGGCGGTGTCTCTGTTGCCTGTGGCCGTGGCGACGGGCAATTGCGAGATCCGTGTCCATTCCTATGTGCGCGCGATCGAGGTCGATGCCGGCGGCCGCGCCACCGGCGTGACCTATTTCGACAAGGCCAACAACAACCAGGAAAACTTCCAGAAGGCCAAATGCGTGGTGTTGTCGGCCAACGGCACCGAAACCCCGCGTCTGTTGCTGCTGTCCAAGTCCAACCGCTTCCAGCAGGGCCTGGCCAATTCCAGCGGCCTGGTGGGCAAATATCTGATGAGCGGCAATGGCGGCGGCGCCTCCGGCCTCTTCCCCGATCCCCTGAACGAGTACAAGGGCGCGGTCACGGGCGCGGCGGTGCTGTCTTATGTGCCCAACGACGTGAAGAATCGCGGCTTCTATGGCGGCGGCCGCATGACGGCGCGTGGCCAGATGTCGCCGATCCAGTACGGCTTGGCCGGTCCGCACGGCGCGCCGAGCTGGGGCGCCGGCTATAAGAAGGCCCTGATCGAGCAGGCCAATCGCCGGCTCACAATGGTGAACTTCATCTCCCAGCTTCCGGTGGAAACCAACACGGTGGACCTGGACCCGGAGGTCAAGGACGCCTGGGGCCTGCCCGCCATGCGCATCACCTCCACCAGCCACGACAATGACTTCAAGGCGATGCAGTTCTTCATCGACCGGTCGGTGGAGATCCTGAAGGCGGCGGGCGCCACGGAAGTCTGGGCCGATGGGGTCAACGATTCCAAGGGCGGCGCGCATGCCCGCGGCACCGCGCGCATGGGCAACGATCCCAAGACCAGCGTGGTGAACAAGTATCACCGCGCCCATGACGTGCCGAACCTGTTCGTGGTGGACGGCTCCAGCTTCGTCACCGGCGGGCGCAACCATCCGACCATGACCATCTCGGCCCTGGCCTATCGTTGCGCGGACCACCTCGTTAAGGCCGCTAAAACGGGCAACGTCACCATCTGATGCTGCCGACAAGGCAAATGCTGCGGCGCTCCATTTTGTAGGGCGCCGTTTGCATTTGAGTCGCCAATAGCCCGAGCCTGTTGGCAAGGCTGGGTGCCTGTGATTTGCTGGGCCAGAAGGGATTGGCCGACCGGATGTGGATCAAGATAGGCCTCGCCGTTGGGGTTCTTGCCGTGGCTGCCGCGCCGGAATTTTTCCCGGTCGTGAACGCCGCGCCAGAGCCGGCGCCTGTCATTTCCAAACCGGCGCCCAAAACCTTCAAGCCGGTCTGCCGCGGTGACGAGGTGCTGGACAGCCGCCCCGACCCGGCCTGGGTGAGCCAGAGCTTCAACAAGGACAATTGCCGGGCGCCGCTTCTGCCCGCGGCCCTGGACGGGACCGCGATCACGCGCGAGCAGGTTGTGGCGGCGATGGCCGAGGCCAAACGCTATGCGGCAGCGGCCAATGAATTCCAAAGATGCGTCAGCGACTTTGTCGCGGCCAAAAGGACACAAACAGCCCAGGGTGGAGCGCCCCTGACACCGTCGCAAATCATCATCGAGAATCACCGCATTCTGGTCAGCCAGAGAGCGGTGCAGACCGCCGCCGCCCAGGTGCGGGTGGCGATCAATGCTTTCAATGCCTATGGCAGCGACTGTTCGGACTAGTCGCGGCAAACAGATCCAGCAAAACAAAAGGGGAGGGGTTCAATGAAAAAACTGATGCGTTCGCGGAAATTCCTGGCAGGCACGGGCATTGCCGCGCTGCTTGCGGTGGCCGGCATGACACCGGTGGCGTTCAACCAGCACTGGATCGGCGAGGCGAAAGCCCAATCGCCCGGCGACGTGATGGTGCCCTGGTTCGAGGCTGATCCCTACTGGCCCAAGCCCCTGCCCAACCATTGGGTCCTGGCCATGACCATCGGTCTGGGACTGGATGCGAAAGAGAATGTCTGGGTCTTCCATCGGCCGCAGACCCTGGAGCAGAAGGAATCCTACGCCGCCCGCAACGAGGCCGATTGCTGTGTTGCGGCGCCTGACGTGCTGGAGTTCGATCCGGCCGGCAATCTGATCCGTCACTGGGGCCGCGACCAGGTCAAGGGCAATGGCCATGACTGGCCCAGCTCCAACCACGGCATCACCATCGGGCCGGACGGCAATGTCTGGCTGGGTGGCAATGGCGCGGCTCAGCCCGGTCCAGTGCCGGGCAGCGCGGCGCAGTTCGCGGTCAAGCCCGGCGCGCCTGCGCCCGCGCCGGCGCCCTATGCCGGCGGCGTTCCGGTCTATCACGACAGCTTCATCCTGAAGTTCACGCCCGACGGCAAATATCTGGGCCAGATCGGCAAGGCCAGCGGCAGCAAGGGGAGCCTGGACACCGACAATGTGCGCGGCGTCGCCCAGATCCGTTTTGCCGGCAACGAAATGATCCTGGCGGACGGCTATGGCAACAAGCGCATCTCGGTGTGGGACGCCACGACTCTCAAGTTCAAGCGCATGTGGGGCGCCTATGGCAAGAAGCCGGACGACACGCCGATTCCGCACTATGACGTCAACTCGCCGCAGTTCGGCAATCCGGTGCATTGCGCCCAGCCGTCCAATGACGGGATGATCTATGTCTGCGACCGCACCAACAACCGCATCCAACTGTTCAAGATGGATGGCACCTTCGTGAAGCAGTATGTGGTCAAGCCGGGCACCAAGGGTGACGGTTCGGTATGGGAGATCGCCTTCTCGCCCGATAAGGAGCAGAAGTTCCTGTACATCTCCGATGGCGCCAACGAGAACATCCATGTCTTCGACCGCCAGACCATGAAGGAATTGTACTGGTTCGGCGGCGGCGGCCGGCAGCCCGGACAGTTCTATGCCGTGCACAGCATCGTTACCAATTCCAAGGGCGACATCTACACCACCGAGACCTATCGCGGTCAGCGGGTGCAGAAGTTCACCTATAAGGGGATGATCAAGCTCAGCGACCTGATCAAGAAGGGCACCGTCGGGGGCAGCCGGATCAATCCGTAATGCCTTAAGATTGAACAAGGGTAATGGCGCCGGAGGAACAACGCCTCCGGCGCTATTTTTTCAGGACGGTTGCCATTAAGCGCTTTGAGGGCCTAGCATTCTTCAGTCTAGGGAATGCCGCCAAATGATCTCGCAAAGAGACGTCGAGCAATATCGGGAGACCGGCTATCTGGTGGTGCCCGATGTGCTGGATGCCGCCTTGCTGGCGCGGGTGCGCGGCGCGCTGGACCAGCTGGTGGCCGATGCTTCCTCGGTCAGCGCCCATACCGACGTTTACGACCTGGAACCCAGTCACACGCTGGAAACACCCAAGGTGCGGCGGATCAAGCTGCCTCACACCCACACGCCTGTGTTCTGGGAACTGGCGAACTACCCGCCCATGGTCGCCATCCTGGAAAAGCTGCTGGGCCCCTCCGGCGTGCGGTTGCAAAGCTCCAAGATCAACCTGAAAGAGCCGCATCACGGTTCGCCGGTCGAATGGCACCAGGACTGGGCTTTCTATCCTCACACCAATGACGACATGCTCGCGGTAGGCGTGATGCTGGACGACGCCTTCCTGGAGAATGGCCCATTGATGGTGGTGCCGGGCTCGCACAAGGGGCCGACCTGGGATCATCACTCCGACGGCTATTTCTGCGGCGCCATGGACCCCACCCGCAAGGAAGTCGATTTTGAATCGGCGGTGCCGCTGATGGGCCGCGCCGGCTCGATGAGCTTCCATCACGTGCGGCTGGTGCATGGTTCGGCGCAGAATGTTTCCGACAAGCCGCGGCGCCTGCTGTTGTATGAATTCTCCGCGGGCGATGCCTTTCCGCTGATGGGTATCAAGGATTGGGCCCAATATAACCGCAACCTGGTGGCGGGCACCCCGATCAACACACCGCGCATTGTGCCGGCGCCGGTGCGGATGCCGCTGCCGCCGGCGCCGTACCAGGGTTCGATCTACGAGAACCAGACCACGGCGCGGCACAAATATTTCAAGCGCCGGGAAGAGGTCTGACATGGCTGACCGCCGCCTGCGTGACGTCATGCTGGCGGCGGCGGTCGGCTCGGCCCTGGAATGGTACGACTTCTTTCTTTATGCCGCGGCGTCCGCGCTCGTATTCGGGCCGCTGTTCTTTCCGCAATATGATCCGGCAGTAGGGCGCCTGGCTTCCTTTGCCACTTTCGCCGTCGGTTTTCTGGCGCGCCCCTTCGGCGGGCTGTTCTTTGGCCATTTCGGCGATCGCTGGGGCCGCAAGCCCATGCTGGTGGCCACGCTTCTGCTGGTGGGCGGTTCGACCTTCGCCATCGGGCTGTTGCCGACCTATGCCCAAGTCGGCGTCTGGGCGCCGGTGCTGCTTTTGCTGCTGCGTCTGATCCAGGGTTTCGGCGCGGGCGCCGAATATGGCGGCGCGGTGGTGATGGCGGTGGAGTTTGCGCCACCCGGCCGGCGCGGCCTCTACGGTGCTTTCGCGCCCATGGGCACCCAGGTCGGCAATGCGCTGGCGGCGGGCGCCTTTCTGCTGGTAGGCCTCTTGGGCAAGGATGCGATGCTGTCCTGGGCCTGGCGGCTGCCTTTTCTTATCTCGCTGCTGTTGATGGGGCTCGGTCTCTATGTGCGCGCGCGCATCACCGAGACACCGGTGTTTCAGGCGGCGCGTGCCCGTCTGCCGCCGCATAAGTTACCGGCGCTGGAAGCCTTCCGCCGCAATCCCCGCAATTTCTGGGTGGTGGTGGGGGCGCGGCTGGCGGAAAACGGACTGGGTTATCTCTATCCGGTTTTCGGGCTCAGCTATCTGGTGGACACGCTCGGTGTGCCCCGCGACATCGCCATTATAGGCGTCATCCTGGGTAGTTTTGCGCTGGTAGCAGGGCTGGCTTTTTTTGCCTGGGCGTCGGACCGGATCGGCCGGCGGCCGGTCTATATCTTCGGGGCGCTGTTTTCCGCCGCCTGGGCCGTGCCCTTCTTCCTTTTGGCCGAGACGCGCGATCCGGCGCTGATCGCGCTCGCCTTCATGATCGAAATGGGGATCGGCAGCGCGGCGATGTTCGGGCCGCAGGCGGTCTATTTCGCCGAGCTGTTTGCCCCAAGCCTGCGCTATTCCGGCTTTGCCTTCGCTCGCGAGCTGGGCTCGATCCTGGCGGGAGGGCCGGCGCCCTTCCTGGCGGCGCTGCTGGTGGACTGGATGGCCGGCGCCCCCTGGGGCGTGGCCGGTTATGCCATTGTCTTGTCGTTTATCACGGCCTTCGCGGTCTGGTGCGGGCCGGAAACCTATCGCAGCGACATCGCCGCCGAAGAGGGCGGGACCCCTGCCCCCGAGACAAGGTCCAGCCCTCTTCTTTTGCGGTCTGCTTAGCGCAGGTTGCCCGAAATATTCGTGAAGGTGGTGGAGAGCGACGTGCCGACAGCGGTCACGCCGGTAATGATGACGACCGCGATCAGGGCGGCGATCAGGCCATATTCGATGGCGGTGGCGCCGGACTCGTCGTTGAGGAATTGCTTGAGGATGTGCATGGGAAGCCCCTTGACTGGTTGGTACGGTGGGAACCTAAGCCGGGGCCGATTGCGCAAATCTTGCGGCGAAACTTAAAAATTGGAAGGTACCAAATTCGATTTGATTTCGCGGAAATTCTCGCGACGTCCGGTTGTAGGAGGCGCCTATTTGAGAAAGTTTGCGACACAAAGCGAATGCAGCGTTCCGGATTGGAGCAGCCGCGCTGAAGTTGACAGTATCCGCGCCGAATGAAGATTTGGTTACGAAATGCAGGATGACACGAAGAAGCTCCCCGTAATCGCTATTTTCCGGATCCGGGCTGCAGGCCGGGCTGCCAGGATCGGATGCACAGGATGCGCGACTTGACGTTGGGCGCGCTGTAATAGCCCACGGTCGCATTGGCCCGGTAGTAATAGGCATCGCCGGGACCGGCCGGAAAACGAGCGGCGATGCCGTCCAAGCCGCTGCCCGCTACCTGATCGCCATGGCCGTCCAGCACCAGATAGATTTCTTCTTCGCGGGGATGATGGTGCGGAAAATTGGTCCCGCTGGGATCTATCTCCATCAGGAACAGGCTGGTGACCACGCTGCCGATGTCGAACCGGTCGCGCGTCTGGCTGCTGTCACCCAGCAGCAGGCGGTAGTGCGTGGACGTCGGATGGCTGCCCACCAGCTCCAGATGCACATTGGCGATATTGTCCTTCAATGGACCGGGGGGCAGCGCGCCCTTGGGAAAGCCGTGGGTGCGATATCCCATCACCGCCACCGTCAGGGGCGCCGCAGAACTGTTCTGCAGTGCGTGCGGCACGGTTGCCGGCAGGTACATGAAATCTTCCTTGCCCAGCTTCACCTGATCGGCGGCGTAGGCGGCCGTGCCGGCGCCGGCAAGGACGACATAGATCTGGTCCTCCTCGGGATAGCTGACAGACTTGCAGCGGGCGCCCGGATCCACCACCACCACGGCAAAGCGCGCGATCCCGCTGGCCGGGTTGGCGTCGGCATCACCCTCGCCGAACAGGGGCTTGTAGTGGCAGCCGGTGGCAGTGATGTCAGATGCGGCTTCCCGCGCCGTGGCGATGTTGCGGTGCAGAAAAGTCGGATCGATCTTGCGTTCTTCGTCCGCGGCCGAAACCGCGGAGGAGGTGGCCATCAGCCCTAGGATCGCCAGTGCCCAGCCTGCCTTCATCGCCCACTCCATCCTGCTTTCAGACAACGCTATCCTAGATCACCCGATGGGTCGCTCAAGGGGCAGCCGTGGAACGTTTAACCGGATCGCTCGTTGGCGAGCGGGAGACAGGAGAGAGACATGGCCCGCAAATATTCGAAAAGCGCCAGCAAGGATGTCGAACGTGCCGTGCGCCGCGAGAAGGCAGGCACACTGAAAAGCGGCAAGGGCGGGAAAGGCGGGACGGTCAAGAGCCGCAAGCAGGCGATCGCCATCGGACTGTCCGAAGCGCGCAAGGAGGGCAAGAAGGTGCCCAAAAAGAAGAAGAGCAAGAAAAAGAGCGGCCGCAAGACGTCATGAGAAAAAGCCGGAAGGAAGTACCTTCTGTTTTTTCATCCGTGGAACCGCGGTTGTTCCCGTCCGTTGATTTGCCATGGCCTTCGATATCGGCGCCAAGCCGTTGCCGCTTCCCGCCGACGTCCGCGATACCCGCGAAGCTGCGAAGGCCGTCGGTCTTCGTTATGTCAGCGACCAGCAGCGCGGCATCAGCCGCATCGGCGCGCCGGGCCGCTTTCGCTACCGCGGCCCTGACGGCAAAGGGATAAGGGACCGCGAGACCCTGGCGCGCATCAAAAGTCTGGTCATTCCGCCGGCCTGGACAGACGTATGGATAGCGCGCAGCGCCGATGCCCATCTGCAGGCGACAGGCCGGGATGCGCGCGGTCGAAAGCAATATCGCTATCACACCGACTTCGCGCAAATCCGCGATGCGGTGAAATATGCCCATCTGGTGGAATTTGCCGAAGCGCTGCCGGCCTTGCGCCGCCGCCTCAAGCGCGACTTGAAGCAGACGGGCCTGCCGCGGGAAAAAATTCTCGCCGCCGTCGTCACCCTGTTAGAGCAAACTCTCATTCGCGTCGGCAATGAGGACTATGCCCGGGCCAACAAGAGCTTCGGTCTTACCACTTTGCGCAACCGGCATGTGAAGGTGAAGGGCGCGGAGGTGCGCTTTCTCTTCAAGGGCAAGAGCGGCAAACAATGGTCGCTCGCCCTGCGTGACCGGCGCGTGGCCAAGGTGCTGCGCTCATGCCAGGAGCTGCCGGGCCAGCATCTGTTCGAATATCGCGGCGACGATGGGGCAGTGCGTGGTGTCTCGTCGTCGGACGTGAACGACTATCTGCGCGAGATTACCGGCCGCGACATCACCGCCAAGGACTTCCGCACCTGGGCGGGAACGGTGAAAGCGGCCATGGGGTTTCGCGAGCAGGAAGGGCCGTTCACCAAAAAGGCGGTGCGCACCGTGATCGCTGCCGTGGCGGAGGAACTGGGCAATACCGTCGCCGTCTGCCGCAAATGCTACATCCATCCTGGTGTGCTGGCGGGCTTTGAGGCCGGCACATTGAAGCTCAGAGTGCCCGCGCGTGGCCGCGACGGCATGAACCCGCAGGAACTGGCCATGTTGGCCTATCTGAAGCGGCTCGCCAGACACAAAGCCGGCTGAGACTTCAGGGCTGCTGGTACCAGATCTCGAATTTCTTGTTGGTGATGAACAGCACCGTGACGTCGCGCTCCTGGGTGGCGCCGTGCTGCATCTTCATCCCTTCCGGAAACCAGACGAAGCTGCCCGGCTCAAATGAGCCCTGGTGTGTGACCAACGTGCCCTCCAGCACATACATGCCGTGAGCACAGGGATGGGTATGCCAGGTGTTGGTGAAGCCGGCGGGATATTTCACTATCCGCACGGTGACGCCGGTATCGGGGTCTTCCAGGAAGCGCTTGGCGAACAGCGCCTTGCCGATCTCGGGAATGAAGCGCTCTTCCCAGGGCATGGTTTTGGCGTCAAAAACCTGAAGCGCGTCTGCGGACATGAGAAGTCCCTCTTTTTATGCATCTTGCCCGACTTTGGCGGGTGCTGCCACTGTCGCTGTTTCGCGCCCGTCGCTTTCCCGCTAGGCTTGGCCGGAAAGAGCGGCAAAGCTCTCGGGAGGGGATATGCGTTCGGTGGTTGGGGCTCTTGCGTTGGTTCTGGCGGTTGCCCCCGGTGCATATGCCGAAGAGATCAATCTGTTGTCGCCGCCCATGATCGCCAATGCGGGGCTGAAAGAGATCAACACCCGTTATACGGGAACAAGCGGGGTGACCTTCAAGATCGCGGGGGCCGAAATCACCAAGCTCGCGGATGCGATCAAGACCACCAATCCGCCGCCCGACATTATCTTTATGCCCACCGACATGATGACCAAACTCGCGGTGGCGGGCGGCGTCAAAGACGGTGCACGCGTGCATCTGGGCCGGATGCAGATCGGGCTTGCGGTGGCCAAGGGTGCGCCCCATCCCGATATTTCCACGGTTGCCAAGCTGGCGGCGGCGCTTAGGGCTGCGCGGCTGGTGGTCTATAGCGATCCGTCCAACGGGTCGTTGCAGGCGCGGATGATCGACGCCTTGCTGAACCGGCCCGAATTCGCCGGGGTGCGCAAACAGGTCAGCAGCAAGGGCAACGGCATCGCCGCCCTGGCGCGCGGCGACGGCGACATGGCGCTGCAGCTGGTTTGCGAGATACTGGACCGGCCGGAGACCGAACTGGTGGGCCCGCTGCCGGCGGAACTGAACGCCTCCATAGACGCCGATGCGGCGGTGCTGAGCGGCGCGCCACATCCCAAGGAGGCGGCGACGTATCTCAGCTATATTACCCGGCCGGAATCAGCGGCGATCTGGGCTTCGAAAGGTTTGGTGCGGCAATGAGGATCAAGACATTCGTTCTGGCGACAGCACTGCTGTCGCTGCCCGCCCTGGCCCAGGAAGTTGATCAGGCGGAGGTGCAACGGATCATCGCGGCGCATCCCGATTATGCGCGGTGGCTATCCGATCCCAAGCTGGCCCAGCTGACCCTGGCGGGGCCGAAAATGCCCGGCTCATCGTACAACGTGGATGACATCCGCCGGCCGCAGCCACGCCGCGTGGATACCGGCACCGGCTGTCCGGCGCACATGCCGGCCGGCGCCGAAGTGCTGTTCGACGGCCATGACCTGTCGAAATGGACCGGGGATCATTTCGACCAATGGACCGTGCATGACGGCGTCGTCACCACCGGCGCAAAGGTCTACAACTTCCTCAAGACGAAAGAGAACTTCGGCGACGCCCAGATTCATGTGGAGTTTCGCGAGCCGGAGCAGCCCAATCCGCCCATCAATCCGCAATATTGGGGCAACAGCGGCGTCTTTCCCATGGGCCTGTATGAGGTCCAGATTCTCGACACCTACAAGAACGAGACCTATCCCGACGGCATGGTGGGCAGCATCTATTCCCAATTTCCGCCGCTGGTGAATGCGGCGCGGCCTGCCGGGGTATGGCAATGCTATGACATCACCTTCCATGCGCCCCATTTCTCCGGCAACACCGTGACCGAGCCGGCGCGCATGACGGTGGTGCTGAATGGGGTCAAGGTGCAGGACGATGTGGCGCTGATCGGCGCCACGGTGCATGGCAAGGTCGGGGTCTATGCGCCCCATGCGGCCGAACTGCCGCTTGCGCTGCAGGATCATGGCAATCCCGACAGCCACGTTTCCTTCCGCAATATCTGGATAAAGAGGCTTTAGGCTTCAGGCCTTGGCGACCTTGAGGCCCATATTGGCCATGGCCTCTTTCAGTTGCGCCAAGGCTTCCGGCGTGGGTCCCGCATAGGGCCCCAGCGACGGCGTGTTGCCCATATAGCCGATATCGTGGGCGCCTTCTGGCAGGCTGTAGAAGCCCATCATCATCAGCCCGCGCATGCGGGCGAAGAACTGGGCAGGCCGCTCATAGCCGGGCGCGATCTTGTGGCGCCAGGCGATCAGATCGAACACCGTGCGGCGCTGGTCGTTGGTGGCGCCGGCAAAGTCTGTGTTGAAGCGCTGGCGGCACTCCGCATCCAACCATTCCAGCCCCTGCAGGATCATCACCCGATCGCGCTGCTGGTCGGGATAGGGCGCGCTGATCCATTCATCCAGAAAGGCGTCCATATGAAGCGTGCCGCCAGAGGGCGAATGCTTGTCGGCCGGCAGCATCAAGTCGGCGGCGATGCGCACTGTCTCGCGCTGATGCGGGTTCAAGGTCAGCGGCCATGGCACCGACGGATGCTGCAGGTCGGGATCCTGGCCATAGCCTGGGCCGGTCAGCGGCGCGATCACGGCATCGTTCCAGGACGCCGGTGCGGTGGCGTCCTGTGCGTGGGCGGCGTAGGGGAGGGCAGAAGCGGCGGCCACCCAGGCCAGGGTGACGCGGCGGGAGATGTTACGGTTCATACCTCGCCTTTCTTCATGCGCTCGGCCAGCTTGTCCATGCTGCGCCAGGCCAGCGCCATGATGGTGAGTGTGGGATTCTTGTGGGCGTTGGAGGTGAAGACACCGCCATCGGCCACCACCAGATTGTCGACATCCCAGGTGCGGCCGAAGCTGTCGGTGACCGAATCCGCCGCGCTGCTTCCCATGCGGGTGGTGCCGACCTCGTGGATGATCCAGCCGCCATCGGCGATGGCGCGCTGGGGCGGCAGGTCCGGCGTCGTCACCCGCCCGCCCAGCCGGTAGATGATGTCTTTCGCGGTCTGGATGCCATGGGCGATCTGACGATATTCATGATCGGAAAATTTCCAGTGGAAGCGCAGCACGGGAATGCCGAAGCGGTCTTTCGCTTCGGGATCGATCTCGCAATAGGAATCGGCGTTGGGGATCATCTCGCCGCGCACCGTCAGGGAAATGAACGAACCATAATAGCGCCGCGCATCCTCTTTCAGCGAAGCGCCATAGCCGTCTTCCAGCCCGCCGGCGGGGTTGCCGCCCGGAGGGGCGAATCGGCCGCCCAGCTCGTAATGATAGGCGCGGGGGAAATCGAGTTTCCCGGCCGCCTGCTCCTTGTAGAGCCAGAAAGGGATATAGACGTGCGCCACCTCCATCCCGTCTTCATTGAAGCGGGGGCGCCCTTCCAGCATGGGAATCTGGCCGGTGATGTTGGTGCCTGTGGTGTCCATGAGACCGCGGCCGACCTGGCCGCTGGAGTTGGCCAGGCCCTCCGGCCCTTTTCCGGAATTGAGCAGCAGCCGGGAGCTTTCGCAGGCGCTGGCCGCCAGCACCACGGCGCGGGCTTTGATCCTGCGCGGCGTACCGCTCTTGTCGAAATACTCCACGCCGGTAGCCCGGCCCTGATCATTGGTCAGAACGCGCGACACCATCGCGTTGGTGATGATGCGCAGGCGTCCCGTGCCCATCGCCATGGGCAGAAGCGAAGTGGTGCTCTGGAACGCCGCGCCGATGGCGCAGCCGCGGCCGCAAGGCGTGGCGTTGAAACAGGCCTGGCGCGGCGCATGCGGGTGGGGCTTGTCGCGGGTCAGGACCGCATAGCGCGAGGGCACGCAGGGAATTCCCAGATCGGTTGCCGCCGCCTGGATCGCCAGCTCGGGAATGCGTGGGCGGGCCGGTGGCAGCAGCACGCCCGGCCCGGAATCGGGATGGTTCTCCAGGCCCGCATTGGCGCCGGCGACGCCGATCAGCTTTTCGGTGCGGTCATAGTAAGGCGCGACATCTTCATAAGAGATCGGCCAGTCCGTCCCCAGCCCGTCGCGGCTCTTGGCCTTGAAGTCGTAGGGACCGAAACGCGGCACATGGCGGCCCCAATGGTTGGTACGGCCGCCCAGCATGCGTGAGCGCCACCATTTGAAGGTCGAGCCCGGCGCATTGGTGTAGGGCTCGCCCGGCACCGTCCAGCCGCCATTGGCGGTGGCGTCGTAATAGCCGAAATGCTTGTCCGGTGTGCTGGCGCCGCGCAGGGGCGCTTCATGCGCCCCTTGGAACATGGCGGTTTCCTTGAGCGGGTCGTAATCGCGGCCCGCTTCCAGGATCAGGCACTTGATGCCCTTCCGGGTCAGGACATAGGCGGCCATGCCGCCGGCCGCGCCCGATCCGACGATCACGACATCGGGCTCGAATTCGCGCGCGAGAGTGCCCGCTTTATGGGCGTCGGTTTTTCCGGCTTGGGCCATTTATGGCTCTTGTTCGACAGCCTGGGAAAGCTAGGCCATCGCCGCTTTTCCCGCCAGCGATATTCCAAGCGGCGGAACAGCCTATTAAGCTATCCGGGGCTGGGGCTGTTTCATCACGGGATATCGCTCCCAGCTGTCTTGCGGGAGGCGATCATGAAACCCAGGAAATTTCTCGCTCTGCTGATGGGTGCTTCGATGCTGGCGCCCCTGCCGTCCGGCGCGCTGGCGCCGCCGGATTACCGGCAGGAAGCCATCGCCAATGTCGATTCGCACGCCAAGATGGCGCAGGTCATGGTGGACACGGTGTTCAGCTTTGGCGAACCGGGGTTCCAGGAATTCCGCACCGGCGATTATTTGACGTCGATCCTGGCCAAGAACGGTTTCAAGATCACCAAGGGCGTGGCCGGCATTCCCACCGCTTGGACTGCGACCTGGGGCGATGGCGGCCCGCTGATCGCGATCGGCAGCGACGAGGACGATCTGCGCGGCGTCTCGCAGATTCCGGGCGATCCCAAGGTCGAGCCGATCGTGCCCGGCGCGCCTGGCCATGGCGAGGGTCACAATTCCGGTGTGCCGCTGGTGATCACCGCGGCGCTGGCGATCAAGGCGGTGATGGAAAAGCATCACCTGAAAGGCCGGCTGATGCTATGGCCCGGCATTGCCGAAGAGCTACTCGGCTCCAAGGCCTATTATGTGCGCGACGGCCTGTTCAAGAATGTCGACGCCTGCATCTTCGCCCATGTCGACAGCAATTTCGCGACATTCTACGGGCCCAACAGCAACGGCATGGTGTCGGTGGAATATACCTTCCATGGCAAGACGGCGCACGCCGCGGGCGATCCCTGGGACGGGCGCAGCGCGCTCGACGCGGTGGAGATCATGGATGTGGCGATGAATTTCCGCCGCGAGCATCTGCCGCTCTCCCAGCGCACGCATTATGTGATTACCAATGGCGGCGGCCAGCCCAATATCGTGCCGGGCGTAGCCTCGGTCTGGTATTATTTCCGCGACTATGCCTTCGACAAGGTGAAGGAGCTGTTTGACATCGGCAACCGCACCGCAGATGCCGCGGCCATGGCGACGGACACTACCGTGGAGCACAAGATCCTGGGCTTTGCCGCGCCCAATTACGGCAACAAGCCGATCGCCGAACTGCTACAATCGAACATCGAAGCGGTGGGCATGCCCAAATGGACGGCCGATGACCAGGCCTTCGCCAAGTTGGTGCAGGAGACGCAACAGCGCAAAGTCGAGCCCTTGCGCGACAAGGTCACGCCGCTGAAGGCACCGCCGGGCGAAGATGTGGTGCAGACGGGCGGCGGCTCCGACGATATCGGCGATATCATGTGGACGGTGCCGACGGTGACTTTGCGCTATCCCGCCAATATTCCCAACATGATCGGCCATAACGTCACCTCGGCCATGGCGATGGCCACGCCCATCGCTCACAAAGGCACGGTGGCGGGCGCCAAGGCGCTGGCGCTGACGGTGCTGGACTTGATGACTTCGCCGGAGAAATTGACCGAAGCGAAGGCCTTTTTCGACAACGACCAGCAGAAATACGACCATTACAAGCCGCTGCTGACAGCAACGGATGCGCCCTCGATCCATCTCAATGACGATTACATGCGCACTTATCGGCCGCTGATGGAGCCTTACTATTACGATGCGAGCAAATATCCGTCCTATCTGGACCAGCTCGGCATCAAATATCCCAGCCCGCCGACGGCGCCGCCGCGCAAGATCACACCGCCAAAATCATTTGGCGATACTGCTTCGGGTGGCTGACGGTTACTGCTTCAGACCGGTGAAGAGAAACCGTTCGACCCGGCCGTCGCGGCCGTCGCCGGTATAGAGATTGCCCTTGTGATCGGTGGCGATGATGTGCAGGCCCAGGAACATGCCGGGATAGGCGCCGACATGGCCGAAAGTGGCGGCGGGAATTTCCGTCAGGGTCTTGCGGTCCAGCACCCGGATGGTCTGGTTATGACCCTCGCAGACATAGATAAAGCGCTGGTCCTTGTCGCCTGACAGCGCCACGCTGTTCACGGTGCCGAAGCCCTCCATGGGAATTTCCTTCGCCACGAAGACTTCTCTCAGAAACTTGCCGTCCAGGGTGAAGGACTGCACACGGTTGTCGTTGCGGTCGGCGACATAGACGATGCCGTCCTTTGAAATTGTCAGGCCGTGCACCAGATTGAACTGCGCCGGCGCCGGATCATAGGTGCGCGCTTTGCTGGCGGCATCGTCCGGCTGTTTGCCATAGGCGCCCCACATCCGCTTGAACTTGCCGGTATCGGCATCCAGCACGATCACCCGGCGGTTGACATAGCCATCGGCGACAAAGAGTTCGTTGGTGGGCGCCCAATAGACTGGCTGGGCGGGGTGATTGAAGTTGGCCGTGTCCAGGCTGCCCTTGCTGGCCCCGGACTTCCCGACCTGCATGATGAACTTGCCGTTGACCGTGAACTTCAGGCACTGGTTGTCGTTCTTGCCGGTCGCGCGGTCGCCGCCATTGCCGCAGATCCAGACATTGTCCTTGTTGTCCACGGCGATGCCGTGCTCGGACTCGGGCCATTCGAACTTGGCCAGTTCGTCCTTGCTCATGGCGAAGGGCCCGCCCCAGGCGCGGACGAAATTGCCCTTGGCGTCATATTCCACCACCGAAGGCGCCGGTACCCCCGAAGCTTCCTTCGGCGGCTCGTCCAACTGCGGCACGACGCGGCGGGGGCGATGGATCACCCAGATATTGCCGTGGCTGTCTTCGGTGATGCCGGCGACCTGGCCCAGGAAATAGCCGTGCGGCATCTGCTTGTTGAAACTCAGATCGACCTTGAACACCGGATAAGCTGTCTGTGCGACGGCGGGAAATGCGAAGCAGGACAGCGCGAGCAGAAGCGAGAGCTTTTTCATGGTCGTTCCTATGTAAATTTTATTTCGTCTTTTCCGGCAGGGCGAAAATCGCCACCACATCGCCATTCAGCGGCCGGCCCATCTTGGCCGTCAGCTGGGGCCAACCATTGACGCCCAGCCCGCCCGCCGCCACGGCGACATACTGCACGCCATTGACGCGATAGGTCATGGGCGGCGCGGTCACGGCTACGCCCAGATTGAAATGCCACAATTTCTTGCCGGTGCGGGCGTTAAAGGCGTTGATGTTGCCGTCCATCTCGCCGGCAAAGATCAGGTCGCTGGCGGTGGCCAGCACGCCGCCCACCATCGGCAGCTCGGACTTGTACTGCCAGTCGATCTTGCCGGTATTGACGTTGACCGCCGACAGCGAGCCGGAGGGTGCGGCGATGCCGGGCTCGGTCGTGCCGTCGAGAATGACCTTCATGGTGCCGCCGATGATCTGGCCCACCACCGGCGTTCCCGGCACATAAGGCTCGGTCTTCTTGGACGTGAAGGTCCAGGCCTGGTTCACGCCCATGACATAGAAGTCGTGGGTGCGCGGGGAAAAGGCCGCCGGCGACCATTGGCTGCCGCCATTGGGGCCCGGCGCGATGGTCACGGGCGTATCCGAGGGCGGGGTGAAGATATTGGCGGTCTGCAGCGCGAAAGGCTCGGATTTGCGCAGCAGCTTGCCGGTCAGGCGGTTGACGATGAAGACATTCCCCACCTTGCCGGCTTCCGCCGCCGCGGGGACCAGCTTGCCGTTCTCATCCAGCGCATCCATGAAGATCACCGGCGCGCAGGCGTCATAGTCCCACACGTCATGCGGCACTTCCTGATGCCACCAGGCCAGCTTGCCGGTCTTCACATTCACGCCGACGATGGAGTCGGTATAGGCGTTATCGCCCTTGCGATTCTCGCCATAGACGTCCGGATTGGGATTGCCGACGGCGAAGGCGATCAAGCCGTTCTTCGGGTCCACGGCCGGAGTGTTCCACACCGAGCCGCCGCCGAATTTCCAGCTGTCGCCGCTCCATGTGTCGCCGCCTGGCTCGTCCGGCGCCGCGGTGGTGCGGAAGCGCCAGATCAGCTTGCCGTCGCGGGCATCATAGGCCTGGACGAAGCCGCGCGTCGGATATTCCGCGCCCGATGAGCCCACGATCACCATGCCGTCATAGACCTGTGGCGCCAGGGTGAAGGAATAGAAGAAATGCTCCGGCGGCAGGGTCGCGGCGGGATCGGTCCGCCACACCAGATCGCCGGTCTTGGCATCCAGCGCCAGGACGCTGCCATCCAACAGGGCGGCAAACACTTTGCCATAGGCGACGGTGACGCCGCGCGCCTCCGGGCCGCAGCAGACATTGCTGAAGGCCAGGGTCGGCGTGTAGTTCCACAACGGCCGGCCGCTGACCGCGTCATAGGTCTGTATCGTGTCGCCCGGCGTGATGATGTACATGACGCCATTGACCACCGTCGGCGTCACTTCGAAGGAGCGGGCGATGCCGGTCTGGATGATGGCGACGGGGCGAAGCTGACTGACATTCTTCTGGTTGACCTGGGTCAGCGGCGAAAAGCGCTGATTGTCATAGGTGCGGCCATGCAGCAGCCAGTTGTCCTGGTCCTTGTCGGCGTTCAGCAACTGGGCATCGGTCACCGTCACATTGGCGGTGATGGGATGGGCATGGGGATTGATGACCGGCGGAGCGGCCGCCGGCGGGGTCTCATGGCCGGGCGCAGCGTTTGCCGGCGGCGGCGCCTGGCCACTGGCAGGGCCCACCGAGGCGAACGCCGCGCACAAAGCCACGCAAGCAGCGTGGCGCAATCCCGACCGAATCCTCATCCCGCCCCCGTTTTTCTTTTCGTTTGGGTGCCCAGCGGCGAAGCTTAGCGGGCTTTGCCAAGCCCCTCAATTAGCCCCTCAACGGCCCGGAATTGAGTGGATTTCGGGGTTGGCTATAGTCAGTTCGGTATCTGGAGCGTTGCCTGTGTCCGATAATCTTTTCACCCGTTTTGTGGCCGCGGTGCCCGATCCCGGAAAAACCTTCCTGCGGCCGCCAGGCGCGCCGGCCATCAGTTATGGCGAGGCTTTTGAACGTGCCGCCCAGTTCGCCCATGTCCTGACCCGGCGCGGCCTTGCGCACGGTGACCGGGTGGCGGTGCAGACGGAAAAAAGCCCCGCGGCTTTGATTCTTTACCTGGCGTGCCTGCGGGCCGGGCTGGTTTATCTGCCGCTCAACACCGGCTATACGCCGTCCGAGCTCGCTTATTTTGTACAGGACGCCACACCGAAGTTGTTCGTCGCCGCCGAGAAGAATTTGCAGGCGATTGCCGGTGCGGTGCCGCCTGTCGAATTTCTCACCCTCAGCGATGATGGACAAAGCGGCAGCCTGATCGATGAAGCGGAAGGCGCGCCGCGCGATTTCCCGGACAGCGCGGTCGGCATGAACGACCTCGCATCCATACTTTATACCTCCGGCACCACGGGCCGTTCCAAGGGCGCCATGCTCAGCCATGGCAATCTTCATTCCAACGCCGCCAGCCTGAAGGAAGCATGGGGTTTCTCCAGCGACGATGTGCTGCTGCATGCCCTGCCGATCTTTCACATCCACGGCCTGTTCGTGGCCACCAATGTGACCATGCTGTCCGGCGCTTCGATGCTGTTCCTGCCGAAATTCGAGCCCGATGCGGTGTTCGCCGCGCTTCCGGAGGCAACCGCGATGATGGGTGTGCCGACTTTCTATACCCGGTTACTCAAGGATCCGCGCCTGTCCCCGCAGACGACGGGGCACATGCGTGTGTTCATCTCGGGTTCGGCGCCGCTGTTGCCGGAGACGTTCCGGGACTGGCAGGCGCGTACGCACCACACCTTGCTGGAACGCTACGGCATGACCGAGACCAACATGAACAGCTCCAATCCCTACAAGGGTGATCGCATCGCGGGTTCTGTCGGCTTTGCCTTGCCGGGGGTGGAAATCCGCATTGCCGATGGCGAGGGCCGCGCCCTGCCGCAAGGCGAGATCGGCATGATCGAAGTGCGTGGTCCCAATGTCTTTCAGGGCTACTGGAACATGCCGGAGAAGACGGCGGCGGAATTCCGCCAGGACGGTTTCTTCATCACCGGTGACATGGGCATGGTCGGCCCGGACGGCTATCTGCGCATCGTTGGGCGCGGCAAGGATTTGATCATCACCGGCGGCCTGAATGTCTATCCGCGCGAGATCGAAGCGCTTTTGGATGACGTGCCCGGGGTGGAAGAATCCGCGGTGGTCGGCCTGCCGCATGAGGATTTCGGCGAAGGCGTCACGGCGTTCATCATTGCCCGCGACGGCGCCGCGCTCACCGAAGAACAGATACAGCAAACGCTGCGGGACCGGCTGGCGCGCTTCAAGCAGCCCAAGCGGGTGCTGTTCCTGAAGGCCTTGCCGCGCAACACCATGGGCAAGGTGCAGAAGGCGGCGCTGCGCGCGGAGTACAAAGACCTTTACAGCTAGGGTAGAGGTTTGCCCTTCGTCTCCAGCGCGAAGGGGATCACCGCAAGGCCGATAACGAAGGGGATCGCGGTCAGGGCGATCACCGAGCCCAAGGAGCCCCACCACTGGATCAGCCCGGCAATGGCGAAATTGGCGCCCGCGCCCAGAAAGCGGCCGAAGGAGGTGCAGAAGGCAAAAGCCGTGGCACGGATCTCCGTGGGATATTGCTCAGGCAGCCACAGGCTGAACATAGCGAAATTGCCGCCGGCAAAGCCCAAAAAGAAAAGAATGATGAGGAACGGCCGCAAGCCGTCCTTCAGATAAAAGGCCCAGCCAAAGGACAGAGCGATGGTGACCGCCATGCCGCAGAAATAAAGCGCCAGGGTTGTCTTGCGCCCGATGCGTTCGGCCAATATCGGCAGCAACAGGCATCCCAAAATGGTGCCGACGGAGAGGATCGCCGTGCCCAGCGAGGCCATGCGTGTGCCGTCCAGCACGCTGAGGCCGGCCTTGTGCGCCAGGGTGATCAGCGCCGTGGGCTCATACACCGAACCGGCCCACAGGCCGATGATGGCAATCGAAACCAGCGCGGTGTTGACGATGGTGCGGCGCAGATAGGTGGCGGAAAAGATCATCGCCAGCGGCCGGATTGTGGCGCCCGCATGATGCGCCTTCCAGCGCTCCGGCTCACGCACCCGCGCCAGGGTGAACAGAGTCACAAGCACCGGAATGCCGCCGCACAGAAACATGGCGCGCCAGCCCAAGCTCGCGCCGACGGTGTAGTTCAGTGCCGCCGCCAAAAAGAAGCCGGCGTAATACCCGGTCTGCAGGAAGCCGGCGCCCTGCTTGCGCCGGTCTTCCGGCCAGGCTTCCGCCACATAAGTACCGGCCATTGCCCATTCGCCGCCAATTCCTATGCCAGCCAAAAAACGGAAGAGACCGAGCTGATACACGTCCTGGGCAAGCGCCGCCGCGCCCGTGAACACCGAAAAAACCAAGATGGTGGCGGCAAGGCAGCGGGCGCGCCCGAAACGGTCGGCGATGGGCCCCCAGAGAAAGGAAAGCCCCCAGCCCATCAGGAACAATGCGAACAGGATCGAGCCGGCGAAGGCGACGTTCGCTGGTGTCGCCGCCATGCCGGAGCGCGGCAGAAGCTCGCGCATCGCCGGCGCCAGCACCAGCGCATAGATCACCGAATCCATGCCATCCAGGGTCCAGCCGAACCAGGATGCCCAGAAGCCCAGAACCTGCTGGCGATTGAGCTTGGTCAAGATGCCTCCCCGCAACTCTTTCTTTGGCGCGAGGCTATAGGTTTTTGACTGTCCTGCCACCATGATGCGCGCATGCGCGGGTTTGGTTTTCTGTTGGGCGTTCTGGCTGTGGTGCTTTGTTCCTTCGGGGTGAAGGCGCAGGAAGTTGGGCGCTGCACCGCGCCGGCGCCGATGGGCGATGTGCAGAGCGCGCCGCGCTGGACAAGCTGGGGCAACGATTATGCCAACAGCCGATTCCAACCCGCCGCCATGGCGGGCATCACCGCCGCCGATGTGCCCAAGCTGAAACTGAAATGGGCGATCGGCTTTCCCGATACCTCCCATGCCTGGTCGCAGCCGACGGTGGCCGGCGGACGGGTGTTTGTCGGCAGCCAGGGTGGCCGCGTCTTTGCGCTGGATGCCAAAAGCGGCTGCGTGATCTGGACCTTCCAGACCCAAGGCGCCACCCGCACCGCCATCACCATCGGGCCGGGCCAAAGTGAACGTCAGGGTGAGCATCGCTATCTGGCCTATTTCACCAGCATTCCCGGTTGGCTTTACGCGGTGGATGCGGAAACCGGCGCGCAGGTCTGGCGGGTCAAGATGGAGGAGCATCTGTCTTCCCGCCTGACCGGCTCGCCCGTGGTGCATGACGGCAGGCTCTATGTCGGCTCCGGGTCATTCGAGGAAGGCATGTCGGCGAGCGGCAAATATGAATGCTGCTCCTTCCGTGGTTCCCTGCGCGCTTTCAACGCCCTGACCGGCGAACTGATTTGGCGCAGTGTGATGATCCAGGCGCCCCTGCATGTGCTGAAAGAAGAGAACGGCAAAAAGGTTGTGGGCCCGTCCGGCGGCAGCATCTGGTCGGCGCCGGTGATCGATGAGAAGCGGCGGCTGATCTATGTAACAACCGGCAATGGCTTCAGCGGGCCGCCGGAGCCGCTGACTGACGCGATCGTGGCGTTGGACCTGGATAGCGGTCAGGTGCGCTGGAGTAGACAGTTCGGCGGCGAGGATATCTTCGTCCCCGGTTGCGAAAAGCCCGGCAACACCAACTTCGCCTGCCCGAAAGAGAATGGCCCCGATGCCGATTTCGGCAGCGCCCCGATCCTGGCCCATCTGCCGAACGGCAAGGATGTGGTCGTCGCGGCGCAGAAGTCCGGCGCCGTGTGGGCGGTTGATCCTGAGCGGCATGGCGCACTCGTCTGGCACTATCAGGCCGCACCCAAGGCGGTGGGGGATTTCGGCGCCATCGTCTGGGGCCAGGCGCGCGACAGCAGGAATGTCTATGTCCCGGTTTCCAACATCGAGGATCCGCCCCATGCCGGCGGGCTGCATGCTCTTTCGCTCGCAACCGGAAAAGCTGTCTGGGTTGCGCCGCCCGCGCCGCTTGCCTGCCCGCCAGGTCCCGGCTGTACGGCCGCGCAGGCCTCCGCGCCCAGCGTGATTGACGGCGTGGTATTTGCCGGCTCCGCCGACGGCATGTTGCGCGCCTATTCCACGCAGAGTGGTAAAGTGATCTGGAGCGCCGACACCAATGGCGCATTCGACGCCGTCAATGGTGTCAAGGCGCATGGCGGTTCGATGATCTCGCCCGGCCCCGCCATCGCCGGCGGCATGCTGTATGTAAACTCTGGCTACGGTTCCCATCGGGGCCGTGGCGGCAACGTGCTGTTAGCCTTCGGACTGGAGTGACGGCACCTTCGGCGGTTGATCACTCGCCATAGGCAATGCGCCAGATGCGGCCCTTGGTGGAATCGGCCACATAGAGCGCGCCGTCCGGTCCCACCGCCAATCCCAGCGGGCGATAGGCTGCCTTCTTGGTGTTCCTGTAGTCGGGCGAGGGACCGGCGAAGCCGTCGGCAAATACGGTCGGCGTTCCCGCGCGCGGACTGAACGGCACAAAGGTAATGTTGTAGCCCGCATGGCTGCCGTCGCCTTCGCCGCCATGCATGGCGATAAAGGCGCCGCCGCGATAGGAGGCAGGAAATTTGCGGCCGCCATAAAAAGCCAGGTCGAGTACGGCGGGACGCTGGGGCTGAAAAATCGCCACCGGCCTGTCACCCTCGGCGGTGGTCTTACCGTCGCCGCCATATTCCGGCGCCAGCAGCCTCATTTTGCGCGCGCCATCATAATAGCTGTAGGGCCAGCCGAAATCGGTGCCCTTCACCATCCGGTGCATCTCATCGCCGATGGCGTCATCGTCGCTGGCGCTCACCAGGTCGGGAAACATGTTGTGGGTGGCGTCACGGCCATGCATGGCGCCATAGAGCGCGTCATTGCCGCGCCAGTCCATGGCCGACATGTTGCGGATGCCGGTGGCATAATGTTCGCCATCGGCAAAAGTCTGACCGGTTTTCGTATCGCTGAAGCGCCAGACGCCGGAACGGCCTTCCAGCAGCGGGCAGGGCTTGAGGCCCACCGGCTTTGCGTCTTTCGGCGCCTTGGGATCGGTGCAGATATTGCCGCCGGAATCCACCGAGACATAAAGACCGCCATGCTCGTCAAAGGCGATGGCGTGATTGGAATTGGGCAGGCCGGTCACGATCGCTTCCGGTGCCGCGGCCGGTACGAGATCGTTGGCGTTGAAGGCGAAGCGATAGACCGCATTGTTAGACGAGGCATAGAGGTAGCCCAGATGAAACCGGATACCGGTGCCCTGGTCCACTTCACTGAAATGGGTGCTCTGCACCGCCTTGTGATCGGGACCGAGCCTGAGCGCGATAATGCCGCTGCTCGGCTGGCCGGCGCCATGACGGGTCGAGACGAAAATGTCGCCATTGCCGCGCACGGCGAGATGGCGGATCGATCCCAGCCCTTCGGCAACAACCGTGGCGTGAAAGCTGGCCGGCAGGATCAGTCCATCGGGTTCATCGCCCCAAGCGGCAGAGACGGCGGGCACGGCGACAGTCATGACAAAAGCGGCGGCAATCAGTTTTTTCATCTTTTTCCCCAGACAAGTGCGACAAAGCTAGCCTGCCTTAACCTTGTCGTCCAATTGGCTCACCGACAAGAAAAGTGATTAAGACTAGTGTCCCGAGCCCGTCCATGAGCAAAAACTCACGGGCATTGCGCCGCAAAATCCGCTATTGCACCCGCGTTTGCCGGTCCCGGAGAAGACATGTCACGCCCGCGTTTTTCCGCTGCTCTGTTTTTGGCTCTGTCGCTGCAGGCAGCCGGTTGTGGCGCCGCCCTGGCCGCTACAATTGAAGATCCGGACATGGTCGTGCTTCCCGATCCGGTTCTGTCCAAGGCCGCGCGTTTCCCCGCCGGCGCTGCCACCGCGGGCGTGGCCCATATCGGTCCGGCTCTGGACGATGTGGATGTCCATGCGCGGGGCTGTTCGGCGCTCAATCCCTGCGCCCTGCCGACGCCGGCCGGTCCGGATACCGCTGTGACTCAGCCGGTACGGCAGCAACCAGGCAAGAATCGCCGCGTCCGCCAGGCAGGCTGATTTCCGCTTTTAGATATAGAAGCAGCTTTCATATTTGATCTGCGCCCGCGGGCGGTGTTAGCGTCCGCCTCAAAAGCGCGAACGAAAACGCGTCCTGCTGCGGCAGCAATTCGCGGCGCTCCAAAGGGTGGTCCAAATGAAGCGGAAATTTTGGGCTGTGGGGCTCAGCCTGGGATTGGTCGGCTTTTCGGGCGTGGCATCCGCCGCCGATGTCTATGCCAGCCGCCTGACTTCCGTCGCCTATGACGGCGCCATGCGCGCCAACGTCCAAGGCGATGGTCATGTCTCGGCCACCCTGAATGGCAGCAGCCTGACCGTGATCGGCGATTTCACTGCGCTGCCGTCGGCGGCGAGCAGCGTGAGACTGTACAGCGGCGCGGGCATCGGTGTTCCGGGTGATGCGATCCTCGACTTACAGCTCAGCGGCCAAAACCAGGGCAGCATTTCCGGCACCGTCAAATTGAGCAGCAAGCAGCTTGCCGCGCTCAAACAGGGCCATGTCTATGTGCAGCTGAACAGCCAGAAGGCCCCGGACGGCAATCTCTGGGGCTGGCTGCTGCCCGATCATCCTTTTCCTGGCGCCGATGTGCCCGAAAAGGGTCATGGCCTGCTGCCGCAGCTCGATGTGCCCGGCAACTGGACCGAGAAAAGATAGCCTCAAATAAAAGTCTGGAGATTTGGCCATGCGCCATCTTGGAAAATATCTGACGGGCGCTGCCTTCATGGCTGCCGGCGCCTGGGCGGCCACCGGTCTGGCGCAACCGGCCGCGGCGCCCTTCACCGCGCGTCAGGCCGAGGCCGGCCGCGTCGCTTATGGCGCCAATTGCGCCTCCTGCCATCAGGCCAATCTTGCGGGTTCGGGCGAACAGCCGGCGCTGGCGGGCCCGCAATTCATGGCGGCCTGGGGCCGGCGCACCACCAAGGAATTTTATGACGATATTCGCGCCGAGATGCCCTATGGCAAGGCGGGCAGCCTGGATGCGGCCACTTATCAGAACATCACCGCCTTTGTGATGTCGGCCAATGGCGCTAAGCTTGGCAATAGCGCCTTTGATGGCAGTCAGGCCGTGCGCATCTCTGCCATTGCCACCGGCCAGGTGCCGCCGGCCATCGCCAATGCCCGGCGCGGCGGTGGTGACGATGAAGGCGGCGGTGGCGCGGGCCGCGCCCCGGCCATGCGGCTGGGCCAGACTTTGATGGGCAACATCAAGAACTACACGCCCGTCACCGACGCCATGCTGGTGCATCCCGATCCGAAGGACTGGCTGATCTATCGCGGCAACTATCAGGCCTGGAGCCATAGCGGCCTTTCTGAGATCAACGCGAACAATGTCGGCCAGCTTCAGCTGAAATGGTCCTGGGCGATGAATGAGGGCGGCGAGAACGCCACCGGCCCCACCATTCATGACGGCATCATGTTCCTGGCCAATACGAGCAATACGGTCGAAGCGTTCGACGCCAAGACCGGCGAACTGTTGTGGCAGAACCGGCTGGGTCCGCTGGCCAGCCGCGCCTACAGCGCGCTGCGCAGCCTCGCGGTCTATGAGGACAAGGTCTATATCAACGCCACCGACGCCAAGCTCTATGCGTTGGACGCCAAGACCGGCAAAGTGGTGTTGGAGAGCGACATCGCCCCGCCCGGCAAGGGCTTCAATGAGACCGGCGGCCTGATCGTCGCGCACGGCAAGGCTATTGTCGGCCTCACCCTCTGCCGGGGACAGATGCCGCACTGCTATATCAGCGCCTATGACGCCAATACCGGCAAACAGGTGTGGAAGTTCACCACTATCGCCGCGCCCGGCACGCCTGGCGGCGACACCTGGGCCAATGTGCCCGATGACATGCGCGCCGGCGGCGAGACCTGGATTGCCGGCACCTATGATCCGGAGCTGAACATCACCTACTGGGGCACGGCCCAGTCCAAGCCCTGGATGCAGGCGTCACGCCGCTCAGGCACCGCCTCGACGCTTTACGCCAACTCAACCTTGGCGCTCGACGCCGATACCGGCCAGCTCAAATGGTATTTCAGCCACGCGCCCGGCGAGACGTTCGATCTGGATGAAGTGTTCGAGCGGGTGCTGATCGATCATGGGCCCCAAAAGACGCTGATGACCATCGGCAAGGCCGGCATTCTGTGGAAGCTGGACCGCGTCACGGGCAAATTCCTGGATGCCAAACAGACCGTGTTCCAGAATGTCTATACCGGCATCGATATGAAGACTGGCCGTCTTTCCTTCCGGCCCGACGTGCTGGCGCAGAAAACCAACACCTGGATTTCCTCCTGTCCCAGCGCGGCTGGCGGGCACGACTGGCCGCCCACCAGCTATGACCAGAAGAACGATCTGATGATCATTCCGCTGGACCAGAGCTGCAACATGATGCTGGGCCATGACGTGGCCCAGCATACCGGCGTGGTCCAGCCTGAAGGCGAGGAGAAAGTGTTTTTCATGCCCGGCACCGAAGGTAATATGGGACGGCTGGCCGCCTATCGCACCGCCACCATGGAGCCGGTCTGGTCCTTCCAGCAGCGCTCGCCTTTCCTGACTGGCGTGCTCTCCACCGACGGCAATGTCTCCTTCGTTGGCGATTATGACCGTGTGTTCCGTGCGATTGAGACCACCACCGGCAAGACGTTATGGACGGTGCGCCTTCCCACGGTGGTGCAAGGCAATCCGGTGGCCTTCGCGGTGGATGGCAAGCAGTATATCGCCATCACCACCGGTCTTGGCGGCGGCAGCCCCTTTGCCAAACCCAGCTCCATGCTGGGCGAGGTGCATCATCCCGATCACGGTCAGGCGGTTTACGTTTTCGCTCTGCCGGACAAGATGAACTAGCGCGGCGGGATCCAGCCCAGGCCGCGCGAGATCTGCCCCGCCGCAGCGGCCAGCATCTTGCGCGCCTGTTCCAGATTGGCCTTCTCGGTGCCGTCAATCACGGTAAGGAAAGGAATGGTAAGCGCCGCGCGCACCCGCCCGTCAAAGCCGAAGACGGGATAGCTGATGTCATGCACGCCGACATGGCGGGAACTGGGCTTGGACTCATAACCCTGCTGCGCCACCAGGTTCAGGCGCTCGCGCAGTTTCCTGACGATTGCGGCACGCGCGGGTCTGACCGGCGCCAGAAGTTTTTCCTGTATGGCCGGATCGCTGAACGCCAGCAGCAGATGGCTGGAGCAGCTGGTCAGGATGTTGCACTTGGCGCCCAGCCGCACGCCGAAGCCGGAATGGGCCGGCGTTTCCTGTTGCAGCACGATCACGATATCGTCATCGGAGATCACTGCCATGTGGCAGGACTGCTGTACCTTGAGGGTCAGATCATACATCACCGGCGCGGCCACCATGCCCAGGCCCTGCGCGGGGCTGGCGCGGAAGGCATGTTCCAGGGCGTGATAGCTGACACTATAGCGGTCGGAATCCCGGTCCTTGTGCAGCCAGCCGCGGCGCCCCATCACCACCAGAATACGAAAGATTTCACCGAGCGAGCGCCCGAGCCGCTGCGCGATCTGGCTGGACGTCAGGCCGTCCGGGGCGGCGGCCAGCAATTCGATGATGTCCAAGCCCTTTTCCAGGGCGGGAGCGGCGTAAAGTGTCTTGGCGGCAGGCGCTGGGCGTGCCGATTTGCGTCTGGCCATTTTATTCTCGCGAAAAACGAGATCTGTCTGCTGAGGAAAAGCGGGCAATGATCGTCATGCCGCTCATCCCAACCCTATCGTGTTGCAGTGCACTGGCATAGCGCGAGAGCGCGCTGCGAAAGAAAATCACGATCTCGCGACAACTTGACAGAATTACAAGCCGTCCATAATCATTGCGAGGGCAAAAGTGATTTTCACTCATAAAAGTCCGGCTTAAGCCGGCGGCACGAAGATCAGGGGACTAACGGCAGAAGAATCGCGCGGCCGCGCACGGCACGCGCAAGTCAGGGGGCACAATGTATCGGTTCAATTCCGGCCTGTTCGCACGCCTGAAATCCGGCGGCTCCAAGGTCGCGCTCTATGCGGTTGCGACCATGGCGCTGACGGGCGGGGCGCTGGCGCAGGGCGCCGACAACGGTCAGGTGGAAAGCGTCACCGTATCTGGCTTCAAGGCCAGCCTGGAGCGTTCGCTGGAAGAAAAGCGCAACGCGACCGGCGCGGTCGATACCATCCTGGCCGAAGATATTGCCAAATTTCCCGACACCAACCTTTCGGAATCCATCCAGCGCATTCCCGGTGTCGCGCTGAACCGCACCGGCGGCGAGGGCAAGCAGATCGCGGTGCGCGGCCTGTCGCCCTTGTTCACGACGACGGAAATAAACGGGATGGAGACGATCGCGAACTCCGGCAACAATGTCGGTCGCTCCTTTGACTTCAACGTTTTCGATTCCGATCTGTTCTCCGGCATCACGGTCAACAAGACCGCCTCGGCCAATCTTCATGAAGGCGCGTTGGGCGCGACCATCCAGCTCAACACGCCGCATCCCTTCGATCACCAGGGCTTCACCCTGGTCGGGTCGGGACAGGGCAGCTACACGGATCTGCGCGGCGCCTTCAACAAGCGTTTCTCGGGCCTGATCTCCGATACATTCATGGGTGGCCGGCTGGGTCTGTTGTTCGCCGCCGCCTATCAGCAACGCAAGCTTCAGTTGTTCGATACCGACTCGGTGGGCTTCCAGAACGACAACACCGCGCAGACCGCCAACCATTCCTCGCCCCTGATCGCGGGCTGCGTGACCAACAATCCCGGCGCCAGCTCGCAGTGCGCGGTGGGGCAGCGTTTCGGCAGCGTGCTGGTCAACGGCACCGGCTTGCCGGGAACGATCCCGCAAGTTGCGGGCACGATCCAGACGATCGGAAACAATGCCAATGGCAACACCTACAATGCCGCGCTCCTGCCCAATGACTATGACGTCGTCAACGAGGCCTATCACGACCGTTTCCCGCGCTATATCCCGACTTACCAGAGCCAGGAGCGCACCGGGTTTGTCGGTTCGGTGCAATACCAGCCGGACGATGCGACGCTTATCACGGTCGACGCCATGTTCGCCGACCTGTGGCAGATCCAGGACAATTCCGACATCGTCTCGCCGGCCTTCGGTATCTCGGGCACGGGCAGCAACCTGGCGCCGCTCGGTGCGCCGCCGCTCAAGGCCAACACGCTGGGCAGCGGCAATATCAATATCCTGAATTACGCCGTCGACGAGAAGCGCAACAATCTCACCTATCTGGCGGCCACCAATGTCGGCTTGACGTCCGAACGGGCGGGCAGCCAGCAGGATACGCGCTTTTCGCAGTTGACCATCAATGCCAGCCACGAATTCTCGTCTGCGTTCAAGGTGGATGCGCGCCTCGGCTGGTCCGAAGACCATTTCCGTTCGAAATATTCCTATCTCTTCAAGATGGACTATGACTGCACGGCGGCGACATCGGCCACCGGCACGATAGCCGGCTGCCCCGGCGGCGTGGGTGGCGGCGTCGGTACGGCGGCATCGCCCTATGTTGCGGATCTGCGTTATCCGCTGGGGACCTTCTCCAATTCTGTCGGCCAAATCGATCCGACATCGACCAATGGCTGGTTCTTCACCCAGTATCGCAATACGCCGGTGTTCAATTACACCAGCTTTCGATCGAGCAGTTTGCATGGCGCCTGGAAGGTGAGCGACGAAGTGACGGTGGATGCCGGCTTTGACTACAAGAATTTCGGCTATCGCACCCAGAAACTGGGCCGGACCAACGGCAGCACTGCCACGATGGACAGCTGGATTCCGACAGACCTCGAGAATGCGCCGCTGTCTTCCATCACCGACATCTATCATCTGACCGGAATGTCCGCGCCAGGCGCCACGGCCACAAGCTGGATTACGCCGAGCATCGACAAGTTGATCAGCCAGTTTCACATCTACGACCAGACGGTGGAGCCGCTGATCTGGCCCGCCAACAGCACGGCTCCCGCCAATTGCCAGGTCGCGCCGGGCTGCCCCGCTTTTGCGCTGGGACCGGGGCAATTCCTCACCCAGAACGGCAGCATTCGTGAAAACGATGTTTCCGGCTGGGGCATGGTGAGCTGGGATACGACCATCGGCCGCGTTCCCTTCCGCGGCAATATCGGTCTTCGTTACGCCTCCACCGACACGCTGGGGCAAGGGTATAACTACGACGCCAATGCGCGGCAGATCGTGCCGGTGTCAATTCCCTACAGCTATCATGACTGGTTGCCGTCGTTTAACGCGGTGCTGGAACCTACCGACAATTTCCTCCTGCGCTTCAGCGCCGCCGAAGTCATGTCGCGGCCAAACTTGCCGGATCTGGTGCCGGGCATCAGCGCCAGCAAACCCGGTACCGCCGCGCTCGCGGTTTCCGGCGGCAACGCGCTGCTCAAGCCATACCGCTCCAAGGACGCGGACATGTCCTTTGAATGGTATTATTCAAAGGGCGCGCTGATCTCGTTTGCTTTCTTCTACAAGCATATCGACGATCTGATCGCTAGCCAGAACACCAACGTGCCTTTCACCGGAAACCCCTTCAACCTCCCGACCAGCATCGCGCTCGCGGCTTGTGGCGGCTCCTTCACCTCCTTCTGCGATCCATCTCAGCCCGCCAACTTCACCTTCAAGGTCAATCAGAAGGGCTCGCCGCTCTATGGCACGGAAATCAACTGGCAGCAGCCTTTCGACTTCCTGCCCGATTTCTGGTCGAACTTTGGCGTGCTGGGCAACGTCACCTTCGTTCAGGCGCGCCAGAATTACCTGGCCGCTAACGGCACGGTGCAGGCGGTGGCGGACCTCGAGAACATGTCGCGCACCAGTTACAACGGCACCTTCTATTATGACGATGGCACCTTCCAGGCCCGCATCTCGGCGAACTTCCGCAGCAAGTATCTGGATACGGCCGGCGTCAATCCCGGCAACAATAATGACCTGCGCCTCATCCAGGGCAGCCTGAACTTCGACGCCTCGGCCAGCTACAAGATCAACGACAACTTCACCGTCACCTTCCAGGGCATCAATCTCAGCAACGAGCCGATTATTTCCTATCTGGACTCGGTGGGGCAGCGCCTCAATCACGGCGACTGGACGGGTAGCGAGTATTACTTGGGCCTTCGGTACGCGTACTGAAGGTCATTCCCCGGAGAAACGTCGGGTCCCCCTGGCCCGGCGTTTCTCTTTTGGGGCCAGAGCGTCGGCGGTCCCTAGCGACAGCGTAGGGACGAGCGACGATTAAAAAGTCAGTCCAAAAAACGGCGGAACAGGCGCACCCCTTCTGCATTGGGCTCGGCCAACTCCACGCGCCGCGCCTTGCCCTTGTCGAGCGCGAAATGTTCGCGGCCATTGCCGAACATCACCCGGTGTCCCCGCTCCGCAATCACCTGCAACAGGCGCAAGGGCGCGCCCTTCCAGGCATCGGGACTTGCCGGATCGCAATAGCCCAGCACGTCCTTGCGGTCCGGCGTGAAGGTCAGAACCATCTTGCAGCGGTCGGGCCGCAAGTCCGGCGGCAATGGGTGTTTCTCGTTCTGGGATTCAAGCCACAGGCAGGCGAACGCACGGCACGGCGCGGGCCTGGTTTCATAGATGGTGCAGCCCTGGCCCACGGCGCAATGGCTGCACCACTGTCCTTCCGGTTTGTCCAAGGCCGCAATCTCCGGCAGCTTGCAGCAGAGGTTGCAGGAGCCGCAGCGGTTCTCGCTCATGACCCGACGCCGGACGTCCAGCCCGGGCGCGCCATTTCCTCGGCAAAACCGGGAAACATCAGGTTGAAAGACATGCTGATGCGCGTGCGATTCGAGCGGTTGACATCCACCGCATGTTGCAGCCAGGCGGGAAACAGAAGCAGCGAGCCCGTCTTCACCCGCACCATCGCCACTTCGGTATTTTCCGCGGTGGGTTCGGTGGCAGCGGGCCGGATCACGCCGGCCTGCGGCTTGGGATCAAAGAAATTGATGCTGTCGGCGCCTTCCTGCACCTGCACATAGTAGGCGCCGCTGAGATAGTTGTTGCGATGGCTGTGCAGCCGGTGGCCGGTGCCCGGCGCGTTCACATTGGCCCAGCAGCCGGTGATCATCAACGGCTTGGGAATGCGCAAATAGGACAGGGCGTTGGTGGCTGCCGCCTCGACCCATTCCAGCAACGGACGGAAGGCGGCGCGTTGGTGCAGGCCGTGATCGGACTGCCAGTTCTCGCCGGGCCGCAATCCTTCCAGGGGGGCGCCCATGGCGGCGAGGGCGGCGACGATATCGCGGTTGAGCGGTTCGGATTCTTGGCGAGCCAGGTCGCCCTTCCAGACAAAGGTCGGGAATAGCTGCATCAGTTCCGGTGTTTCAAAACCTTTCACGGCCGACCCCATCATGGAGATGTCCGGAAGCGGTATTCGGTGACTTCGTGAAACACCTGCCCGGGCGCCAACTCGGTGGAGGGGAAATCGGGATGGTTGGGCGAGTCCGGATAGTGCTGGGTCTGGAACGACATGGCGCCGTGCGGGACATAGCCCTTGTCCAGCGCCACCTTGGGGCGCACCGAATTGCCGCTATAGATCTGAACGCCCGGCTGGGTGGTCCACACTTCCATCACCCGGCCTGACGCCGGATCGCTGAGCTTTGCAGCGATCCGCAAGGTGCCCGGCTTGCCGTCGATCACGAAATTGTGATCCAGGCCTTTCTTGGCTGCGAGGCCGCTTGTGGAAAAGCGCGGGCCCAGAAGCGCGCCTTGCGTGAAATCGAAATCGCTGCCGGTTACGTCGCGGATTTCGCCGGTGGGGATGCTGCCTGAATCAATCGGCGTGTAATGATGGGCGAAAAGCTGAAGCGTTTCCCCATCCACGGTCGGTGAATCCGACAGTTTGAAATAGGAATGGTTGATCAGATTGATCACCGTCTTCTTGTCGGTCGTGGCCCGCATGTAGACCCTGAGCGCATTGGTGCGGGTGAGGGTATAGGTGATGGTGACCTCGACCTTGCCGGGAAAGCCCATGAAGCCATCGGGATCGGTGTGGGTCAGGACCAGGCTGGGCTCGGGGCCATCC
>Ga0265338_10001543_pt1 | contig 37221 bp, 28 predicted proteins | sample 42126metaG_FD_193579 | JGI IMG/M metagenome (GOLD analysis project Ga0265338, IMG submission 193579) | Rhizosphere microbial communities from Carex aquatilis grown in University of Washington, Seatle, WA, United States - 4-21-26 metaG | ecosystem: Host-associated > Plants > Roots > Rhizosphere... | reverse complement strand
TCGCGACGACATCGAGCTCCTCCCGGTGCGGCGGTCGTTCGACCTCAGGGGCATTGGCGACACTCGTATCGTCGCGGTGCGGCGGAAGCAGGAGCCGACGTTGCCCGCGACTCCTGCCCCGCCGAGCCGCACTTCCGAAGGGGTGTGAGACCAATGAACACCGCGATTCCGGTTGTCATCGAAGGCGACACGATCGTCGACGCACTCCGCAACAACGTTCGCCGCATCCCCGACCGGCCCGCGCTGCGGACGAAGTCGGGGAACGTGTGGCACACGATGACCTACGCCGAATACGGACGAGGTGTCGCGGAGGTCACCGCCGGTCTCGCCGAGCTCGGCATCGAGGCGGGCCAGCACGTGGGGATCTTCTCGAACAACCGCGCGGAGTGGCACCTGGCCGACTTCGGGATCCTCGCCAACGGTGGCGTGACCGTGCCCGTCTACCAGACCAGTTCGTCGGAACAGGTGGCGCACATCCTCGGGCACGGCGAGGCCAACGTGTGCTTCGTCGAGAACCGCGACCTCGCTTCCCGGATCCTCGAGGTGAAGGACGACCTCCCCAAACTCGACCGGATCGTGGTGTTCGAGGACGGTGATCGCCTCGACGACCCGTTCATGCTCGGATTCGAGCAGCTGCGCAAGATCGGCGCGGCGCGCCTCGAGCGCGAGCCCGACCTGTTCGACACACGCGCAAATGCCGTCACGCCCGAACGGCTCGCGACGCTCGTGTACACGAGCGGCACGACCGGGCTGCCCAAAGGCGCGATGGTGAGCCACGCGAACATCATGTGGACGCTCAGGAGCTCGGTCGCACTGGTACACATCGGTGAGCACGAGCGCTTGTTGTCGTTCCTTCCGCTCAGTCACATTGCCGAGCGCATGATGAGCGACTTCGCGTCCGTCGCGGTGGGCGCCGAGACGTGGTTCGCGCGCAGCCTGTCGACGGTCGCCGAAGACCTGCGCGACTGCCGGCCCACCGTGTTCTTCGCGGTCCCGCGGGTCTGGGAGAAGCTCCAGGAGGCGGTCACCGCGAAGCTCGACGAGACGCACGGACTGAAGCGCTTCCTCGTCGATCGCTTCGTCGATCTCGGTGAGCGCGTCGTCGGCGAACAGGAGTCGACCGGCCACAGCTCCCCCTGGTACCAGCTCCCGTACACCGCGCTCGACGGCTCGATCGGAGCGAAGATCCGCCACGAGATAGGTCTCGACCACGCGCGCGTCCTGATCTCCGCGGCGGCGCCCATACATCCCGACCTCATCCGGTGGTTCCACGCGATCGGGCTTCCGGTCATCGAGCTCTACGGCCAGACCGAGGCGTGCGGGCCGAGCACGTGCAACCCACCCGAGGACAACCGGGTCGGCACGGTCGGGCCGGCCATTCCGGGCGCGCGCGTGCGCATCGCCGACGACGGCGAGATCCTGGTGCAGGGCGGCAACGTGTGCATGGGCTACTTCCACGACAAGCGGGCGACCGCCGCGCTCATCGACCCCGACGGGTGGATGCACTCCGGCGACGTCGGCCGCATCGACGAGGCGGGCTACCTGACCGTCACCGGCCGCAAGAAGGACCTCATCATCACCGCGCACGGCCAGAACATCGCACCGCAGGAGATCGAGACCGATCTCCGTCACCACGAGCTCGTCTCGGAGGCGGTCGTGATCGGCGAGGGTCGCCGCTACCTCACCGCGGTGATCACGCTCGATGGCGACACCCTCACCGCATGGGCCGATGCCCATCACAAGGTTGCCGATGTGGAGGCCCTCGCGGTGGATCCCGATCTGGTCGCCGAGATCGACGCGTTCATCGAACAGGTGAACAGCCGGCGGTCGCGCGTCGAGCAAGTGCGGAAGTACCGCATCCTCGCCCACGACTTCACGATCGCGGCGGGTGAGATGACCCCGACCCTGAAGGTGAAGCGCAACGTCGTGAACGCCGCGTACGCGGAGCTCATCGCCGAGATGTACGCATCGTCGTGATCATCGCCTCGCGTGCGAATGACATCGATGTAAGTCGTCGCGCTCAGCTGATGGCCGTGTGTTCGTGTGTTGCTCATGTTGTTTTTGTTGACGAATGGTGTCCCAATACGCCAGACTCACTGTCGTGTTAGATACCTACGGGCGAAACGAAGCGTCGCTGTTCCGGGATCTCGCACCTTCGATCCTGCGCCAGCGGCTCGTGGTCGAGGGGACGCGGGCGCGGCCGATCACCGCGGCCGAGATCTCCGAGTACCTGGTGAAGCTGTCGCACGTTTGCGACATGACGGTGCTCATCGACCCGGTGACCCATCGCTCCGACCGCTTCGGCTGGGCCGGCTGGGTGCACTGGGAGACCTCGGGCGCGCACTTCTACGCGTGGGAAGAGCCGTACGTGTTCTTCAGCGTCGACATCTACACCTGCAAGGCGTTCGACGCGCAGCGCGCCACCGAGTTCACCCGCAAGTACTTCGACGCCGACGAGGTCGTCTCCCGGGAGTTCTGACGTGGACCTGGATCTCGACCTCCGCGAGCGTTGCGCGGCACTGGCCGATCGGTCCGGGGCCGCGCAGCCGTTCGGCACGTACGTGTTGCCGGCGACGGATCCGGCCGCCGAGCTCGGCCGCATCGTGGAACGCGTCGTGTTCGGCGAGTACTTCGCGAACACGCCGGAGATGCTGGCCGAGGAGTACGCGGCGTACGAAGCCGCCAGCGTGTTCTTGTGCGTCATCGACCACCGTCGTCTGGTGCCCGCGGGCGTGTCGCGCGTCATCGTGCCCTCCACCGCCGGTTTCAAGAGCGTGCACGACATCGAGCGGGTGTGGGACGAGCGACCCGGCGACGTGATCGCGCGCACGGGCTCCGACCTCGACCTGCAACGCTGCTGGGACGTCGCGACACTCGCGACCACCGCCGACTATCGAGGCCGGGCGAGCGAAGGGCTCGTGAGCCTCGCGCTGTATCAGGCCATCATCATGGGGGCGCTGGCGGGCGGAGCACCGTGGCTCGTCGCGGTCATGGATCTGCAGGTGATCGATCTGCTCTCCGAGCGCATCGGCTCCCCCTTCAGTCGGTACCCGGGCATCGAGCCGCGCTCGTACCTCGACTCACCCGCGAGCCTTCCCGTGTACGTCGATCTCGAGGGTTACGGCCGGCGACTCGCCGCGCAGGACGAAGCGATCCACAGCATCTTGTTCGACGGGATCGGCTTGGAGGCCGCGCTCTGGACCGCCGACTGGAAGGTCGCCACGCGTGAGGCGGTGGCGCGGCTCGACCTTCCGGCTCAGGCCGATTCGATGAGCGCGGGGCGCTCCGCCGGCCTCAGCTGACGCAGCCGGGCCACCACACCCGGGATCTGGGCGGCTTCGGTGGGTCGAGCGAACACGTAGCCCTGCGCGGCGTCGACCTGGAGCGCCGAGAGCCGTTCAGCCTGCCGGGGAGTCTCGACACCTTCGGCCGTCGTCGAGACGCCGAGCGCGTTGGCCATCGCGACGATCGCGGCCACCAACGACTCCTCCGGGGTGTCCGGATTGTCGAGGTCGTCGACGAAGGACTTGTCGATCTTGACCTCGTCGACCTGGAAAGTACGCAGATACGCGAGCGACGAGTATCCGGTGCCGAAGTCGTCGATCGAGATGCGAAAGCCGAGCTCTCGCATCGCCCGGAGCGTCTCGCGCGCGCTCGGGTTCTGATCCATCAGCAGCGACTCGGTCAGCTCGAGGATCAGCGACCTCGACTCGATTCCGTTGCGGCCGACGGCGTGGATCACGGTGTCGACGAGTCCCGGCTCGCGCAACTGCCGGGCCGAGAGGTTCACCGCCATGCGCAGGTCATGACCGCGCGGCAGCTCCCGGTTCCACTCGGCGAGCTGACGGCACGCCGTGTCGATCACCCACGCGCCGATCGGAACGATCAAGCCGGTGTCTTCGGCGATCGAGATGAAGTCGAGCGGCGGCACCGTGCCGAGCTGCGGGTGATTCCATCGCAGCAGGGCCTCGAATCCGACGACGTCGATCGGGTCGAGATCCACGACGGGTTGGTAGTGCAAGACGAGCTCGTTGTGCTCGAGCGCCGTGTGCAAGTCGTGTTCGAGTCGAGCTCGCCGCGCGGTCCGGTCTCGCATCTCGAGGTCGAAGATCGCGACCGCGTCGCGACCGGCCTCCTTCGCCTGGTACATCGCGGTGTCGGCGTCGCGGAGCAGCGATTCCGCCGTCGTCGTCTCGTCAGTGGTGGCCATGGCCACTCCGATGCTCGCCGAGGCGTACACCTCACTGTCACGGATCTGGAACGGTGCGGTGAAACGGGCGCGGAGGTGCTCGGCCACGAGGCGCGCGCCCTCCAGGCCGTCGGTGCGCTCGAGGATCACCACGAACTCGTCGCCGCCCACGCGACCGATCAGGGCGCCTTGCGGGGCCTCGGTGCGCAGCCGCTCGGCCACCGCAACCAGGAGCTCGTCGCCGAGCGAGTGGCCGTAGCTGTCGTTCACGAGCTTGAACCGGTCGACGTCGATGAACAGGAGCGACACATCACGTCCGCTCTCGTGACGGCTCGTCAGCATGCGCGTGAGCCGCTCGAACACCAGAAAGCGATTCGGCAGCCGCGTGAGCGCGTCGTGCGTTGCCTGCTCGGTGAGTCGCTCCTCCGAGCGGGCGTGAGCCCGCAGCGAGCGGAACACGCGCAGGATCGCAGCCGAGGTGAGCAGCAACGAGATGACCACCAACGCGATCCGGTCGCTCCGGTCCTTCGGCAGCTTCGCCAGGATGACCACGACCGGCAAGCCGAGCGCGACCGACACCAGTGCGAGGCGCGCCTTCGTCGGCGCGCGTTCAGAGCTCGCCACCGGCTCGCACAGCTCGCGCATGGACGGGTGCAACACGCAGGTTCCGAAGGCGAGAAACGCGAGTGCGTACGGAAGGTCGAGCAGCCGCCCCGGTACGGTCCAGATTCGCGCGTCGTCGAACGTGTAGATCGCGTCGCCGATCACCATCATCGCCAGCGCGAACAACAGGAGCCGCTGGGCGAGCGGGCGGCCCCTGCCGCCGGCCGTCACGATCTGCATCACGATCGCGACCATGAACACCGACATCGCGGGATAGCAGACCAGCACGAGCGTGACCTTGAACGGCGCGTGTTGGTCTTGCAGCGTCGGTGCGATGAGGTACGACCACATGAACGTGAGCGCGGCGAGCGCGACCAGCATCGCGTCCAAGAGCGAGTCGAAGTCGGCGGCGCCACGACGCGCGCGTGCGAACCCGAGCAGACCGAGCCCGAGGAGCACGTAGCCGGGCAACGTGAGCGCGTCGGGCACGATGGAGCGCGATGCGGTGAGGTTGCCGAGGGTGTGCATGCTCTCGCGTGCCGCTCCGCCGGCCACGAACAACACGAAGCCGAGCATGATCACGACGAACGGCCAACGGTGGCTCGGTCGGAATGCCCGCGCTCCGATCACCGTCGCGACCATCGACGCCAACACCAGCAGGACGAACGTGTACTGGGACAGCGAGCCCAGGAGCCCGGTGACGTGAGCCGCGATCCAGGCTCCGCCGAGGCCCGCGAAGACATACGGGTAAGCCCGCGTGCTCCCGGATCGCAGCCCAGCCTCGTTCGGCATCTCTTATCCCTCGGTTGCTAACCGCCCGGTATTGAGGCGAACCCGGGCGCAAAGTCCGAGAAGTGTCCGAGTCGAGCGGCACCGCGCGGCTGCTCGCGCGGACCTTGCGACTTTGTGATCGGTCGCCGACCACGCAATTTGGCGCGGTAACACGAATTTGGACCAGCATTCGGGCTGGTGGGAGACCCGGGGGCGTACATCGACCGGCGCGCGCTCCTCAGGCTCGGCGCGCTCACAGGAGCAAGTTTGGGCGGCGCCGGCCTGCTCGCCGCGTGCACCGGCCGTTCCGCGAGCACCGCGATCCGATCGGCTCCGCCGCGGACCGCGCCCACGACGACGCTCGTCGATCCGAACACCCCATGGTGGCTGCGCGGCGACTTCGCGCCCGTGACCCGGGAAGTCGAGGCGACCGATCTGCGCGTCGCCGGAAGTCTGCCCCGCGAGCTGAACGGCCTCTACGTTCGCAACGGCTCCAATCCGAAGCCGGGGTGGTCGCCGCACTGGTTCCTCGGCGACGGCATGGTGCACGGGGTCGTGATCGCCGACGGCAAGGCCGCGTGGTACGGGAACCGGTACGTGCGCACCACACTGCTCGCCGCGGGCGGCGGGCTCACCGCGAAGGGCGCACCCGGCGGGGCCGCGGGCTTGAGCAATGTGTCGGTGGTGCACCACGCCGGGAAGCTGCTGACGCTCGGCGAGGTCGGCCTTCCCTACGAGCTCCGAGCGCAAGACCTGTCGACCGTCGGCGCGTACGACTTCGCCGGAGGCCTGCACGGCAACATGACCGCGCATCCGAAGATCGATCCCGCCACGGGCGCGATGCACTTCTTCGGGTACAACTTCACCGAGCCCTTCCTCGAGTACTACGTGGCCGATCGCGACGGCGTGCTCGTGTCGAGCCAGCCGGTCTCGGTGAAGGCATCCACCATGATCCACGACTTCGCGATCACCGACCGCGACGTCGTGTTCTGGGAGATGCCCGTTCTGTTCGACATGAACCTCGCGATCAAGATGATCAGCGAGCCGCGCTCCACGATCATGCCCTACGTGTGGAAGCCGGAGTACGGATCACGGATCGGCGTGATGCCGCTCGGAGGTCCGGCGTCGGCGATCCGATGGGTCGAGATCGAGCCGTGCTACGTCTTCCACGGTATGAACGCGTGGCGAGACGGCGACGAGGTCGTGCTCGACGTCTGCCGCATGGCGAAGGTGTTCGAAGCGGGATCCGCGCTGGGCGCCCCACCTCGCCTGCACCGCTGGCGGGTCAACACTCGCGGCGCGCAGCTCACGTTCCGCGACGAGGTGCGGTCCGATCTGGACGCCGACCTGCCCTCGATCGACCGGCGCTACGCCGGTCGCGCCTACCGGCACGGTTGGCGCGTCGAAACTCGCCCCGCCACCGACGACGTCGTGCTCGCCGGAGCGGTGCACGTCGACTCGCACACCGGCGCCGAGACGCGATGGGATGCCGGCCCGCAGTACTCGTCAGGTGAGTGGCTGTTCGTGCCCACCGGCGCCGCCGAAGCCGAAGGCGTCGTGATGACGTACGTCTACGACCGCGCCGCCGGCACGTCGTCGCTCGTGGTCCTCGACGCGCGCGATGTCGGCGCCGGCCCCCTCGCGCGTGTCGAGCTCCCCCAACGGGTGCCGTACGGGTTCCACGCGACGTGGGTTCCGACGCTCTGAATGCACCGGGCGCCGGGCGCCTACGGCGCGTCTACCGCACCTCGCTGACGACCGACTTCATCGGGCCGGTGATGAAGTTCGCCATGTCGGCCGTGGTCTTTTGCCCCGCGACGCTCGCGAACGACGCGTGCATCGCCTCGGCGTCGTCGAAGGTGAGGGACACGACCCAGAACGCGTCGGGCGCCGAGCCGTCGAAGTTGGTGAGGGCCCGGCCGTATTCGTACGCGCGCAGCCCGGGAAGCTCGTCGACGAGCGGCGCGTGGGTCTCCACGTAGTGGCGCTCGAACGCCTCGGGGTCGACCGGGTCCCAGAACGTGATGGTGATCTTCACGGGCATGCCGGAGTGTTATCACGACCCGAGATCGTCGAACAGTTGAGCTACGAGGGCGGGGCCGCGTCGATCTCGCCGTCGGCGATCGCCGCGCCGAGCGCCGCGTGATCGTGCTCGGTGACGTCGGCGTATCGCTTCGCGAATCGAGCGATCGCCGCGCCGAGCTTGCGACCTTTGCCGCAATAGCCGGCGATGACCGCCGGGTCGAGCGAACGGGCGTGGGCCCGGGCGAGCGTTGCCGCGCAGAGTCGCGCGTAGTGCTCGAAATCCTTGGGCGTGGAACCCTCGATCTCGAAGCCACCTTTCATGTCGTGGAGTTGACGAACGTAGAACTCGTGGCCGGCGCCGGAGCTCCAGCCGAGGAACACGTCGCTGGTCGCCTGCATCAATCGCTGACCCTCGACAACCCTCCGGCCCTTGTGTCCGTACTCGCTCGAGCCCACGAACGGGGCGAGTACGGAGTCTTCGGCTTCCTTGACCTGCAGGATCAGCGGGTCGAGCCCCGCGCGGCCCTGCCCGACCATGACGAAGCAACGCGTACCGACCGATCCCACACCCACGACCTTGCGGGCGGCGTCGACCAGCTCGAACTGGGTGAGCAGATGGCGGCGATCATCGGGCAGCGAGTCCGCGTAGCCCTCGAGAAACGCCAACACCGACGCGATCGAGACATCCGGCAGGTGCTCGACGAGCGGAGGATCGTCGACGATGACGCGCCGGCCGTCACGCACCTTCGTCAGCTTCTCGAGGGCGCGCAGGTGTGTGCGCCCGCGCGCCTTGTCGACCGCGCGAACCGCAACCTTCCGCAGCGCCTTGTTCTTGATGTCGCGTGTCACTTCGCCCGCGTCGACATCCGAATACCACACATCGAGTGTCGACATCTCGGCGAGATCCGACACGTGCTCCGCGTACTCACCGACCACCTGCTGCACCACGGCGCGCTGAGCCTGCGGGTCGAGCGCGAGGGACCGCGCCGCGAGCACCACACTCGCCGCGAGGCGCTTGAGATCCCACTCCCATGGTGCGGGCAACGTCTCGTCGAAGTCGTTGACGTCGAACACGACGCGGCGCTCGGCCGACCCGAAGAGCCCGAAGTTCAGCAGGTGCGCGTCGCCGCAGGCCTGCACGTGAACGCCGGAGGCAGCTGTGCGGGCCAGGTCGGCCGCCATGATCGCGGCGCCGCCGCGGAAGAACGCGAACGGATCGGCGGCCATGCGCGAGTAGCGCAGCGGCACGAGGTCGGGAAGCCGGCTCACGGCTTGGAGCCGCAGGACTGCCAGCGGATCACGCGCGTCGAGCACGCACTCCCCTTGCGACTCGAATGGCGCCTGCTCGCGCAGGGAACGCCCGAACTCGCGCAGCTCGTCCCGCCCGGCGCGCTTCGGGCGCGTGACCGTCGCGACCCGCCCCGTCTCGGGTTGGGAGCCAACGACCATCGAGTGCCAGTCTCACCCAAGTTCTCGACCGGTGCGCAACCGCGCGCGCCGCCGGCTCGGCCGAGATCCGGCTCGGTCTCCCCCCGCCGCGACCGACGAGAGACCGAGCCGGGAATCGCTACGCCGTGGGGCCGGCGCCCGGAGCGCCGCCGGCCGGAGCGCCACCGCCCGGTGCGCGACCGCCATCCGGTCCCGCCCCGAAGCCCTGCTCGGTCGCGGTGACCTTGAAGTTGGCGTCGACCTTGACGGTCACCTGGGTGCCGTCGGCCTTCGTGACGTGCGCTTCGTACGGTGACCCGGCCGAGTCGGTCTCGACCCGGATGATCGTTCCGCCCGGAACCGCGGCGAGCGCGGCGGCCTTGACCTGGTCGGCAGTCGTGCCGGTCAGCAGCGTCTCTCCCGGACCATGAGCGACGGTCGCCGGATCCGGCGCGTTCGCCGGCGCCGACGCCGGGGCGGTTGTCGTCGCGCCGGCTCCCGACGATCCCGATCCCGACGTGGCCGCGCCGGCGATCGCCGCGCCTCCGAGCGCGGCGCCTACGGTCGCGGCGCCGACGACGAGCCACACGCGAAGGCGTTTGGGTGATTCCATCATTGCTCCTTCAGTTGGGGGACTTCGGAGTTCCGAAGTGATCACCACGTTGCGGCCGCGGCCGTACAGCCCACTGAGAAGCGATTAAAGAGTCTCGAAGATGCGCGCGTCGACGCCATCGGCAGGTGCTGAGCTGCGCAGCCGCGTCACGATCGCGCCGGCTCGCGCCGGCTGAGCCGAATGATCGGAATCACCCGGTGCACCGCGGCCGCGTCTCGCCGGTACCTCGCAAACGCCGGGAACACGCGGTCGGCGAGCGACCACAGCCGCTCGCGCTCGTGCTCGTCGTCGACCACGCTCGCCCGCATCGGCACGCCACCGAAGGTGACGTCCGGATCGGCTCTCACGTTGTGGTACCAGGCCGGGTGGCTCCGGCCACCGGCATTCGACGCGACGATCACGACCGTGTCGCCGTCGTGGAAGTAGATGATCGCGTTGCGGCGGAGCGCGCCGCTCCGCGCGCCCTTGGTCTCGAGCACCGCGGCGGGGAACACGAGCGTCGTTGCGAAGCGGCCGCGCGTCGCTCGCAGGAGCAACGGGTCAAGTTTCCAGTTGAGGTGACGCGAGACGAAGTTGGCGAAACGGGTCGCGGCAAGGGTCGCGTACACGCGCGCGAAGAGGCTCGGGGGGCGGGCCGGGTCGACGTACCTGAGCTCGGCCATCCCCGCAGTCAAGTCGCGCGACCGGTCGGCGCGCAGCTCAGGCCTTGACGGCAGCCGACCGCGCGGAGACCGCGCCGGTTCCTCGGCTGTTCGCCGCGGTCACCGTGCACGTGTAGGTCCGGCCGGTCGTGAGCGCCGACACGGTGAGCGGCCCGACGATGCCGGCCTTGGCTCTCGTCGCTCCCCCGTTGCTCGACGCGCAAGAGGCCGTGTAACGCACGATCGCGGCGCCGTTGTTGTGCGGCACCTTGAACGCAACGTGGATCGCACCGGCCCCGACCTTGGCGACCTGCAACGCCGTCGGCGCCGACGGCGTGCCGACCGTGACCGGTCCGCTCAACCGGGAGGGCTGACCCTCGACCGACCCGTTCTCGGCCGTGACGGTGAACTGATAGCTCGACCCGTTCACCAGGTGGGAAATCACCGTGGTCGTACCCTGGCCGGGAATCAACGTGGCCATCTGCGGAACCGATCCCACGAACGGGGTCACCACGTATCCGGCGACACAACCACTCGCGGCGGGTGCCCAGCTGACGACTGCCGAAGCGTTGCCCGGCGCCGTCGACACCGTGCTCGGCGCCGACGGGATCCCACACGTGCTGCCGGTGGTGCCCGGCCAGACCACACCCGACGGAGCCGAAGGACGGCTCGTGCCGACGAGATTCGTCGCAGTGACGACGCACTGGTACGGGTGCTTGCTCGCCAATCCGGTCACGAGGATCGGGCTCCCAGTGGCACTCACGGTTCCCGTCGGCTGACCGTCGAGCGAGATGCACGATGCCGTGTACGCCGTGATCGGAGCCCCGCCGTTGAATCCCGGCGTGAACCCGACGGACACGCCGTCGGGCCCGATCGTGCTCGCCGACGCGTTCGTCGGCTCATCGGGCAAAGATGCCGGCAACGTGTCGACCGTGATCCGCCCGATCGAATTGCTCCCGACGTTGTCGAACCACAGGGCGCCATCGGGACCCGCGGCGATCCCGAGCGGGTTGGAGATCTCGGTGTTGGTGTAGAGGCTCACGATCCCGCTCGTGCTGATGCGCCCGATCGAGTGCTGGCCGTTGTTGGTGAACCACATCGCACCGTCGGGCCCGGTGGTGATGCTGTACGGGCTGTCGACTCCGGGCGCGCTGAAATGCGTGACGATCCCGCCGGTGCTGATTCGTCCGATCGAGTGGTTGCCGTGGTTGGTGAACCACAGCGCACCGTCGGGCCCGGCTGTGACGTTGCTCGGGCCGCCACTGGGGTCGGCATAGTTCGACACGACGCCCGATGTCGTGATCCGCCCGATCGAATTGCTGCTGTAGTTCGTGAACCACAGCGCGCCGTCGGGTCCGACCGCGATGCTGGTCGGGTTCGAGATGGTCGGGTTGGCGAAGTTGGAGACGACGCCCGCCGTCGTGATCCGCCCGATCGAGCTGCTCGCGTTGTTCGTGAACCACAACGCCCCGCCGGGCCCGGCCGTGATGTCGATCGGCTTGACGATGGTCGGATCGGTGAAGTGCGTGATCACGCCCGCCGTCGTGATCCGCCCGATCGAGCTGTTCGCGTTGTTCGTGAACCACAGCGCACCGTCGGGCCCGGCCGCGATCGCGGTGGGACTCGAAACACTCGGATCGGTGAAGTTCGTGACCACGCCCGAAGTCGTGACCCGACCGATCGAGTCGTTCGCGTTGTTCGTGAACCACAACGCACCGTCGGGCCCCGGCGTGATGCTGGTCGGGTCGGCGATGCTGGGGTCGGCGTATTGCGTGACCGCCGCACCCGCCGGACGCGCGTTCACGGTCGCGACGATGCCCGTGAGCGGTCCCGCCGCCACCATCACCACGAGCGCGCTCCGCACGCGACGGCCCGTCATGTGCGGCATCGCGCCCCCCGACCGGACGCTCGGCGGGGTCCGACGTCGTCGGACGTTCGCGAATCTCCCACGCGGTCCCCCACCTCGTCGCCGGGAAAGCCCCCTGTACAGGAACGCTAGGCATCTCGGAGGCCGCTCACAAGTACGCACCGCCCGATTCCCACGCAAAGCGGGCCCGGCCGAACACGAGCGGCCCCTGTCCCGAGGACCGAGGTCCGCATTCCGAAGCGGCTTCAGTCGTCGACGACCGAGATCGCGAACTCGGGACAGTTCGCGATCGCGAGCTCCGCCTTCTCCACGAGCTCGGGAGGCACGGTGCCGTCGCCGTTGACGGATGCCTGGCCGTAGTCGTCGACACTGAAGAGCTCGGGACTCAGCGCGTAGCAGCGCGCGTGCCCCTGGCACTTCTGCGCGTCGACCGCGATCCTCATCGGAACACGACCGGAATCGATCGCGGCCCCCGGACCTGACCGCCGGCCCAGGTGACTGCGTGATCGCCGGAGAGGCCGAACACCGGAATCCGCCGGAGCCAGGTCTCGAGCGCGACCGAGAGCTCCATCCGGGCAAGGTTCGATCCCGCACAGCGGTGAATGCCGGATCCGAACGCGACGTGACGGTTGTGCGCTCGGTCGAGCACGACCTCGTCGGCGCGGTCGAACACCTCGGGGTCGCGGTTGGCGGCCGGGAAGTTCATCAAGACCTTGTCGCCCGTGTGCATCGGGCACCCCTTGAACTCGGTGTCGGAGGTCACGACCCGAGCCATCGTGACGGGCGAGTACGCGCGAAGGAACTCCTCCACCGCGGTCGGGAGCAGCTGCGGCTCGCTCACGAGTCGCTGCGCGTGCTCGGGATGCGTGGCGAGATGCCACAACGTCGAGCCGATCGCGCTCCACGTCGTGTCGATCCCCGCGATCAGCACCAGGCTCGCGATGCCGAGCACCACGCCGTCTTCCACCGGCGCGTCGTCGTGCTCGGTCTGCACCAAGGAGGAGATGAGATCGTCCCGAGGATCGGCCTTGCGGCGATCGATCTCCTCGAGCAGGTAGTTGACGATCCCCTGCCGGCCCCGAGCGACTTTCACCGGATCGTCGGCGAACTCGAGGACGTCACGCACCCAACCGGTGAAGGTGTCCGACAGCGTGTCGGGGACGCCGAGCGTCTTGGCGATCACCCGAACCGGGATCTGCTGGGCGTAGTCGGCGGCCGCGTCGGCGTGACCGTTCCCGGCGAACCCGTCGATCAGACGCTCGCAGAGCTGTCTCGTCATGGGCTCGAGCGACGCGACGCGCGTGTTGGAGAACCACGGCAACAGGAGACGGCGCGTCCAGGTGTGCAGCGGCGGGTCCGCGGAGATCGGCGGCAGCCCGAACGGCAGACCGAGGTTGGGCGCGTCGTCGGTCGGCGGGATGACGCCGACCTTGAGCGAGCTGAACGTCTCGATGTCGTGCGCGGCCTCGGTGACGTCGGCGTACGTCGTGAGCAGCCATGCGCCCTTGCGGCGATCGGTGCGCGCGACGGGGCACTTCGCTCGCAACTCGTCCCAGATCGGGAACGGGTCGAGGACGTATCCGGGATCCATGACGTCGAAGTCGGTGGCCCAGTCGATGACGGGTCCGTCGTGTGCCATTCGTCGCCCCTCGGTTCGCTCCCGGGAAAACTACCGCGCGTCCGCAGCCCGTCTCACCGGGACGATCGCCGCGCTCAACCGATGTCGACCCGATCGCTCGCCGAACGGCCGAACACCTCCGGGGCGTAGATCTCCTCGGCCTTCGCCGGTGGCACGACGAAATCGCCGAGCGTCGTCGCCCGCGCGACGTAGGAGTAGTCGTACGTGCCGCCGTAGAGGTACGAGCTGAACGCCTCGGCGCGGTCGTCGCGGAGGTTCTCGTGGTCGAACCACGTCGAGCCGTACCACATCGGGAGTCGAGCGTCGGCGAAGACCTGGGGCTGTTGGTCGGGGGGCGGCTGCGGAGACGCGGCGAGCGCGGGATTGACCGCCTCGAGCCCGGCGGGCAGGTTGTCGACGAGCGCCATGTTGGTGTGATTCGTGTCGGCAACCATCGTCAGCTTGACCCGCACCATCGCACCGGCCTTGATGTGCCACACACCGTCCTTGTCGCGGCGGACGTCACCGGGATCGTTCACCGCTTCGTACGTGCGGTCGACCACGAAGCCCTCGTCGAGCGGGCCGAGCGTGAAATTCGACGGCGCGTAGTTGAGGCCGAGGCGGTAGTACAAGCGACCGGTGCCGACCTTCTGCACCGCGATGTCGGGGTCACCCTTCAGCTCGCTCATCGGCACGAGCGTCTGTTGCGTGTCGGTCGAACGACCTTGGAACGAGTGCTCGGCCGCATACGTGTCGCCGAGCCACACCCGGGCGACGAACGCCGGCGTCTGCGCTTCGTACTTCGCGAAGTAACGCTGCAGGGCCACGAGGATGAAGCCGTTCTCCTGGATGTTGTCCCACCGGCCCTTCACCTGGTTCCCGATCAGGCCGGCCACGACCTTCGGGATGAGGTCGCTGTTGGGCTCCATCGTGATCAGCGCGTCGAGGACGATGCCGTCGGTGCGCCGATCCGACCCGAGCACGAGATACGCGCCGTCGTCGTAGTCGGCGGTGAACGTCGCGGCCGCCGGCGTCTCGTGCGCCCGGTTGGCGATCGTGGTCGCGATCTGCGCCGAGATCGTCGGGTCGTCGACGATCGGCCACAGCCACGCGAGCGCGTCGAGCGCGAGACCGGGATCGGATCGGTACAGCGCGTCGGCCTTGGCCGCGTCGCGATCACCGGCCCGGTTGCGCACGTAGAGCGCGTACGCGCTCGCGGCGTGGCGCGCCTGCGTGTCCCAGTAGGACGGGAACTTCGACTCGATGTCGCGGATGTACGCCAACGCACTCGTGCGCGCGCCGTCGGGCACCGCGTATCCCGCTTGCTGCGCGAGCACGAGCGCCTCCGTGGCCTCGACGCTGTCGTACGGTTGCGGGTCCTCGCCTCGGGCCCACGTGCTGAAACCACCGTCGCCGTTCTGGAGGCCGACCAGGGCCTTCACGTCGGCGTTGATCCTCGCGTCCACCTGGGTCGGGGTCGGAACACCCTCGCCACCGAATGCCGCGAACACGTCGCGCAGCGACGTGAGCGCGATGATGCGCGACGCGTACGCGTCGGCGCTCTCGTAGGGATAGTCGTCCATGTAGACGATCGCATCGGTGAGGGCCTGCATCGCGGTCGAGGAGGTGTCGACTTCGAGCCCGCCGTACTGCGGCACGACACCGGTCGGGGTCTGCAACGGCTGTGCGATCGTGCCGCTGTCGACTACGCCGTAGGTCGCGAACGCCTCGGTCGTGACCGGTGTGTACACCGGGAAGTTCCCGCTCGCGCTGTCGCCCGCCGAGCCGCTCACCGCGCTGATGCGGTAGCCGGCGGTTCCCGCGGCGTCCGTCTTCACCGGGAACTCCACCTCGACCCGATCGTTGGCCGGCACCGTCACCCGGCGGCCCGAGCCGTCGGTGAGCGAGAGGTTGGAGGTCTGCGCGACGACGTCGGCCACCATGTCCTTGTCGGTCTGGTTCTGCACGATCGTCGACAGGTCGAACTGGTCGCCGAAGTTCGCGAACCGGGGCGCCGACGGCTGCACCTGCAACGGCAGCCGCGCGGTGAGCGTCGACTCGCCGGCACCGAACCGGCTGCCGTCGTCGGCCGCGACCGCCATCACCCGGTAGCGGGTGAGGTTGTCGGGCAGGTCGAAGCTCACGTGGGCGAGGCCCGCGGCGTCGGTGTGCACCGACGGCGAGAACAAGGCCAGCGCGTTGAAGTTCGTACGCACGGTCAGGCCGGCCGGCGTGGTGGTCGACGACGCCGTCGAGTGGAACGGCGCGGCCGGCGTGAGGGCCGCGAACCGATCGGCGGCCTCCGGGCCGGCGAAGCCCGCCGCTCCTTGCGCGCCGGTGGGGCCTTGCGGGCCTATGCCCGCGACGCCCTGTATGCCTTCGTCCCCCTGCACGCCGTCGACGCCCTTGATCCCGCGGATGGCCGCCGCGTTCGTCGTCGACGACGTCGCGGCCTTGCCGAACACGGCGGGGTTCGCCAACACCAAGCTGCTTCGGAGGTAGTCGACCGGATGCTCGTCGCTCTCGGCGGGGTACATCGCCGAGATCGGATCGGCGAGCTTGTAGCCGGTCAGCGACAGGACCGCTTCGTCGACCACCACCACGGCGACGTCGGCGTCGGCCACGGGCGAACCGTCGGCACCCTTCACCGACACGTCGACCGACTCGTGCGCGCCCGGCTCGGTGTCGCGATCGTGCGCGACTGCGGAGACCTTCAACGTCTCGTTGGTCGGCTGCACCTTCAGCGGGAGCGTTCCGCTGGCGAACGCCGGGCTCGGCGGGAGCGAGGGATCGCTCGTACCGTCGTCGCGCAGCCTCGGGGCCTGGCCCGCGAGGTCGACCTGCACGGTGAGGCCGCGCGTGTCGGTGTCGGTGATCGGCACCTTCACGATCGCCGATCCATGGTCCAGCACGAAGCTCTGCGTCTGCACCTTGCCGTTCGCCGAGATCGTCATCAGCCCGTTGCCACTCGCGAACGGTGCGACCACGAGCAGCTGGGCGGTGTCGCCGGGCTGGTACTGGTCCTTGTCGGGAACGATCGTCGCGGTCTGTTGCTCGACGTTGCGGGTCGGGACGGTCTCGGCGCCGCTCACCTCGGTCGTGACCTCGCTGCGATTGCGCCCGCCGGCGTCGTCGGTGATCTCCGCCGTGATCTTGTACTGCCCGCCGACGCCCGCCTTGATCGAGCACGACACCGGCTTGCTCGACGACGTCACGTTGCAGGGCTTCGGATCCACGTCGGTCTCGACCCAGGCGCCGTTCACGAACTTCTGCTCGACTCTCGCGACGGTGATGGTGAACGGCCGCCCGCTCACGACCTTGCCGTCGATGTCGGTGACGATGGCGTCGATGTCGATCGGCTCACCTTCCCGCACGAATTGCCGCGTGGTGCGAATACCGACGTACAGCGTCGACGGGTGCACCAGCACCTCGAGGTTCGACGCGAAGCTCTGGCGGTTCACGTCGGTGACCGACGCGTTCGCGGAGACCATTACCGGCAGATCCGGCTTCTGGCCTTCGAAGTTCAGTTGCAAGTAGTGGGTTCCGGTCGTGTCGGTCACGCCGTGGTAGGTGGCCGCCTTCTGATCCGGTTGTTGCGGGCAACACGCCGACCCGATGTCGCCGCCGACGTACGGGCCGCCGTCGCCAACAATCGCTTCGGGCGCGAAGTCGGCCGCGGTGACTCCGTCGAAGCCGCCGTAGTCGAGCCAGTACGGCCTCGTCACTCCGAACGCGAACTGCGACCAGTTCGGCGGTGAATACGTCGCCGTGCTCGTCGTGACCTGCCACGTCGTGGGGGCATCGGCCAGCACCCCGCCCGAGAAGTACTGGGCGACGGCCGCGACCGTGACGGGCCCGGTGAGCACGTGCGGCTCCGCGCTGTCGACCCGGGTGTCGACCTCGAACTCCGGCCGGCGGAACTCCTGGATCTGGAACGACAACGACGCGGTGCCGCGAACTCCGCCGTCGTCGACGCTGACATCGACCTCCGCGTCACCCAAGGCCGCGCCCGCGGGTACGTCGATCTTCAGGTCGAAGCCGCTGGCCGCGTTCAGCGTCAGGTCGCCGTGGCCGAGGTCGTGCCCGAACGCGTCGCGTGCGGTCCAGTGCGCGGTGCGCGCAGTCTCGAGCGGCGTGACGGTGGAGTCCGACGCGCTGTGCACCCGCCGGAACCAGCCCTTCACGTGCACGGCCTCGGTCGGGCGGTAGATCCCGCGGTCGTCGAACGCGAAGCCGGTGACCGAATCGCCCACCGCCGTCGGCCGCCATTCGTATTCGTCGGACGCGGGAAGGAGTGCGACGTCACTCCCCTTCGTCGCGGTCAGGTAGCGCGACGTCACGAGGTCGAGACGGGCGAGACCATTCGCATCCGTCGCCGCCGAGCTGCCGCCGGCACCGAGCCGGATCTGCACCCCGCTCAGCGGCGAGCCGTCGCGGAGGTCGGTGGCCCACGCGAGCAACTGGTTGTTGGTGGCAGTCGCGTCGACACCGATCGCCGTGACCTGCACCCACGTGATCGTCGGGCTGTTCTGGTAGTAGAGCGGATCCTGCTGGGTGAGCGGAGGGTCCGGCGACACGACCACGAGCAGGTCGCCGGTCGCACCCCGCAGGTCCGAGCTCAGATCGATGTTCGACTCCGTGAGCTCGTGCCCACCGCCGTCGACCGTGAGCGTCGTGCTCGAGACCCGCGGCCAGGTGGCAAGCAACGACGCATCGTTCCCCCACCGGTCGAGGAGGTTCTGGTAGTCGAGCCAACGCGAGGGGTCGGTGGCGTACACGTCGACCTTCAACGTCTGGTGCCCGACCGAGGTGACCGACACCGACGGCTTCGCCGCCGACGGGTCCGTCGTGGTGAGCGACTGTGAGAACGGCACCAGCTCGGGCGTCGCCTCACCGACGTCGAAGGTCTCGACCGCGGTCGCGCCGAGCGTCTGGCCGAACTCGTCACCCAGCCGGGCCGGGAGCCGAACGACGTAGTGCGTGTCGTGCTTCGTGTCGGCGTTGATCGTCAGCGTGTTTCCCTCGACGCCGATCGTCGCGGCCAGCGCGGGCGAGATCTTCACTTTGCTTCCGTCGAACGCCTTCGCGTCGAGCGCGTTGTTGAACGTGACGGTGAAGACGGACCCGGGCCGGCAACCTTCGCCGTACCCGCATCGCGTGCCGGTGATCGCGAGCGCGGAGTACGTCGTGGCGGTGTAGGTCGAGGCGGTCGTCGTGGTGCGCGGGCCCTCGGCCGACGGGGTGCCGGGGCCGATGGAGATCATCAGCGTCGAGCCGTGCGGTAACGACGACACCGGCCGGAAGGCGACCCAACGGCCGGCCGGCGTGTCCACCGACACCTGGTGCACGTGATCGTCGGCGACAATCTCGGCGCTCGTGGCCTGGCGGATCGCGGTCTTGGTCGCGCCCGCGTAGAGCGAGATGCTGTTGATCACCGACGCGGGATCGACGCGCTGATCGAACGTGGCGATGAAGACCGGCGTCGTGTCGACCGTCGTGTTCTCGGGAGCGAACGTCAGCACCTTCGGCGGTGGTGTACGGAACGTCCACTGCACCGCCTGCCCGAGCCGGTTGCCGGTTTCCGACGTCGTGCCGGCCGGGATGTCGACGGTGTAGCTGGTCGCCATCGGGAGACGATCGACGGATCCGGTGAACTCGAACCGCAACGTGCGGGTGCCGATCCAGCGCCACGTTCCCGGGAGCGCCGGCGTGACGTGCACCGGGACATGAGCCTGGTCGAGTTGCGAGAGCGTGCCGAGCGGGACCATTGGTTGGCTGAACGTCACGCTGAGATCGGGTGCGATGTCGACGTCGCCGATGGGTTGGTACCGCAACACCTGCAACGGACCGGTCGGCGTGGGGGCGGGCTTGGGTGTCGGCGCCGATCCGCCGAACGGCTTCGTGACCGTGGCGCCCACTCGCGGTCGCGGCAACGACTCCGGCGGTCGCTTGAACGCGGTCGCGCCGACGCCGGTTTTGAACGGCGGCAAGCGGTCCACGACCGCCGAGACCGCGCGAGTGTCGAGCTTGTCCCCGGTGACGACCGGCACGGCCGCCGCCGCGGCAGCCGTGGGATGACCGGCGGTGAGCGCGACCGCGAACGGCCCGGTCGTACGCCCGAACGGCCGCACGGGCACAACCGGCTTGGGGGGCCGCGGCGTCGCCTTGGAACCGCCGCCGCTACACGCGCCCGCGATCAGGGTCATGCACAACGCGGTGGTTATCCAACGGACTCGTCTCGACCTCATATCGCTTTTTCCCCCGTCGGCACGGTCCTCACAATGCCGTATACGACTCCGCGGATCGTGGTCCGGTTCCCGCCCCCGTGAAATCCCGTCCGCGGGCCCGGGCCGACCAAACGGTTGGGGCCCCGGCGGCGTGTCCCTCTCCGTGGCGACCCGTGCCGGCGCGGCGATCTTGCTCGGGGCCCTGGTCGTGAGCGCCTGCAGCAGTGGGGTCGTCGCCCACCAGGCGTCGAGCACCAGGCGGAGCGCCGTGCCGAGCCCGACGGTGACTGCCGCGCCCACGACGACGACCACGACCGCGCCCGCGCTCGTCCCGTGGAAGGGCCCGGTCGAGCACCTCTTCTTCCACACGCTCGTGATCCACCCCGAGTTGGCGTTCACCAGCGAGCCCATCGGTCAGGGTTTCCGAGAATGGTTCGTGACCGTCGGCGAATTCCGCAAGATCCTCGCACAGCTCTACGCCAACGGTTGGACGCTGGTCGACATCGACCGGGCCGCGCGCGGCCAGGCGCGAGTGCCACCCGGTCGCCGGCCGCTCGTCATCTCCGAAGACGACGTGAACTACTACGACAACACGCGTGCGCGCGGCCTCGGTTGGAAGCTGGCGCTCGACTCGCACGGCAACGTCGAGGTCGAAGAGCACGACCAGTCGGGAGTCCACCTCACCGACCATGACCTCGTACCGATGATCGACGAGCTCGTCGCGCGCCATCCACTCTTCTCGGCCGACGGCGCGAAGGGCGTTCTTGCAGTCACCGGCTACGAGGGCGTGCTGGGTGAGCGCGTCAACGACCGCACCGCTCCCGGGTGGCCGGCCGCAGTCGCGCGAGCGAAGAAGCTCGCGGCGCGTCTCCGGGCGACGGGCTGGAAGTTCGCGAGCCACAGCTACGCGCACGACGACGAGACGAAGATCTCGGTCGCGAGGTTGATCCACGACTCGACCGAATGGAAGACCCAGGACGAGCCGATCGTCGGCCCGACCGACGTGTACGTCTACCCGTACGGCGCCGGCTTCCCGATCGACTCGCCCCAGATCGACGTGCTGCGCAAGTTCGGTTTCACCGTCCTGTGCGACATCGACGTGGTCGCGAGACTCACCGTCGCGAACGGCGTGATCGTGATGACCCGGCGCCACATCGACGGCGTCTCGTTCGCCGATCAGCCGAAGGCGCTCGCACAGTTCTTCAACGTGTCGACCGTCGAGGACTACGCCGCGCGCGGGGAGACCCCGTAGCGCCGGGAAGCGATGCTCCGAGGGTCACAATGCTTCGCGGAGCTCGCGGCGCGACCTGACTCCGATCGTGAACACCTTGCGCATGTGCCACTCCACCGTGCGCGGACTGATGAACAGCTCGGTGCCGATCTCCGGGTTCGTTCGCCCGGCCCGGGCGAGCCGGGCGATCTCGGCCTCCTGGGCGGTGAGCTCTTCGCGCGTCTCGACCGACCGCTTGCGCACGGTCTCCCCGGTCGCGAGCAGCTCGCGTCGGGCCCGCTCCGCGAATCCCGCCATGCCCATGTCGTCGAAGCGGACGAGGGCGGTGCGAAGTTGCTCCCGCGCGTCCACCCGGCGGCTCTCCCGGCGCAGCCACTCGCCGTACACGAGATGGGCGCGAGCGAGATGAATCGCGAGAGAGCCGCGCGACAGCCGTTCGATCGCCTCCTGGTACAGCGCCTCGGCGTCGGCGCCGCCGGTCAGCATCCGGAGTTGACGCTGCGCGCGAGCTTCAGCGCGCGGCGTGAGCGCAGCCCTACGCGCCGCGCAGCCTCGGATTCCGGATCGCTCGCATCCAGCGACTCCCGACGAATTGCCCGGGAGCACGGGCGGCGGCGCCCGCGAGCTCGGGGAGCACACCCGCGCCGTCGGGTGGCGCGGGAGCAACCGGGCGATTGGCGATTCGCCGGGGCAATGCGAACACGACGAGATCCCGTATGCGCAGTCGGGTCTCGGCGGGCGCGCCGGCCACCTCCGGCCGGCTGGCGCCGGTGTTCGCGAGGAAGAAGCTGACAACCGACCGGGCGTTGAACGCCTCGGTGTCGTCGGGACAGCGGACGTCGCGGACTGCGCTCCGGACCTCGTGACCGATCGCGGCCAGGGCGGCCCACTCGGGACTCGGCGCCCGGGGCCGGGTCACCTCACCGAACAGGCGCCACTCGACCTGCTGGCGGTGCATCTCGTCGACCGCGGTGAACGAGATCGCCGCGAACGCTCCGAGGGTCCTGCGCATCACCTCGGAGCACAACGGCGGCGGGCCGGTGGCTTCGGACGTCGTCTCGCGGTAGTGCGCCTCCCACCATTCCCGGGAGCCGAGCACGTGATCGAGGGTTCGCTGCCAGAGGCCGGAATCGCCCGTGTGCCCAGGGCCCGGCGACTCGCAGTGGTCGGCGAGATACACCCTGCACTCTCGCTGCACCGCTTCGAGAGCTGTGAATGCTTCTTCGCGGGCTTGCACGGCTTCCACCTCTCGAGACGCGGAACGCCCGCGAACCATAGACCCGCCCCACGGAGGCCGCCAGAGCCGACGAGCAGGCGCGGAACCGGGCCGCCGGCCACCCGATGACCGTTGTCACCCAACTGGTGGCTCGAGGCGTCACACCGCGCGACGTTCGCGACCTCGGAACCCGAGAGCAACAGTTCAACGACTCGGCCGGATGCGAGCCGACTCTCTCTATATAGAGCCGTGAACGCACGTCAGGTTCGAGGCTTGGACACGGCAACTTGACCACGCAAAAGGGCGTGTTGCACCTCCGGGCCGGAGGGTGTTTCCTTTTGTTGGGTGTGAACGATCACGTTGGCGAGGCATGGGCTGTCGCAACGCATGCGGCAAGGTGAAGACACGTCGCCAGTCCGATGAACCTTATGGAGCAAATCGTGTGATCTCGTTCCCGTTCGACACTTCGGACGGGTTGGACCGAATGGCTGGGGCGGCACTTCGTGGGGGTGAGGGGCCGCGTGAGGAAGAACGCCAGCAGCCGCCGATGGATCAGGCGTGGGGTGGCCACGGTCTTCGTGTCACTGCTCGGTATCGGTTTCCTCGCGTCGCCGGCGTGGGCAACCGTTCCCGGTACGCCGGCAGCACCGGGCGTGTCGGCCGGTGTCGGCCAGATCACGGTGACCTTCTCGGCGCCCTCCTTCGACGGTGGCACTCCGATTACCGCTTATACCGCGTTGTGCTACCCGACCACCTCGACCACGGCGATCGCGGGAAGCGCGTCGAACACCGGGGCAGTCGCGCCGATCGTCGTCGCCGGATTGACGAATGGCGCCGCGTACGTGTGCGTCGTGTCGGCGACGAATCGCACCGGGACCGGGTTCAAATCGGATCCCTCGGCAGTCGTGGTCGTCGGCGCTCCGGCGACGATCCCCCAGCCGGTGGCCACGGCCGGCCACGCGCAGATCACCGTCTCGTTCACGGCGCCGCCCGACAACGGCAGCCCCATTCGCAGCTACACCGCCTCCTGCACCTCGACCACCGGTGTCCCCGGGAGCAACACCGGCGCCGTGTCGCCGATCCTCATCACGGTGTTGACCAACGGCGCCGGATACACGTGCACGGTCACCGCGACGAATGCGTTCGGCACGAGCCCGCCGTCACCGCGTTCGAACCTCGTCACTCCCTTCGTTTCGGCGCCCGTGCCGATGGCGGCGCCGACGGTCGGGCTCGGTGACACCAAACTCAGCGTTTCGTTCACTCCGCCGTCCGACGACGGTGGCAGCGCCATCATCCGGTACACCGCAAGCTGCCTGGGCTCGGGCACACCGGGCACCAACGTCGGCGCGTCGTCGCCCATCGTCGTGACCGGCCTCACCAACGGCGGGAGTTACACCTGCACGGTGACTGCCACCAACGCGTTGGGGACGAGCGCACCCTCGCCGCCGTCGGCGCCCGCGATCCCGGCGCCGGTACCCGACGCGCCCGCCCAGCCGGCGGTCACCGTCCAGACCGGGAGCATCGTCGTCACGTTCTCGGCGCCATCCGACCACGGCACTCCGATCACCGGCTACACCGCGATCTGCGTGTCGAGCAACGGCGGCGCGCCATCGGCGCAAACGGGCGGGACCTCACCGATCACGGTCTCCGGTCTCACGAATGCGAAGACCTACACCTGCACCGTTGCCGCGACGAGCGCCACCGGCACCGGCGCGGCATCGGTGCCGTCGGACGCGGTGATTCCGACGTCGGTGCCCGCCCCGCCCATCTTGCGCACCGCCCAGCCGCGCGACGGGGCCGCGATCGTCGTGTTCAGTCCGGTCGGCCGGTCCGGCGCCGTGATCACCGGCTTCGTCGCGGCCTGCACCTCGAGCGACGGCGGCGCGCCCGGTCTCGTCTCGGGCCCGGCATCGCCCATCACCGTTCCCGGTCTCAGCAACGGCAAGATCTACACCTGTTCGGTCCTGGCGAGGAACGAGGTAGGAGCAAGCGACACGTCCCCCACCTCGAGGGCCTTCATCGTCGGCACGCCCGGCACACCCACCATCACGCATGTCGTGTCGGGAAGAGTGTTCGGAACGACCGCACCGCTGATCGTCACGTTCAACCCCGGGCCGGCCAACGGGAGCGCCATCTCGGCCTACACCGCGACCTGCACACCGCTCGGTAGCGGCGTGACGCGCGTCGCCACGACGCTCGCATCGTCCGTGTCGGTTGGCGGACTCCTCAACGGGCACGCGTACTCGTGCATCGTCGTTGCCACGAACGCGCGCGGCACGAGCGCCGCGTCACCGGCGGTGCAGGCGACTGTCGGCACGCCGGTTGTGCCGGCGATCTCGCGCGTCCTGATGATCAGGAACGGCGTAGCGCTCGTCTTCGCCGCGCCGGCCGACAACGGTGAGCCCGTCCTCTACTACCAAGGGCGGTGCACGTCGTCCAACGGCGGCGTAAGCGGCCGTCAACTGCAGCTGGCGAGCCCGATCGTGGTCGGCAACCTGACGGGAGGCCGCACCTACACGTGCATGCTCGCCGCTGTGAACATCCGCGGCGTCGGCGCGCCGAACACCGTGGGCCCGTTCTTGATCTCCGCAGTCGAGCACGAGCCCCTCGCCGCGTGTCACGGCACGAGCGGGATCCTCATCTCCTCACCGGGCTTGCAACTCACGGTCGCGCAGCGCCAGAACTTCGCGCTCACCACGACGTTGGGCACGTGCGCCGGACCGTACGTGCAGCAAGCAAGCCTGTCAGCGTCGTTCCGGTCGTCCACGATGAGTTGCTCGACCGCGGTCGGCCGCTCGGGTGACGGAACCGGAACCTTGACCTGGACTGCTCCGCGCGGTTTGGGAACGTCGGCGGTGTCCATTCACTTCACGATCTCCTCGACCGCCGGACACGTCACGCTGGCGGAATTCCACGGAACGGTCACGTCGCTCGACAACCTCTTCAGCGGCGCACACATCGGCGGAACGGTGGTCCTCAACCGAGGTCTGGGGGCATCGAATGCGGGCGGCGACTGCCCCACCTCGGGGCAGCTCCACGCGTTCGCAGTGACGGCGATCAGCCTGAACGTCAGCTGAGTCCCGGGCCGGAGGTCGCTCGGTCCGGCGCCGGCCGCGACCGCGGCGGTGAGGAGATCGGCGCCGTGCGGGTCGCCGACGAGCTTCGAACTACCGTTGAATCGCTCGAACGCTGCTCATAGTGTCTCTGCCGCTCAGCGGCAGCAATGGAGAGGAGAGGGCTTCATGGAGCGAAAGACCCTGAGCCGCGCAGGCATCGGCGTGATCGCCGTCTCGGCGGTGCTGGCGGTCGGCACGCTCGCCTCGCCGGCGCTGGCGGCCGGCCACGTACCGGTATTGAAGGTGACGCCGAGCACGAAGCTGGTCAACAAGCAGAAGGTCCAGCTCACCGGCACGGGCTTCCCGCCGAACACGAACGTCTATGCGATCGAGTGCCTCGCCGTGGCCACGAGCCCGAGCGGGTGCGACGTCGCCCATCGCGTTGCCTTCAAGACGACCTCCGCGGGCATCTTTCCGAAGAAGTTCTTCTTCACCGTCCGCACGGGCAAGATCGGAACCGGGAAATCGTCCGGAACGTGCGGCTCTCCGACGACGACCAAGAAGTGCTCGATCGCGATCGGAGCCGGAAACCGCTCGTACGCCGGTGCGCCGATCACCTTCCGGGGTTGAACCCGCAGCTCGCTCGTCCAAGGATCAGATCGCGACGAAAAGTGAGCGGAAGGCCGTGACGAGTCGTTGATCGCCGCGAACGGTTCCGGCATTGATCCGGTTGTAGGCCGTGAGGACGAGCGTCGCGGGATCGAGCTCGAGGATCGCACCGCACGCGTCGATTTCGGTCGCGGCAAACTGCAAACCTTCGCGACTGACGTCGAATCGGGTGTCACCACCGTTGGGGCCGGTGGTGCGGATGCCGACCGCGTACGGCGCATCCACCGAGGAAGTGTCAGCCGTCGCCCACCAGAGCAAGTAGACGAACGGCACCAGCAGATCGGCCGCGTCACCCGCGATCGCGTGGGGCGCGCCGATTCCTTCGCGCACGTCCCAGGCGTGCACAACCGAGCCACCGAGCATCCCCGCGGCGACGAACTTCGCAGGGAGCGGGTCCATGTAGCGATCCGGGATGATGAGGCCCGACCAATCGGCATCCGACATCGACTCGAACTCGTTCGTCACCTGGTCGGTCGTGTCGCGGAGCCGCGCGAGCAACTCATCGCGGGGAGTCGAGCGGAACGCCCGCGCCGCGGCATCGAATGCTTGGGCCATTCCGGCGAGGCCGACCGGCTTCGGCGGCGCCCCGCCGTTGCGCGCGAAGTCGATGCCCGCGAGGTAGCTCTCGGTCGCGTCGAGGAGATGCCCGATCATGTCGCGGAGCTGCCAGCCCGCGCACGCGGTCGGCATGTTCCAACGCTCCGGAGCGGCCGCGAGCTCGAACATGTCGTCGATCTCACGCCGGAGCACCCGGAGAAGCCGGTCTCTGCCCGCCGGATCCCGGAAGTCCCAGCCCTGATCGTCACTCATCAATCCTCCACTGCGAACAGGCGCCAACTGCCCGGAACTCCCTCGAGCTCGCGTTCGCCCCGGTCCGAGGTCGCGATCCCGGATCCGACGATGACGTCGACGACGGTCCTCGAGACGAGCACCTGGCCGGGTTCGGCGAAGGCCGCGACCTGCTCCGCGATCCTGGTCGTGAGGCCGGCGGAGTCGTCGCCGCGCACGTCGACCTCACCGATGTGCACACCGGCCCGCACGTCCAACCCGAGCCCGGCAATGGCGTCTCGAATCGCTTGGGCGCACGCCACGGCGCGCACCGGCCCGTCGAACGCGGCGAGCACGCCGTCGGGCGCCGTCTTCATCGCTCGGCCGCGGAACTGCTCGAGTTGTCGCGCCACCTCGATGTTGCGACGATCGCAGAGCTCGCGCCATCGTCGCGCCCCCAGCTCGGTCCCGTGCTCGTTCGAATCCACGACATCCAGACACACGACCGTGGCCAAGACCCGATCGATGTCACGGCCGGGGCGCACTCCCGTCAGGAACTCCTCGATCTCATCGAGCATCCGGGTGGTATCGCCGACCCAGTGGAGATCATCGGCACCGGGAAGCTCCACGAACCTCGCGTTCGGAATGCGCTCCGCTATATAGCGCCCGTGGCCTACCTGCAGCGCGGCATCGTCGCGACGATGCAACACCAGCGTCGGTACCCGCACGAGCGGCAGCAGCGCGCGGACGTCAGCTTGGAACCGGACCCGATCCATCAGTTTGGCCACCGTCGGTCCGGCACCGCGATTTCCCGCCCGCGTCCACCAAGCGCGAAACGCCTCGTCGCGCGCCAGGGTCGGCGCGAAGAACTCCAGGGAGTCGTAGCCGCGATCGAGTGCGTCGGGTTCGAAGTTGAGATCCAGGAACTCGTCGAGGAGCCCCTGCGGGACGCCCTCCGGATAGTCCTCCGCGGCGGGTATCCGAGCCGTGCCGTTCACGATGATCAGGCTGCTGACCCGATCGGGGTGCGTGGCAGCTAACAAGATGGCCTCCAGCGACGCGTCTCTGGGGGCGAGCACCCCGGCCCGCAGCGAACCCGCCGCGTCCATGACGGCCAGGGCATCGTGCATCCATTGCTCGAGCGTCGGCGGGTCCGAAGGCGCGACGGAGTCGGAAAGCCCGACGCCGCGGTGATCGAAACGGATCACTCGGCGGAACGATGCCAGGCGGCGGTGGAAGCGGGCGAGCGCCGGCTCCTCGTCCATGCAGTCGATAGGCAGCATGGCGCTCGAGAACGCGAGCAGATCGGGCGAGTCGACACCGATCACGTGGTAGGCGATATAAACGTCGCCGTCGCGGGCATAGCGCATCACGGGCCCGCCGGCGCGCGCGGCCGCGTTGGGATCGGGAACGGGCGCTCGCGCGGGCTCGGGCTCGGGTTCGCTGCCCAGCGCGGCGAGGTACGCCGCCTCCGTTTGCGGAGACGGGCTGACTCCCAGCTCTTCGGCCAACAGCCTCCGGCAGCGCTCGAAGGTGTGAAGCGCCTCGGCCCGGTTGCCGCTCGCGGCGTGCGCGCGGATCAATTGGAGATACGCGTGCTCGCGGTAGGGCTCGAGCGCCACCGCCTCGCTCGCGGCGGCGGTGGCCGCCTCCGGGTAGCCGAGGGAGAGCGCGGCATCGGTGATGCAGTCGAGTGCGCGGCGCAGCAACACCAGGAGCTCGGTCCGCTTCGCCTCGACCCAGAGCCCCTCCTCACCGGGCAGGAACACGCGGCGGGCGATCACCGCGGCAACCAACGCGGAGCTCCGCGCCTGCGTCGCGTCGCGCTGTGCGAGAGCCGCCTCCGCCGCCTCGACGGCCTGCTCGGCGACCTCGACGTCGAGCCACACATCATCGGGCAGGTGCAGTTGGTAGCAGCCGAACGCGTGCGTCAGCACTCGGTCGCCCAAGCCCGCCGCTGCGAGCACCGCGCGCAACTTGGAGATCACGACCGCCAGGCCCTTCTCCCACGTTCCGGGCGGCTCCCCACCCCACAGCAGGTCGGCGAGCTCGTCGCGGGGAACTGGGCGGCCGTGTTCGACCAGCAAGTACGCCAACGCCAACCGCCCCTGGTGGCCGGGCAGGCTCGCTTCGTCGAGCGCGGCGTCGCCCGCCTCGATGCGCACCCGCTCGGTCAGATGGGCCCGCATCGACATAGATCCCTTCGGCCCGACAACCGGCAGATAACTGCACCATAACTGCGCAATAGCCGGCGGTCCTTAGTTTGCCATTCGACGGCGCGCACACGTTCCGGCGCCTCGCCGGGGTGCAACGGCGGCCCTCAACGCCGTTGCGCCGCCGCGCCGTTCGATCTCGGGAGGTTGCTTCGCATGCCCATGTACATCGACCGCCACGACGCACCCGGCGTCTCTCCCCAGGCCCTCGCCGACGCGCACGTCCTCGATGTCGGGGTCGAGGAGCGACACGGCGTGAAGTACCACACGTACTGGTTCGACGAGGAGAACGGGTCGATCTTCTGCCTCGCCGAAGGCCCGACCAAAGACGCCGTTGAAGCCGTGCACCGCGAGTCGCACGGCTTGTTGGCCAGCACGATCCTGGAACTCGACGCGCACGCGCCGCTCAACTCCCTGTTCGGATCGCTGCCGCTCCATCCCGTCGGAACCGCATACACGGCACCGGCCATGCGGGCGATCCTGTTCACCGACGTGTGCGGGTCGGTCGCCCAAACCCACCAACTCGGCGACGACGGCCACATGCAATTGCTGCGCGAGCACAACGCGATCGTTCGCAGCGAGTTGATCGCCCACGACGGCCGCGAAGTGAAACACACCGGTGACGGCATCATGGCCTCGTTCACGTCCATCGTCGAGGCGGTCGACTTCGCGGTCGCCGTGCAACGGCGAATCGACAGCCGCAACGAGAACGCCGACGTCCCGTTCCATCTGAGCATCGGCATCAGCGCCGGAGAACCGGTCACCGACGACCACGACGATCTCTTCGGCGCCGCGGTGCAACTCGCGGCCCGGTTGTGCGCGGTCGCCGAGCCCGGCGCCATTGCCGTGTCGGTGGGCGTCCGCGAGCTCTGCCTCGGCAAGCCGTTCCGCTTCGACGATCGCGGCCACGTCGAGCTCAAGGGTCTGCCCGAGCCCACGCAGTCCTACGGCGTGTGCTGGCGCGATTGATGCTCCCGAACCGACCAACTCGACACAACCCGAAAGGACACTGAACATGGCGAAAGGCAAGTTCCTTCGTTCGAAGTCGCTCGTCGCGCTCGCGACCTTGGCGGTGGCGGTCGTCGTCCCCGCCGTCCGGGCGAGCGCCGACACCAACAACCTGGGCAATGCCCGCAGGGCTGCGGACGGCTACCGCGACGTCGACACCGCGGTCGCCGCCGGATACGGACTCTTCACCGACGTGAACGGCATCGCGTGCATCGACAACCCCGGCGTCGGCGCGATGGGCATCCACTACGTCAACGGGGCGTTGGTCGCCGACCCCACCGAGAACGCGGCCACGCCGGAAGCCGTCGTGTACGAGCCGGAAGCCGACGGCCGCCTGCGCATGGTCGCCCTCGAGTACGTCGTGCTGAAATCCGCCTGGGAAGCAGCCGGGAACACCGCGCCGCCGTCGCTGTTCGGCCAGCAGTTCATGCTGATCCCGGCGCCGAACCGCTTCGGATTGCCCGATGCCTACACGCTGCACGTTTGGCTCGGGAAGTACAACCCGAGCGGCATGTTCAGCATGTGGAACCCGGCGGTCAGCTGCACCGGGAACTCGCACACGCGGGATGGTTCCGGCGGCACGACGCGCGACCAACAGTGCGATGACTTCTCGAGCACACACGGTCGTGACGACAGCGGTGACGCATCGCCCGCAACTGACGACCGCTGGACTTCGTCACGGCGGGGGCGCGACTCCTGAGCCAGGCGCACCCGGGCGGCTCGACGAAATCGACCGGCGTGAGCGGATCCCTGCAACAGGGTCAGCTCACGCCGGTCGGTGTGTGTGCGTTCGAACCCGAGGCCTCTTGTCCCCGGGTTGAGTTGTGGGAGCGCCTAGAGCGGCGTCGGGTTCAAGCGGCAGAACGACTGGCCGAGCCCGATCCCACCGGTGGCAAACTTGGCCAACGGGATGTAGCCGGCCTTGGAGATGTCGTTCTTGGCCTTGCCCGAGCAGATGTATTGCGCGCCGCCCTGATCCTTCGGCCGCACTCCGATCACGCGGTTGATGTCGTTCAACTGCTGCGTGTCACCGGCCGGGTGATTGACTTTCTTCGAGACGTTGTAGATGTAGCGGGTTCCCTGATACCGCGTTTTCTTCTCGTTCACGTTCGACGCGTTCGGTGTCTGTTCGCTCGCCGCGGTGATACCGAACTTGCCCAGGACCGAACCGTTGGTCAGGTTCGCGGAGTAGCCGCTCTTCTGTGATCGCCAGTCGGCCCACTCGAACACGAAGATCGCGTTCTGGAAGGTCACGCCCGACACGTTGCGAGCATCGTCTTGATTGATGCGAGTCGCCAGATGCGATGCATCGCAGTTCTGGTCGACCGTCTGGCCACCGAGCAACTTCGACTGGAAGAAGCTCAACGTTCCCGCACCGTTCGGCGGGGCGTAGCGCACGATGCCACCAGGCCTACCGCCGACCTGCGACCAATCGGTGAAGTACGGCTGGTGGGTCGCCGGGTTGCAGGTGTAGATGCCCTGCAGCTGCGCGGTGTCGAGTCCCTTCGCCGGCGCGTCCGTGTTGGGGAAGGTCACATAGTCGACGGCACCCAGCGCGTACGCCCAGAAGTTGTCGATGCCCGTCTCACCGGTCTTCGGACTCGACGTGCCCCGTGCCCAGGCAATCTCACCGTTCTTGTCGCTCTCCAGTGCGGTGACCCCGGCGGAGCCGCCGTTCGGCGGTGTCGTGGCCGGCGACGACGAGTCCCAGGTGAAGGCCGGGTGCACGGCATCGCCCGGCACGGTCACACTCGTCGGGAACGGAGACGAGTTGAAGGCCGGAACCGTCGTGATGACGTCGTGGTTCGAGTTCGACGAGCTGGCCTGATAGTGATCGTCGATCGACTTCATCATGAAGTACGCCACGTCGGAGCCGACGTTCGCGAGCGACTGGGCCGCAGGCCGAGGCGCCGCACCCGCGGCGGTGGGTGTCAGGAGCGTCAGGCTGAGCGCAACGGCACCAGCCGCCAACCCGACCCGACTGATACGACTTCGCACGAAAATGCCTCCCTGCTATGACCTCGACCACGAACGCGCGGCGAGAGCGACCGTGCGCGGGCAGGACCACCACGCCGGGGGCACCGAGGTGGTCGTCGCTCGCGTCACGGTCGTCTCGCAGTTCGTCGCGGCAGACGATCTTTTGAATTATTAGTAAGTCCATCGACAAACTAGAGTATCGCGCACGAAGCGTCAAGTAAAACGAGTGTGACCACTGAACGGGCGTGGTCGCGCCGCTACGAGCGCGGTGCGCTCATGCCGGTTCACGTTTGTTCCGGAGGTACACGCTCAACGCGGGTGGACCGAAAATGGCGACCACCGCGACCACCGCGGCCACGACGTAGAGCAGCAACGGCAACGGATCGCGCGCCGGAGGCACCGGCACCGGACCGCTGACCGCGTACACCTGGGTCGGCGACTGACCCGGTGGCGCGCCGAGTGCGACCTCCGTCACTCCGCCCTTGCCCGCGCCGCCGTTGGCCGCGCCGCCGGTCTTGCCTCCGCCCGCCGAGCGGGCACCGGCCGCGCCGCTGCCACCGGTCGCAGGCGTCGTCACCGTCGGCACGACTTGCGGGCCGGTCTCGATGCCGTTGCTCGAGGGTGGGTTCGTGGTCGGGGTTTGAGCCGGCGGGGGCGGCGCGTTGCCCTGCTGGTCGGTCGGGGGCGGCGGCGGGTCGGTCTGGTCGAGGCCGCCGTTCTTGATGGTGGGGTTGTCGCACTGGTCGATCGGCGGTGGGTTCACGTGGCCGGGGATCTTCCGCACGACGTTGAACACGTCTTGCACGAGGTTCTCCGGAAGCGGCGAGTAGCCGAGTTGCGCGGCTTCCTGCTGGCCGGCGCAGGCCAGATAGAGAATGAACTTGCTCAGCGTGGTGCCCTTCGCCGCGGTGAACGGCGCGACGACCTTGGTCGGCACGATCAGGTAGCTGTAGCTCGACACCGGGTAGGTGCGGGCGTCGGGGTTGTTGTAGACACCGAGCAGGTTCTGCGTGAGATCGGCGTTGAGCGTCGCTTTGGTCAGGGCAACCGCGACGTTGCCGGCCGTTGGCTGGGTGAAGTAGCCGGCCGCGTTCAGCATGGACGCGACCGGATAGCCGCGCTGCTTCGCGTACCCGTACTCCACGTAGGTGATCGCGCCATTGTTGTAGGGCGCGGCCACGTAGTCGGCCACACCGTCGGAGAGTTGCTGCGCCACGGCGTTGACGTCGGGCCACAACGACACCGACGGGCACGGGCTCACGTCGAGGCCGACCCGCTTGCAGTACGCGTTGTAGAGCGCGGGCTCCTTCGCCGCCATGTACGCGGTGAACTGCGCGGTGGTGCCCGACCCGTCCGACCGCACGACGGGCCGCATCGGCAGGTTCGGGAACTGGATCTGCGGATTGTCCTTCGCGAGGGCAGGGTCGTCCCAGTTGGTGATCGCGCCAGTGAAGATCTTGGTGAGCGTCTCGGGCGTGAGCCGCAGGCTCGTGATCAGCTGACCGTTGATCGTCAGGTGGTACATGAACGACGTGCCGCCCGCGACGTCGGGCATGTACGCGTACGGCCGGTGCGCGGCCAGCGAGACCTCGTTGGTGATGACGGAACCGGTGACATCCCGGTACGCCGACGTGAACGGGATCTCCGACGCCGCGAAGTCGACCTGGTCCTGGTAGTAGAAGACCCGCCCGGAGGTCGAGCCGACTCCCTGATAGTTCACCGAGATTCCCTGCCGGGCGACGTCGGCCGCCCACTGCTGGAGCGCGATCTGCGACCACGTGGAGCCGGCGCCGTCGATGCTGACGTCGGCGAGCGCGGGCCCGGCACCGATCGACACCGCGAACGACGCGATGAGGAACAGCAATCCGAGGCGAGTGATCCACTTGCTCATCCGAATCGTCCCGTCACGTAGTCGAGGGTCCGCTGATCCTCGGGATGGAAGAACATCTTCTGCGTAGTGCCCTGCTCCACCACCACACCCGGCTCACCCTCGCCCGCGAGGAAGAACGCGCAGTACTGAGACACGCGCGCGGCCTGTTGCATGTTGTGCGTCACGATCACGATCGTCACCTGCTCGCGCAGCTCGTCGATGGTCTCCTCGATCCGCCGCGTGGAGGTCGGGTCGAGGGCCGAGCACGGCTCGTCCATCAGCAACACATCCGGCCTCACGGCCAGCGCTCGCGCTATGCACAGCCGCTGCTGCTGACCACCCGAGAGGCCGGCACCCGGATCGCCGAGCCGGTTCTTCACCTCGTTCCACAGCCCGGCCCGCTCGAGGCAGTGCTCCACCGTGTCCTGCGCGTCGCTCCGAGAGAGGCGATACCCGGCGAGCTTGAGGCCGGCCACGACGTTCTCCGCCACCGACATCGCCGGGAACGGGTTGGGCTTCTGGAACACCATGCCGATCCGCCGCCGGATGTCCGTGATCAGGAGATCGGAGCGATAGATGTCGATCCCGTCGATGTGCACGCTTCCTGCGAGCGACGCGCTCGGCACCAGCTCGTGCATCCGGTTCAAGATCCGCAAGAACGTCGACTTGCCACAACCCGAGGGACCGATGAGCGACGTCACGTGGTTCGCCTGCATCTCGAGGCTCACACGGTGCAGCACCTTGTGGTCACCGAACCACGCGCTCACGTTCTCGGCGACCAAGCCGGCCGCCGGGCCCCGCGCCTCGCCTACCGGGGGCGTCTCGACCGCGTCGACCGCGTTCGACGAGCTCATGAAAGACCCTTCCGCGCGAGACGTACTCGCTTGAAGCGACCGATGTGACCCGGGCCGCGACCCCCGATGATCCTGGCGACGATGAACAAGACGAGGACGAGACCGAGCAGCACGAGCGCGCCCGTCCACGCCCGTTGGATCTCCGCCGACTGTGGCAACCGCACCAGGCGATAGATCATCAACGGCAACGCGTCCTGCTTCCCCTTGAACGCGTTCCCGTTGAAATAGGGATTACCGAGCGAGGTGACGAGCAGCGGCGCGGTCTCACCGACGACACGCGCGACACCCAGGATCACCGCGGTGAGCAAGCCTGCGCGCGCGGTCGGGAAGATGATCCGGCGCACCGTTGCCCACTCGCCCCCGCCGAGCGCCAGTGACGCCTCCCGCAGCCCGCCCGGAACCAGCCGCAACACCACCTCGGCAGTGCGGGTCACCGTCGGCAGCATCATCACGGCCAACGCCAACGACGCGGCCAGGCCGGTCTGCTGCTGGTGCAACGCGAGGATGAACGCGGCGTAGACGAACAGGCCGGCCACGATCGATGGAGTCGCGCTCATCGCGTCGACGATCATGCGCACAGGCCGGGCCATGCGGCCCCGGATCTCGCTGAGGAACACCGCGGTCGTGATCCCGAGCGGCACCGAGAGCAGCGTCGCGATCCCGACCATCTCGAAGGACCCGACAATGGCCTCCGAGCCGCCCCCTTCGGTCGCCTTGCTCAGTGGCCCGACATGGCCCTGGTCCTGGGTGAAGAACTGGGGTCGCAACGCGTGATAACCGCGCGCGATCGTGTAACCGACGATCACCGCCAGCGGGATCAGCATCCCGATCGCGACCGTCGCCACGATCACGCCGACGATCCGATCGCGGGCATGCAACGCCCCGAGTCGCTCCCGGGCGACGAGCCACACAGTCGCCAGGAACGTGACGTACCACGCGACGCCGAAGCCGAGGCCGCCCGACAACGGTGTGAGCCGCTCGTACACGAGCCACGTCAGGCAAAAGGACCCGGCCGCGGCACCGACCAGATCGATGACGTCGGCCGGCCGGAACCCGCGCGGGCGGATGCGCTCGGCGGGAGCTTCACCCGAGAACTCGATCCGCTCCTCGTCGAAGTCGATTGGCTCCCCGCCCGCCGCGCCGCGCTCAATGGTTGTCGTCATTGCTGCTCAGATCTCCGTCGCGACGCCGGACCGCGAACGCGCCACGATGATCGAAGCGATCGCGTTGACGATCAGCGTCACGACGAACAGGGTCAACCCCGCAGCCATCAACGCACTGATACCGAACGTTGTCGACTCCGACCACCGGAGCGCGATCAGCGACGCGATCGAGTTGCCGCCGGTCTGGAGCACGTGCGTGAGCGAGTGCGGATCGAAGTTGGGGGAGATGAGCAACGTGACCGCGATGGTCTCGCCGAGCGCACGGCCGAGCCCGAGCATCGAGCCACCTATGATCCCGCCCCGACCGAACGGGAGCACCACCGACCTGATCACGCCCCATTTGGTGCCGCCCAGCGCGAGCGCGCCTTCCTTCTCACCCGGCGGCGCCTGCGAGAACACCTCGCGCATCACCGCCGTGCAGATCGGCACGACCATGAGCGCCACCACGAGCCCGGCGATGAACGTCGACGCCGGATAGCTCGCAACACTCTGCGCGTTCTGGGTGTGGAAGAACGGGATGAACCCGAGGTGCGTGCCCAACCACCGGCTCAACAAGATGGCGCGCGGCTGGAGAAACGCTCGGCCCCACAGGCCGTAGATCAGGCTCGGTATCGCGGCAAGCACATCGATGAACGACGTGAGCGGGCGCCGGATCCGGGCCGGCGCATACTCGGTCACGTACAACGCGGAGCACACCGCGACCGGCACCGCGATCGCCAGCGCAATGATCGCGATCAGGAACGTGCCGAGCAACGCCGACCACACGCCGAACGCACCCTGCCCGGGCTGCCACACGGAACGCGTGAAGAACCCGAAGCCGGCGACCCGCAACGCGCTCCATGATCGGATGACCAGGAACAGTCCGATCAACGCCATCAGGCCCAGCGTCAGCCCTCCGCCGGCCCGAGCGAAGATGCGGTACGACTGGTCGGCTCTCGACCGTACGTTCGCGGGACGGACGCGCTCCTCTTCTTCCGCGGACGCCAAGTCCAGGGTGTGCAGCGCCACGAGACTCCCCGACGAATCCGATACTAGACTATACAGATAGACTTACTATACTTCGCGGGCGCCGATCAAGTTCGGCTCGAGGGGGAGAACCACAGCGTGACGACGCGCCCTGGTGCACGATTCCGGGTGTTCCGCCGCTTCGTCGTGTTCGCAGCCGCGCTCTGCGCGCTCGGCGCGCTTTCGGCCGGACCCGCGAACGATGCGGC
>Ga0265338_10001542_pt1 | contig 37238 bp, 30 predicted proteins | sample 42126metaG_FD_193579 | JGI IMG/M metagenome (GOLD analysis project Ga0265338, IMG submission 193579) | Rhizosphere microbial communities from Carex aquatilis grown in University of Washington, Seatle, WA, United States - 4-21-26 metaG | ecosystem: Host-associated > Plants > Roots > Rhizosphere... | reverse complement strand
TTTTTTTATAATTAAGAAAATCGCGAGCAAAAACAAGCATAAAGAAATTTGAAATTGCTGTTATTGTTATTATCGAATGATTCGAAACAATAGGATATTTCGGCCAGAGATATTGAAAAGCAAAGCCATCGTTAATTAATATAAATAAAGCATAAAACGTTACAAAACCACCAAAATAAAAGTATTGACGTTTTTTGAAATTAAAAAAGAGGAGAATGTTAAGCAATATGCTGAATATTAAATAGCCGTAATAAATGGCTATTCCTATAAGATCAATACTTTGAACTTCTTTTTCGTGCGTAGGACTATTTATTTCCATTGGAATTTGTAACGGATCGCCATTACTATTAATCCGTACAAAATATGTTTTATATTGAAGCGGGAAATTATTCAAAAGAAAAACAAACGATTTATCTTTTATAATTCTTGAATTAAACGGTAAATTCTCTCCGGTTTTTATTTCACGTAATATTTTACAATCGACAATTTCATAAAATGTTACTTCATTCAGTAATGAATATTCAATTGAAAATAAAAAATCTTTGTTCAGCGTTGTTTCATTATCTATGGTGATTTTCAACCATATTGTTTTATCGGTGAAACCGAAATTCAAGGTTTTTTGCTTTGATTGTTTAAATATATAATGACTTGTATTTTGCAGAATTGAGTCTATCGTAACGGTGTTTTTTGTGTCTTCAAAATAATAAACATATTTCTCAACGGGAATATTCAATACATTTTGATCTTTATTAATGATATATGGTGATGCATTACCTGGCAAACCAAAATTCACGATTGAAAAAAATAGTAAGATATATTGTAACAGTTTATTCACTAACGTACTAGTTATTTGTGATTTTTAAGAGATAACTTTTACGTTATATTTCTATTTAAAGTTTCTGTTTAACTTTAAAAGTCTGAAAAATATTGCATATTCATAATGTTTATTATGCGTCAATATAATTCGTTATTACCTTCAATAATCTGTCATATTGATTTATTGACCATTGAAATTTATTTATCCCATTCAATTACTTTAAGATTCTTACATATACTATCCTCAATATCGAATAATAACATAGTACGTTTTAAATGGAAACCATATTTCCCAGCAGCTCCCGGATTCATATAGAGAAAATTCATAGCAGGGTCGTTCATAACTCTTAAAATATGTGAATGTCCGCAGATAAATAACTTTGGAGCATTCGTTTGTAAAATGGTTTTACCTCATTTTCGTATTTCCCCGGATAGCCACCTATATGGGTCATAAAAACATCGAGTCCTTCTATCGTAAAACGTTGTTGGTGTGGAATAATCCTGCGCATTTCATGTCCGTCGATATTGCCGAATACCGCTCTAACAGGCTTTATTTGTTCGAGTTTTTCGAGAACAATCATTGATCCGATATCGCCTGCGTGCCATATTTCATCGCATTGGGAAAGTAAGTCGAGCATCCTTTTATCAAGATAGCCGTGTGTGTCGGAAAGTAATCCTATTTTTGTCATAACAATAACAAGAAATCAAAAATAATCTAGCTTTGCAAACATAGTAAATCGAAATAGAAAATACGCTACATTTGCATATAATAAAAGGAATTTAAACACAATAAAATTATGTCAGGTCATAGTAAGTGGTCAACAATTAAAAGGAAAAAAGGATCGCTCGATGCCCGTCGATCTAAAATGTTTACCCGGGCGGTTAAAGAAATCATGGTAGCGGTTAAAGTTGGCGGTGGTGGTGATGTTGACGCTAATTCGCGTTTACGCATTGCAATACAAATAGCTAAGGGTGTTAATATGCCTAAAGAAAATATTCAACGTGCTATTGCTAAGGCAGAAGGAGGCGAATCGTTGGAAGAGTACACTTTCGAAGGATATGGCCCCTGTGGTATCCCTGTTTTTATCGAATGTTTAACAAATAATACCAACCGTTCAATCAAAAATGTAAGGCTTATATTTTCAAAATTTAGTGGAACTGTCGGTACAATAGGTTCGTTGAGTTTTGTATTCCAACGAAAAGGAGTGTTTGAAATAACCAAATCGAAAATAAAAATCAGTATTGACGATTTTGAAATGGCTTTAATTGATGCAGGCGTTGAAGATATATCGTACGAAGAAGATACTATTATTGTAACATGTCCGTTTGAAGATTTCGGAAAGGTACAGAAAACATTAGACGATTTGAAAATTGAAATCGAAAATGCTGACTTGCAAAGAATTCCTAATGAATATAAAACCCTTGCATTGGACGATGCATTAAAAGTAATGAAATTTATCGATGCATTGGAAGACGACGAAGATGTAACAAAAGTATTTCATGCACTTGAAATGACTGACGAACTGGCAAATGAATTATAATTACAAATGAATACACAAAATCAAAGCACGGCAACATTGCTTATTTATTGTCCCGATCAAAAAGGAATAGTTGCCGGCGTTACCGAATTTATTCATAAAAACAACGGTAATATTATCGACCTCGACCAACATGTCGATCATAACGAAAGTATCTTTTTTATGCGGGCTAAATGGGATTTGAATGAATTTTTAATTCCTCGCGAAAAAATAGGTGAATACTTCAGTACCCTTATCGGCGAACGTTTTCAAATGACTTGGGAATTGTATTTCGACAATCAAAAAATTCGCATGGCAATATTCATTTCAAAAATGTCGCATTGTATTTACGATATGCTTTCGCGTCAACGCTCGGGCGAATGGGATGTTGAAATACCTCTGATAATAAGTAATCATGAATCGTTGAAACATGTGGCCGATGAATTTGGGATTGACTTTTATCATTTCCCAATTACAAAAGAAAATAAAATTGAACAAGAACAAACGGAAATAGAATTATTAAAGAAACATTCGGTTAACCTCATTGTTCTTGCCCGTTATATGCAGGTCATATCAAGCAGTATGATCCAACATTTCCCTCATAAAATTATTAATATTCATCATTCGTTTTTACCGGCCTTTCCTGGAGCAAAACCGTATCATTCAGCCTACGAACGTGGTGTTAAACTTATTGGTGCAACCAGTCATTACGTAACTGCCGATCTTGATGCTGGTCCAATTATAGCCCAAGGTGTTGCACCCGTCAGTCACAAAGATACTGTTGATACGATGATTCGTAAAGGTCTTGACCTTGAAAAACTTGTTCTATCAAAAGCTGTGTGGGCTCATATCCAACGACAAACACTTGTTTATAATAATAAAACGATTATATTTGATTGAAAATGTCGGAATGTCTGAAAGTAGAAATATCGGAAAATGAACTCAAAACTCAAAATTAAAAACTCAAAACTAATAAAATGGTAAAATTCTTAAAATACACTCTTGCTGTCGTAACGGGAACGTTTATCGGTTTGGTATTATTTTTCCTAGCTCTTGGAATTGTTATTGTATCGGTAGTTGCAATTGCTATGTCGGAACACAAAACAAAAGAAGTTAAAAACAACTCGGTATTGGTGATTAAACTTGATGAACCGATACTCGAAAAAGCTCCAAGCAATCCGTTGAAGAATTTTAGCTTCTTTTCAATGACCTCAGATAATACTTTAGGATTAAACGATATTTTGGAAAATATTCATAATGCTACTTACGACAGTAAGATTCGTTGCATCTTACTTAATATTGGATATATACAAGCTAGTTACGAAACCGTTGAAGAGATTCGCGATGCGTTGATAGAATTTAAAAAGTCGGGTAAGTTCATAATTGCCTATAGCGATTATTATGCACAATCGGCTTATTATCTTTGTTCGGTTGCCAATAAAGTTTATATGAACCCTGAAGGTATTCTTGAGTTCCGGGGTATCTCTTCGCAGCTTATTTTTCTGAAAAATACGTTTGAGAAAATCGGAATCAAACCCGAACCTATCCGTCACGGCAAATACAAAGGTGCTATCGAGATGTTTGCTAACGATAAAATGAGTAACGAAAATCGTGAACAACATCAAGTCTTTATTGATGCTGTTTGGAAACAAATTCTTATTGAAGTAGGAGAGTCAAGGCATATCAAAACACCGGCTTTAAATATGTTGGCCGATAGCTTGCTTGTTCGTAACGGCGATTTAGCCTTTAAATATCACTTAATCGACAGCTTGAAGTATTACGACCAAATATTAGCCCAATTAAGAGATTCGCTTCATCTTGCTAAGAACGACAAAGTGCCTGCAGTTCAATTATCCGATTATATTGAATCGCACGAAAAAGATAAAGAAGATGCTTTAAAATCGTCGTCGAAAGTTGCTGTTGTCATAGCACAAGGCGATATCATTCCGGGTATGGGGAGCGATAATAACATAGGTTCGGAAAAATATTCCCGTTTGTTTCGCGATCTTCGTAACGACTCATCGGTTAAAGCAATCGTTTTTCGTTTAAATACCGGTGGAGGTTCATCGTTAGCTTCTGAATCTATTTGGCGTGAAGTGTCGCTCACAGCACGTCAAAAACCTGTTATTATATCAATGGGCGATTATTGTGCATCGGGTGGATATTATGTTGCTTGTCCGGGAGCTGAGTTGGTTGCCAATCCTATTACCTTAACCGGAAGTATAGGCGTTTACGGTTTACTTTTTGATGCAAGTAAATTGCTCGAAAATGTTGGTCTTTCAACCGATATTGTTAAAACAAATAAATTTGCCGACATTGGTACCGTTACCCGTGGTCTTACTCCGTATGAAGAGGCTATCATCCGCCGTGAGGTCGATTTAACCTATCAAAAATTCATCGAACATGTTGCACAAGGTCGTCACATACATAAAGCCTTTGTCGATAGTATCGGTCAAGGACGTATATGGGGGGGGAACGATGCTTTGCGTTTACATTTGGTCGATATTCGCGGAGGGTTAACCACTGCATTAACTATTGCATCTACAAGGGCTAAACTCGGTACGGCGTTCGATGTGGCATATTATCCGAAAGACGAAAACGCTTTCGAAATGATTATGCATGGTTTGAAATCGAAAATTCAAGAAGATAAGATATCAGAATATTTTGGCGATTATAAAGATTATTTCGAAGCCTTTAAACAACTCAACAAACAACAAGGCTTGCAAATGAAATTGCCTTACATATTGAAAATGGAATAAGGTTTCCTAATAAAACGATAATGCTACTAGATAAAAAGAAAGGAAATATTTTATATTTCCTTTCTTTTTATCTGTGTTGTATTTATCTGTGTAATCTGTGGATAAGAAAAAAATGAAATAACAAAGTAAAGTACAACAGTCTCTCATTACTTACTAAAATATTCCTTTCATTATATATAATACCATAAAAAAACGCCCTCAATACTATGAGCACGTTTCATCATTTATAATTTACCATTCATAATTCATCATTTACCACCCCGTCCTGCCGGACACCCCTCCAAAGGAGGGGAATGCATTGTGGTTAGGATTCACCATTCACCATTCACCATTCATAATTTACCATTACCCTCGTCTTTCTTTTTCAAATTATTAACGCTGTTTTTACGTTTGCCTTTTTCGAAAAAGATATCTTTGTTCATAATACATTTTGTAACCTCTTTGTATCTGATTTTGCTGATTTTTTGCTTCAAACCTTCTTCATCGTAAGTGATAATTTTTGTAGCCGTATAATAGGGGCAATCAATGGTATATCCTTTTGTTTTTCTTGTATGGATTGCTTGCGTTAAAAGTTGGCAATTGCTCACAAATAATTGTTTTGAATAGGTTGCTATCAAACCACGCTTTCTAAACGTTAAATAATGATATGTTTTTGTTATTATTATTTGGTCGTTGACTTTGGGATCTTTTTTTGTAATATTGGTATCTCTTACTCGGGCAGTTAGCGGCCGTTGAAATCGACAACCAGTTGCTAAAATTGTAACGGTTAAAAATGATGCTATTATAATTCTGATCTTCATGATGACTTTTTCTATAATTATAGCTTTTATAATATTGCTGCAAATATAACGATTATTATATTACAAATGGTTATTAAAAAGCTGTTTCGCATTTTGTAACAGTCTCTAGTTGACTTTGAAAATCAATTATTCATATCTAAACATGTTAGGAATGTTATTCATAATCTGTTTTGCCGTTGCACCGGTATTATCTACTTGATTTTGCACCGAAAGATTATAACTTTTAGTTATGTCAACACCTTCGAAAAGCTTCATGTAATTAACCGTGACATGGACATATTCAGCTAGGTTTGGTAAAACGGTAAAGTTATTATCAGGTAGTATTACCTGTTTACTGTTTGCTATGGTTCCTATTTTATACGAAAATGGAGCCATCTGTGCAACAGTACTATTGCCATTTGCAGTTGTATCTATTTTACCTTCAATATTCACAAAGATATAACCGGAAGGCTGTGCCGATGTTCCAAACCACATTTCCGGGCGATAAAAGACACTGTCGTTCAATGCCGGTGAAATGTTGTTCTCTGTTGCATTGAGCCCTACTTCAAACCGTATCGACTTATAGTTACCTACCGGTACATTTCCAAGTAAATATGATTCGGTTTCAAGTGTTTTCAATAGTACTTTGTCGGTTACAGCCAAAACAGATCCATCGAGTTTTATTAATTCTATTGCAGAAATATACATTTGAGCCAAACTGAGCGATACCTTGCGTCCATTATTTGAATTTATAATGGTATTGTAGCTTTCTACTTCTGTTGTATCGATATTGGTATGCAGATGAAGATAGAGTTGACCCGTAACAGGTAGTGACGAATTATCTTTTTTTGTACACTGTATACCCGAAAGTAGTATTGTTACTAATATTGTAATTGAAATATATCTTGACATTTTTGTTCGTTTTAAAATGTTACCATCCATGTTATATAGAGATTCGATTGCTCTGCCGGTTGAATACCATTATAAGTATGAAACAGTGGAATTCCATATTCTGCGGCTATTTTGTTGTGATCGAAATAATATGCCATACCAACATATCCCAGCATTGATGTTCCTCCATAATTTTGAGCATCGTTGTCCGGTTCAAGAGGAGAAACAATTAAAGCATCGTGTCCTTTAATCGATCCTGTTGTTTTTGTGCGTAATCGTAACGATATGCTATATGTTTGGAACCATTGATAAGCCGCCCAACCATTTATTGACCATTCATCTGCCCATTTATATCCGTGGCTGTTGTAATAGGGATATATTGTTGATGATGTTTGTAGTCCTAAAGTATAATCGTCGTGGTGAAATACATAACCGAGTGTTGGCAGAAAATCGAATGTTCCGGAACTTGTTTGCATCATATAACCAAGTTTCGAATCGAATGTCATATTTTGTTTATTGATTGAACCAGTGGGAATACTTACGCCCATTTTTGCAAATAAAGAATGGTTCTTGTTTGATAATATAGAATACATTACACCAAGTTTTGTGTCTGCCAAACCCCGTGAACTATTTGACATTGATTGATTCATGCCGGGCATGTTCATTTGAGTTGTAATCATTTGCATATTCATCGACATTGAAACATATTCGAGCATGAGCATAATAGAAAATTTATCGGTTATGCCATACATTGCCATAATCATATGCATGTTCATCGTAACATTTTGGGGCATCATAATGTATTTCTCAAAAACATGCTCATCAGAAATTAATGACGATCCTGAAAAAGTATGATCCATTTTTGTATTCATATATTGATAGTTGAGCATCCATGAACCGGCTTCATGAACATGAGTATCATTTATTCCTGCCGGACTCATATCAATGCCAATCATGCCACTACAACTACCTGAATCGCTTTGACCATTGGTTGTAGTTGAGATGAACAACGACATTAAAAGTATACAAAAAACGAGTTTTCCCTTTGTAAGATTTAAATAGCTTTTTATTGGAATTCTATGAACCCACATATGTTATGATATACGGAAATTATTTCTGTAGTTTCGACGATAAATGGAATGTCAAATTACACGTTAGGAGAGCTTTGCTCACTATTATGTTTTGAACAGCCTTAACCACAAAGGAGCTCAAAGGTTGGTCACAAAGTCGCACAAAGGTTTTTTTAGTTTTTAGTTTTTAATTTTTAGTTTTTAATTGAACAGCCCTAACCACAAAGGCACTCAAAGGTTGGTCACTAAGTCGCTCAAATGTATTTTAATTAAAAATTAAAAATTCATAATTAAAAATTATTATCGTCTTCTTCTACGCTATTAAAATCATCAAATTCGTATTCGTCTTCTTCAATATATACTTCTTTTCTTTGTTCAGATTTGGCAAGTTCTTCCAAATCTTTTTTCTCTTTAAGTTCGGCTTTATGATCTTTAATTGTTTCGGCAATAAAACCCAATAGTTCTTCTTTGCCTATTTTCTTTTCAGCCGATGTAATTATCATATAGGGCAATTCCGACCAAGTTTCCAACAAGGCTTGTTTGAATAATCCGATATTCTGTTCCGTTTTACTACTTCCGGCTTTATCGCTTTTCGTAAAAGCAATGATAAAGGGCAATTCTTTTTTGCCCAGCCAATCGAGAAATTCCAAATCGTTTTCTTGTGGTTCCAATCTAGAATCGATAAGCACAACCACGGTTAATAATGTTTTACGTTTTGCAAGATAATCTTGAATCATTTTACTAAATACAACCCGTTTGGTTTTGCTTACTTTGGCATAACCATATCCGGGTAAATCGACCAGATACCATTTGTCGTTAATAACATAATGGTTTATACATTGAGTCTTTCCAGGATTGGACGATATATGGGCTAGCTTTTTGTTGTTGCATATCATATTTATGAGCGACGATTTACCAACATTCGACCTTCCGATAAATGCAAATTCGGGGAATTCGTTTTTAGGACAATCGCCGATCGATCCGGAACTTTTAAAAAACGTTGCTGTTTTAACTATCATGGTATTTTATCTAGTAGTGTAAAAGTAACCTACAACGGTCTCGCCATTGTTATTAAAATCTTTGAAATAGACGAAAATATAATAACTATTTTCGGTTTCCTGATGTGTATTTTCTTCGTACGAACAATCAATGTTTTTTTTTGAATTATCGACGTAAGCATATTGATAGTCGTACATTCCTTGTTTTAATAAAAGAGTCTTTGTATAACCCTGCTTAAGACTGTCGTACTTCATTATTGAATTATCGTTTGCTTCCCAATTTGTTAATGCTCCAAATAAATATATATTACCGGTAGGTTCGGGAGCATCGTATTTTAAAAAGAAATTCACCTCAACATATTCCGATGTCAATTCGTCATCTTGTCCTAAATCGTTTAGCACAAGAAAGTTTCCATTCATATCGCCGTTCTTTTCGTATTCTTTATAACGTCGAGGTTCGTCTGGCAATAGATTGTATATATAGTTTCTTCCGTTAAAACTGAAGTTTTTAACGTGTTCTGTGACATATTTGTACGATTTGGTATTGAATCGGCGGAATTCGTTACCTCCGTCAAAGCAGTTCGACCCGTCGCGAGGGTAGCTTAATTCGTTGTTGTTTACAAAGGTGGGTTGCATTTCGCTATTGGCATTATCCCATCGTCCGTTTTGGCAGATTACCACTTTTATATCTTGATAGGGGTCGCGAACAGGAAGATTATTTAGATTTAAATTGAGATTAACTTCTTGTTGTAATTCCGAATATTCTACAAACGACGATCGTTGAACTTTGGCTTTAATGGTCACAAGATTATCGATTACAACCGTTCTGGTTTCAAAAACGGGTTTCGTAGTATTGCTGTCATTAAAAACTTGTATTAAATAATTGCCCGATTTAAGAATCGTAAGGTCTTCGTTAGGAAACGAAAAATTGTAATGAACATAGTCTATCGAAGTGTTTTGCGATGGTTTCCAGTTTGTAATGGGCACTATTTCAAAGCCTTTCAGATATTCCATTGTCATAAGCTTTGATGGCTTCCAATCGGCATTGCAAAGGAGTAGTTTATAGCTGAAATTGTGCGATTCGGCACTCAATTCATCAAACGATACATCAATAGTTTGCTCACTATTGATGGTTAGTATAGGAAGACTCATTGGCATGCCTTTTATGCAAGCTTTTATTGTTTTTATATTCGATGCATAAATCTTTGTACCGTTTGAAGGAATTTCATGTTTTATGTTTGTGTTATTCATAATACTATCATTACCATCAAAAGCAAAACTTTTAATAGATACTATACCCGAAAGCATACTAATGAACAAATAAAGAGAACAAATCTTTTTCACGAATTACGTCTAAATAGTGAATCCAATATTGCAATACCTTTCGCAAACGAATTTCGTACCAAAAGTATATATAAAATAACGGTAGCCAACCATATAATTGCAATATTGAACCAAAAAGTATCAATTTCCCTTCCCAGAAACAGTTTTCGGGAAGCATACAACGGTGTACGTCCTAAGGGGTGTTCAGGTTTTATATATATCGGATCCATGTATTGTAAATACCGATTTTCATATTGTATTATTTTATCGAGTTCTTTTTTGTTTAAAACCTGATCGGCTATAGCTTCGTTTTGATTATCATCTTTAAGTTTAATGAATTGCTCTTTGCCTAGTTTGTCGATCATTTCGTTATAGCAGTCTTCACGTTTTTGATAATACAAATCGTATGTTTTATCGAACGAGCTTTGTACCGTTTGAAGATATTCCTTAATGCGAGAATAATATTGTGGTGTATACGTCGGAGGTAAATTATGAAATCTGAATCCATATACTTTCGAAAGCCGCTCAATTTCTGTTTTAATGATTTGATAATGAAGCGATGTTGCCGATTGTAACGAATCGTATGGAGCTGCCGATTTGCAAAACTCAAGACTAGTAAGCAGTTTTGGAATAAGATAATCTTTATGAAATATTGCATCACTCATTTGACGTTCAATAGTATAGAAATGACGTTGATACATATTATGTTCAAATTGATTAACTGCAAGAGCTTCGTATGCCCATCGCGAAACCATTAGATCGCCGGCAACCGAAACATATTGATAATTTGCTATCGATTTATGCAGTTTTTCGAATTTCACTATTACACCGCTTAATAAAAGTTGTGGTACGAGTATAAATGGAATTGTTATATAGATTGTAATAACGGAATTTAAACTAGCCGAAAGATTTAAAGCAAGTATATTTGCAAAACAAGCGGTACTGAATAGAATTGCAAAATAACTGAACGTTAATGCTTTTATTTCCAATATCCAGTTTCCTACCACAACAAACGAAAGTGTTTGTATTGCTGATATAGCAAACATCAGAAGTATTTTCGAATGTAAATAACTGTTTCTGCTTAGGTTAAGGAATTGTTCGCGTTCAAGAAGTTTTCGGTCTTTTATTATTTCTTCGGCACTTATAGTCAATCCTAAAAATAATGAACATACTACTGACATAAATAAATAAGCTGGTAGATTTTCGTTTTTGCTGAAAATAAATAAGCTGGGATTCGAACTGTTGCCCGCAATATATTTCGAAAAGAAACCAAGTATAAATGCCAGAATTGGAGCTTCAAAGAACGTAATAAGCAGATATTGTTTGTTCGTTAACTTCGATAATAACGTTCGTGAAATGAAAATAGAAAATTGTTCAAATGCATTAGGACGTTTAAAGCTGATAGGAGGTAATGCACGTTTACTCTCTTTTGTTAATGGTTGCGATTTTATTTCCGACATAAAAATCTCATGCCATTCTTTAGGCGATACTTTTCTGTTTTTTGTTAATTTACCAAATTCATCAACAATATGCGTTTCCACAATTTGAAGAATTTCTTCGGTGTTCACATTCCCACAAGCTAAACATTCGCTTTCGTCGGCCATCACAAAGTTATTATGACGTTTGAAATAGCTTAAAGCATCAATCGGATTGCCATAATAGATGAGATATCCACCTCTGTCGAGCAGCAATAGTTTGTCGAACATCTTAAAGATGTCGGACGATGGTTGATGGATATTTGTAATAACAAGTTTTCCTTTTAAAACTTGTTCTTTTAATAAATCCATTACCATTTCCGAATCCATAGATGATAGTCCCGATGTTGGTTCGTCAACAAAAAGTAATGCCGGTTCACGAATCAGTTCCAAGGCTATATTTAAACGTTTGCGTTGTCCACCGCTTATTAATTTATTCAATGGGCTACCTACTTCCAGATCTTTTACATCGCTTAAATCGAGATCTGAAAGTAGTTTCTCCACACGTTCTATTATTTGTTTCTCAGAAAGGCTTGCAAAACAAAGCCGGGCACTGAAATATAGATTTTGAAAAACAGTAAGTTCTTCAATCAAAAGGTCGTCTTGAGGAACATAACCAATGATTCCCCGTATTTTTTCTGCATTTTTATAAATATCAATACCGTTAATTGTAACGCTGCCTTGAAGCGGCTTTATGTTTCCATTTAGAATGTTAAGTAATGTTGATTTTCCAACGCCACTTCCACCCATTATGCAAATCATTTCGCCCGACTGCTCACTAAATCGGAGTTTCTTTATTCCATTATCACTATTTTTAAAACGATATTCGATATCGTTGGCCGATAACACAATTTTTGTTGTTTCGCTGCTTTGAATAAATCGTCCTGCTATATCGCTATAATAAATAGGTTTTGTTTTAGAACTTCGAATCGATGAACCTTTATCTAAAATCAAGGTTCTCGACAATGGAATATTTGCTCCATTCATATATAAATTCGAAGTACCCTCATATTTAAAAGTAAATAAGTTAGCACTTTTAATATGTAAAAAATGAATAGTACCGCTTAAGTCTTCTTGAACTATTGTTGCTTTATTCTCACTATCTTTGCCATCGTTAATCAGCATATATCTCGATTGGGCAGGTATTTCCGAATAACGATCGAAAATGAAATGGAAAATAGTAAAATATTCTGTTTCGCTAATATTAAAACCATCGGCTACCGTTTCAACAAATTCAACTTCTTTAGCTGACATGTCGTAACCGTTTTTAATAAACTCCAAGAGCTGTATAAGAACAATTATTTTTTGTGTTTGTTGAAGGTTTTCGTTTATCTGTTTACAAATCATCAACAGCTTTACGGAGTTTGAAGCTGTTCTTTTGTTGCTTTTTGTTTGTTCATCGGTTCCATAATGATGAATGCGAAGAAACTCGTCAAATAGTTTTAAATATTCTTCTTGTCCTCTAGTGTTTAAATGCTGTTTAAGATAGGATTCGACAATACTTTTCGAAGCACCGGTATTTCCTTCTTTGTTAACTTTTGCAACAATTGCAAACAATTGCATTAAGGCTCTTATTATTTCTTCACTCATGCTTTCTTTTTTCCAACGTAGGTCTTAATTGGCTTTATTGAATTGTTTGAAATTCGAAGTGTGAAATATCCTTCCTATCATTATTCCAACGCAACCTTTATATGTTTTTAGTTTGGCATCGGTTGTTTTGGGTATTACCATTTCAATCATTATCGGTTCGGTTTCGGCAATTCGGCAATCGTAAAATCTGGAACCTTTTCTACTATCGAACAATATTTCTTCTTTTGTTTTTCGTTCTATTTTCCAAATGGTATCTAACCGTATAGTTTTTTTATACGATTCTATTTCAAATATAAAATCGTCCATATTGTCTTTCATCGGTTTACCCCAATCGTCTAACTTAGGAATCGGTTTACCTTTTTTATCGGTTTTATAAATTGGTTCTTGAAATTCTTTTTTTTCTATATGTTTAATGATTCTTTTATACTCTTTAACCATTCTAAAGACTTTAAATTGTACCGATCCCAATTTCGGATCCGAACAAATTAAAATCCGTTCTTCGTTGCCCGAATATAGAACAGCCTGAATATTACAGGTATCGCCGGGCGAAAATTTACCATAGGTTGATTGTCCTCTAAAATCAAAATTTTTACCTAAATCGTCGTTATTGCAAAATTGATTTACATTGCATGGTTGTGAATGGCAATGTATGCGTGGGAAAATAATGATAAAACATATTAGAGAAATATATCTTTTCGTGAAAAGGCGATTAAATATACATTTCTCGACCCTAAACCTCCTATACATATTTTTTTATTACAGTACCCGTTATTTCGTTATATCGTTTCTTATACTAAAAACTTTTTGAGAAAGTTCGTAATATTGTTCTTTCGTTATTAAAATATTGGTAGGGTTTGAAGCAAGCTTCACAAACGAAGCCTGTAGGTCGGTCAATTTTACTATATAACTATTTATCTCTTTCGACTTCTGTACCGTTTTTAAATAATCCAACAGATTGTCGAGTAAATAACGTTGTTCGGTGATTCTTTGTACTATCGGATTGTCTTGATTAAACGTTTCAACCGAATGGAAACCTAGAAATAGACTTTCTATCCATCCTCCTAGTAATATCGAACCCAAGATCGTTGATTTTTTATTATCTTCAAGATAATTGCATACTTTCCAATATGAATCGTTGGTGATTTGATATAACGAATCGCTGTTATTGAGATTTTTATCAATTCGGGTAATTATTGTTTTATCATAACCATCGTTAACACCTAATTCACCTGCAAAATTCTTCAGTGTTTTGAAATAATTGTTTGTTTCTTGTTGTTGTTCATATACCGTGCAATATGCTAAATCTGATGCATAAACACCAAAATTGATTGCTTTTTGTGTACTTGTTATATAATTCGACGATCGTTCTAATTTATTCAATACTTCAGCATTAAATTGAGCTTTCGACTCGCGGATAAACAAATAGAACTCTACAGGCGAAGGAAGTTTAATTTTCGAATTGACTCCCGTTGAATCGTTTTTTACTTCATGCAAACTGTCGTTATTCGATGTTGCTTCAGACGATTGGTTCTTACATGAAAAAAACAGTGGTATTGATATAAAAATAACGAATAAATGTTTCATTTCCATGAACGTTTTAATGATTACATAAGAACCCCTTGTTCGAGCCGTTTTAATTGCTATTTATGTCTTAATGTACAGAATAACAATAGTGAATTTATTAAAAGGCTTCAAACTATAGCAAATATAGTCTTTATCTTGAATTCTGCAAAAGGGTAACGGGGAAAAGTTATAAGATATATTCCAATGTCGTTTAGTTAAGGAATACACAATAGAAATAACTGTTAGGCAAGATTATTTCTTTTTTTACAGGTAATTATTTATCATATTATTTCATGATAAAGGAATTAATAGTGAGATAACTTTAATCTTTTAGAGAGTCTGTAAAAGCCCCTTTTAGGCATAGCCGTCAAGCTAAGGTTTGTAATTTACTTCGTAGAGGGCTTCGCCGTTCAAAATAAATAGATCACTTAACATCATTGAGACAGAAGTCCGTAGGACTGACATCTCTGTAGATGAATGATGGTGACTTTCCAGTGCTATTAATGTTGTTTTAAAAAATACGATTAGAGCAAAACTTCTTCTAAAACAGCATCAACCATTTTACCTTCCACTTCTTTATAAACGCGGATGGTTGAAAAATCTTTACCGTCAATTAAATCTTGCAATGTTACCAATTTCATAAAATTCATCATTCTTTTATTTAACTCTTGCCATAATGGTTGGGTAGGGCAAAGTTCTTTAGCTCTTGGGCACGTGCTATTTTCGCAATCGACACAATCGACTAAACAAAGTTCCGGTTCAAAAGCACGAAAAATCATATAGATGGTTATTTCACTTGCAGGAGTGGAAAGACGGTATCCGCTTTTCTTTCTCCCGTAATTACAAATTATTTTCGCTGCTTTAAGTTCACGAATAATATGGTCTAGATATTTATTAGGAAGTTGTTGGTTTATAGCTATTTCTTTTTGAAGAATTCCCTCGTTTTCTTCAGCTTTAGCTATTTCAAGTAAGGCACGGATGCCGTAATGAGGTTTTGTAGTAATGTTCATTTTACAGAATTTTTAGATCATTGCATTGGGAAAGTTTAGTGAGGGTTAAAAGAAAATTTCGAAACTTTGACCTAATACAATGGATATTTTTAAACCTATCAAAGTTGGGTATTTTAAAAATATCATACAATACTACTTTAGTTGTATATTCCGAATACTTAAAATTAATGATTCTATACTTAAATTGTTGAGCTGTACCTTGACTCCGATTATTCATCGTATCAATTATTGTTTCTTGTATACTAAAAGTAAGTATACATACTTATGGTGAATATAACAACAAAGTGGTATTGTTGAACCCTACCATTTCAGTTACATTTGTTCAATAACATTTCTAAAAGTATATTCATATGACAGTTATAGAACGCAAAAAGATAGATACGAAACCCGATGATATAGAAAAAATAGTTCGCGACCGACCGATTAAAAGTCTTGCTAAAGCTGTTTCTTGGCGAATTGTCGGTTCTATAGATACAATGGTTGTTTCGTTTTTCATTACACATAGGCTTGTACTGGCAATTTCTATCGGTGGTGTTGAGGTATTTACAAAAATAGGGTTATATTATATTCACGAACGGGCATGGGCACAACTTCGATGGGGTAGAATGATGGTCATTATTCGTCGGAACTCGCGTCGATCGAAAAAGACCTTAGGTAAATTTGTGAATTTTGGAAGTAATATTTAACGATATATAACTAAAATTTAAAATGAAATTCAAAGTCCTTACCGAATGTTGTAATGCAATAACATCATATTTATTATTCTATATGTCATTTCATAACCGATTGTCTTTCAATAACCCCGACATTCATGTCGGGATAGAATATAACGTGTTTCTTGTGGCGAAGCAGATCATTATTTCCTTATTATTCTTAGCATCGCCACGAACGATAATCTGCATTGTTTTCCATCGTGGCGATGATAAGTTATACAGTAATTAATTGATCAGCTTCGCCACAACTATCACATTGATTTAACCCCCCGACATGAATGTCGGGGTAACCGAAATATACATTTTCTGTGATAGCAAAATTACTTTTATATTTATTGAGGCTTTATGCAGTCTCTTGAATGACAACTAAAAAACTAAAAACTAAAAACTAAAAACTAAAAACTAAAAAAAAGTCATCTTAATTAGACATTCAATTTTTAAAATTGCAAAGACTTATAAATAAGAAAAATTATAATAAAATTGTGTTTCTTCGTTTATAGTAATCTAAAAGGTTGAATTAATAGTTTATTAATGCGACTAATATAAATTAACATAGAATTTACTATATCTTTGTATTCATAGGATATCAAATAGAAGAATGGGGTTTAAAAAACATAATTGGTTTTTATTTATTGCAGCTATTGCTACAGTACTCCTGTGTTTTTTTAGTAATGTAGAAGCGAGAAGTCATAAACAGACTCCAATAATCTTCCAATCATCGGGTTCCAATCATTCCGATTTGTCTTTCCATCGAACCAATTCGCCTCAATCGTTATCGTATGTTAATAATAAGTCGAAGCGTGGTTTACATGAGGATCATCAAAATCTATATTCTCATAGCCATAAATCACAATCGCAGTATAATCATAAAAAGGAGAAACATAACTACTCCATTTATAAACAAAACGTTATTTCTTTTAACGTTGGATTACTCTCCGGTCGAGCACCTCCAATATGGTAAATTGTTTGATAATAACAAATAGATAAACATTTGTTATTGTGTGTTATAAGCCTATATTTAGACTTGTAATTCAATCATTTTTATTAAACATTTTACGATATTATTTATGATACATAAAAAAACATGTTTCATCATTTTAATCACGCTATTGCAGTGTATATCTGTAGCCCAACCTAACACAAAGATTGGTCTTAAACAAGCTGTTGATTCGGCAATACTGAATTTTCCGGGATTAAAAAGTAAACAATTTGAAATGGCAGGAGCTAACGCATATCTGAGTGATGCAAAACATCAACGCCTGCCTTCGCTTAAACTAAGCGACCAGATCGATTATGGCACCGACAACGGTTTGGGAGGATCGTATTTCCCTTTGGGCATAGTTCCTTCAACCTCGGGGGGTATTCGTGCCGATAATAATACAAATAGCTTTTCGGGAAATATTGGTGTTGCATATTTGGAAGAAGAGCTCTATAACTTCGGACTCAATGCAGCTCGTATAGCATCGGCAAAATCTTTGCTGAAACAATATAAATCCGATTACGATAAAACCTCATTTCTTTTACAATATACCATAGCACAATTGTATTTCGAAATGTTACGGTATCAATTACTGCTTTCTATTCAAAAGAAGAATATTGCACGAAATATGGTACTTAACAGTTTTGTAAAAGCTTACACCTCGAGTGGAATAAAACCCGGTGTTGACTCATCACTTGCAAATGCAGAAGTATCGAAAGCAAAAATTGAATACCTTAAAACGTTCGATAGCTATTCGACCTTAAAATATCGATTTCTATTTTTAACCGGAATGCGGGTGAATAATATTGAGATCGATACAGCAGTATATACTGCGAGCGATGCTTTTATTGATCAAATGTCGACAAAAGTATCGGTCGATTCGGTACGTGCAAGTAATCCGGTTTTGCAATATTATAATAGTCAATGGGAGTATTCCTTATCGTTAGAAAAAACAATAAGGAGAAGTTTTATGCCTAAACTGAATCTTATGGGTGCAGCCTGGTTTCGTGGATCGAGCATTAACTCGAAAGATGTGTATGGCGATGCAGCTTCGGGCTTAGACTATAGCCGGTATAATTATATGGCAGGATTATCGTTGAGCTATAACATCACCGATGTTGTTCATCAACACGATAAATCGGCAATACAACATTTTCAATCGGAAGCGGTGCACGAAACGTTGATACAGCAACAATCGCTTCTTGCAAATCAATTACAAGAAGCCGATATTGCCATACAATCGGCAATTGCCCGCCAATTGGAAATACCCGTGCAATTAAAAGCCGCACAGGAAGTGTATTCGCAAAAGTTGGCACAATATAATGCAGGATTAGCAACTATCACCGAACTGACCGACGCCTCCTATTTACTCTTTAAATCGGAAACCGATAAGGTAGAATCATTGTCCGATTTATTACATACGCTTTTACAAAAGGCGGTTACCAATAATACTTTAAACGCATTTATAACAAGTTTTTAAATTAGAGCTATGGTAGAGTTTGCACTAAAAAAGCCTATAACAATCATTGTATTGTTTTTAGGAATATTTCTATTTTCCATAATAACATTCTTCTCGATTCCGATTGATATTTTTCCAAAGCTCAATTCGCCCACTATTTATGTAATCGAGCCTTATGGTGGAATGTCGCCCGGACAAATGGAAGGATTCTTTGCAACACGTATGCAGGATCAGTTCTTATATATTACCGGGATAAAAAATATCCAGAGTAAGAACATTCAAGGATTGACAATGCTTAAACTAACCTTTTACGAAAATACCGATATGGCCGAAGCATCGGCACAGGTAGCATTGCAGGTAAGTAGGGCAATGAAGTTTTTTCCACCCGGAGCCATGCCTCCCCAAGTAATTCGATTCGATGCATCATCGTTGCCAGTAGGAGAGTTAGTCTTTAGCAGTAAAACACGTTCGTTAAAATATATTTATGATTTAACAACGACTCGAATTCGACCTATGTTTGCTACCGTTCAGGGTTTATCGGCTCCTCCTCCTATGGGAGCTAATTCACGAACGTTATTAATGAATATTGATCCTCAAAAACTTCGTAGTTATAATATAACACCCGAAGAAGTAGTTCAGGCAGTTGTTAAAAATAATGTTATTACACCTTCAGGAAATGTTAGAATCGGTAACTTGATGTACATCACAACAAATAATTCGTTGGAAGAAAAGGTTGAAGATTTTAAGAATATCCCAATTGTTACAAATGGTTCATCGACTGTTTTTATGAGTGATGTAGCATCGGTGGTCGATGCCTCGGATGTTACCGTTGGTTATGCTTTGATAAATAATAAACGGTCGGTATATATCCCTGTTGTTAAAACTGCCGATGCATCAACCATGGAAGTTGTAAATGGTTTAAAAAAACGTCTTCCCGAAATGAGAGATCTGTTACCAGCCGATGTTACCGTTTCGTACGAGTTCGATCAATCGGTCTTTGTTATAAACGCTGTTAAGAGTCTTATTAGCGAAGGATTGTTGGGTGCAATTCTTACCGGTTTGATGGTACTTTTGTTTCTTCGCGACTGGCGTAGCAGTTTAATTGTAATCGTCACCATTCCGGTTTCGGTTATCTCAGCCGTAATGTTTTTAAAACTGGCAGGTCAAACAATCAACCTGATGACTCTAAGCGGGCTATCGTTAGCTATTGGCATTCTGGTCGATCAGGCAACGGTTACCATAGAAAATATCCATCAACATCTCGAAATGGGAAAAGATAAAAAACGTGCCATCTTCGAAGCTTGTAAAGAAATAACATTTCCCTTATTACTTATATTACTTTGTATTTTAGCAGTATTTGCTCCTTCGTTTGTTATGAATGGAGTACCAAAGGCTATGTTTCTACCCTTGTCGCTTTCGATAGGTTTTGCTATGATTATATCATTTTTTGCTGCTCAAATGTTGGTACCCGTATTATCGAATTGGATTTTGCCCGATCAAAGCTCGCATACGATACATTCTCATGCTGGGTTGGCTCTCAATTCGAATGAAGAAAACGAAATAGACGAACATTTAAAATTCGAAAAGAAGCATCCCGAAAAAAATGATTTCTTTCTGAAAATAAAACTAAAGTTTATGTCACAACTAGAAAAGCTCTTCAAAAGAATGAAACTTTGGGTTATTCTGTATTTTGTCGGAGTTATACTTGCATCGGGTATCTGTGTCTTTTGTATTGGTAAAGATATGTTACCCAAAGTTAATTCAAGACAATTTCAAATTCGAATACGTGAACCCGATGGTACACGTTTAGAAAGAACAGAAGAATCGGTTCATAAAGTATTAGCAATAATAAGTAAAGCAGTCGATCAACATGTTGCTATCAGTTCCGCTTATGTTGGCTTAATTCCTACTAATTATGGTACCAGTAACTTGTATGTTTTTAATAGTGGCACCAATGAAGCAGTTATTCAGGTTGGGTTACATGAAGAATATAACGTACATATTGATGAACTGAAAGAAACGTTGAGACATGCCATCCATAAAGCATTGCCTCAAATTAAGCTCAGCTTTGAACCTATAGAACTTACCGAAAAAATAATGAGTCAAGGTTCATCTACTCCTATTGAAGTACGCGTAGCAGCAAAAAACATGAACGATATCATTAACTATGCAACTATCCTTGAACATAAACTTGCCGGTATTTCATATCTTCGTGATGTTGTGATACAGCAGCCGCTAAAATGTCCGATTATTAAAATAAATTTTGATAGATTAAAGATTACACAAATGGGGTTATCGTTAATAGATGTAGCACGATGTGTTACCGACGCAACCTCATCAAGTCGCTATACTGAAAAAAATCTTTGGCTCGACGAACATAATTCTTACACCTACCAAGCTCAAGTTGAGGTTCCTGAATATTTAATGACCGATGTGAATGATATAAAATCCATCCCATTGGTTAAAGGTATGAATCGTCCCGTTCTTTCGGATGTTGCGAGCTTTGCTGTCGATACTGTTCCGGGCGAATACGACCGATCGGGGCCCCGTCGTTTTGTAACGGTGAGTGCCAATATCAACAAAAAAGATCTTGGAACGGCAACCGATGATGTTGAGAAAGCAATAGCTTCATTAGGAGCTTTACCTTCGGGTATGAAAATGGAAGTTAAAGGAATGTCGAGCCTGTTGCTCGAAACATTTGCCAGTTTACAATCGGGATTATTGGTGGCGGTAGTTGTTATTTTATTGCTGTTGGCTGCATATTATCAGTCGTTCAAACTTTCATTGGTCATCCTGTCAACCGTGCCGGCTGTATTATTGGGATCGTTGTTGATGTTGCTTATTTCGGGCTCAACACTTAATTTGCAATCGTATATGGGAATTATTATGGCAATTGGGGTTTCGGTGGCAAATGCTATTTTGATTGTTACCAATGCCGAAGATTTGCGTATTCATTATAAAGATGCAACGAAGGCAGCAAAAGTTAGTGCATCAATACGATTGCGTCCTATCTTAATGACCGGCTTTGCAATGATCGCCGGAATGATTCCTATGGCATCGGGATTTGGCGAAGCTGGCGATCAAACCGCTCCGCTTGGCAGGGCTGTGATTGGTGGACTTATTGCATCGATGCTAGCCGCCTTGTATATTGTACCGCTTGTTTTTTCATTGGCACAACAAAAGAGTTCGTTCGACGATCCGTCATTATTACCTAAAGAATCTTAATCGTTTAAAAAAAATTGTAAGTTATGAGAATGATTTATTGTCGTATTTGGCTCGAGCAGACTTGCAGTCCGTTCGTTATAACATATAAAAGCACGGACTGCAAGACCGCATTAACTAAGTTCCATTTGACAAATTAAAAACTTAAAAATATAAACAGATGAAAAAGTTATTTTATTTTATTTTTATCCTTTGTTCGTTTTCCATACTGTCGTGTTCACAGCATAAAGAGACAAAAACAAAAGATCAGACAACAACCTATCAATTGACCGTAGTAAAGCAACAAGCCATTGCCAATTCTTTACGCTTACCGGCACAGTTGGTGGCTTATCAAATGGTGGCTATCTATCCTAAAGTTAGTGGCTATATCAAACAAATACCGGTTGATATCGGTTCGGTAGTACAAGAAGGACAGCTCATCATGCAAATGGAAGCTCCCGAAGTAGAACAAAACAATCTGGCAGCTCAGGCAACGTATTTTAAAGCACAGGCTTCGTATAAGGCAAGTAAAGACAGCTATTCGCGGCTTCTTACAGCTTCGAAAACAGCAGGAGCGGTTTCGCCCAACGATTTGCAAACAACATTATCGAAAATGCAAGCCGATAGTGCCTTATGTTTGAGCGAAAAAGCAAGTTGGAAAGCTATGGAAAGTTTAAAAGATTATTTATTGGTAAAAGCTCCTTTTGCAGGAACAATAACCCAACGGAATATCGATCCCGGAGCTTTGGTTACTGCAGGCAATAAAAGCGATGCAAAGCCTTTGTTAGAATTACAACAATTATCAAGATTACGATTACAGGTTAAAGTTCCGGAAATCTTTGCTACACAATTACAAGCTAATCAACAGGTCGACTTCACCGTCGAAGCTCTTCCGGGCAGAACCTTTACCGGAAGTATCAGCCGATTGGCAAATGCTCTCGACGAAAAGTATCGCAGCGAATCGGTAGAGATAGATGTGATCAATACCGATCATACATTATTACCGGGAATGTATGCAGAACTCGTATTACCCGTTCGTGGACATCAAAATGCTTTTGTTGTACCCCAAACGGCAGTTATAACGTCTACCGAAAAAAAATATCTTATTGTTGTTACAAATAAAAAAGCTCATTTGGTCGATGTGAGTTGCGGAAACGAACACAATGGTATGATTGAAGTCTTTGGTGCTCTATCGTCCGGACAAAGCATTGTTGCCAAACCCGACGAAGATATTAAAGAAGGGCAGGAGTTGTAAGTTAATATAAGTTAACCAAACCCTGTCGGCTATTTCAAACTCCGGCAGGGTTTGGTTTTTATTGTTTTAACTACTAAGTCCTCGCAATTTTTAATATTGCGAGGATTTAGTAGAATTTGTAAAAAGGTAGAACCGGAACCTTATTACCTTATTTTTTACCTATTTTTTGTAATAGCCTTGGAAGCTGATTAATCATATATAGTGGTAATGACAATAAGGTATATTCTATTTCGGAATTGATTTCTCCCGAACGAACTTTGGCTTTAAATGAGCCAATTGTCGGCAAATCGGTATTGAAGCGAATACCCATTTTTATTTTTTTCTCAAATAAGTATACATGCATTGATTTCAATGTACCTGTTTTTCCAGCTTTTACCTCAATGGGGTATACATTATTGTTATGCTGAAATAAAAAGTCAATTTCAGCATGTGCATTTTTCTCATCCCGTACCCAATAATATAATTGAGGATTATCGAACGACGTGGCTAAAGATAATAACTCTTGATTCACAAATTGTTCTGCTATAGCCCCTTCATTTATCGTTAGAATCTTTAACGGATCTATTAATTGAATTTTGCATAGATGATTTGCTAATCCAATATCTAAAAAGAATGCTTTAAACACATCTTGATTTAGATGTGTTGAGAGTGGAACTCCTGCCGATGCCGTATGTTTAACTAAATTTATAACTCGACTCATTTCTAGTTTATACAATGCTTCTTTTAAGTTTGCTGAACGTGTTTCTTTGTCAATATTTACATATTTAATTTTCTTCCCTGTGTTTTGAGCAATATATTGTAACACACTTAAAAGATGTCTTTGTTGGCTCTTGCTTCCATATTTAGCAAAATCGTATTGTAACGATGTTAAAATACTACTCTGAACTCTTTCAACATCAATTAATTTTTGACTTTCAGCAAATATTTTAACCGCTTCGGGCATTCCTCCAATAAAAATATAATAGCGCATTAAATCAAGTAATTTTGCATGTATTGCTTCACTGAATGTTTGGTCAAAAGTAAAATTATCAAGGTAGTCTGTTAATTTGTTTTCATCTACTGCCCATAAAAATTCTTTGAAATTCATTGGATACATATAACAAAATTCTACTCTTCCAACCGGCATAGACAGTTGTATTTCATTGAGCGTATGGTCGAGTAGAGAACCTGCTGCTATGATATGCAATTCAGGGATTTGTTCGTAAAAATAACGCAACGACACAATAGCTTCGGGGCATGTTTGAATTTCGTCAATAAAGAGAAGCGTCTTGTCTGGAATTATATCTGTATTTTTAATGATTGACAATTCATGAATGATGCTTTTAGGATTGTTGGTCTTGAACATTTGTCTTAGCTCGGGACTTTCTTCAAGATTAATAGTTACCGAATAGGCAAATTGTTCTCTAGCAAATTCATTAATTGCATATGTTTTGCCTACTTGTCGAGCTCCTCTAACGATTAATGGTTTTCGATTTTTTCGACTTTTCCACTCTAAAAACAATTGGATAATATCTCTTTTCATGCTAAAAAACAATTGTGTTATTACATTTCACAAATATAGCTGTTTTTATTATGGTACATAAATATATATTAAAAAACAGGAGAATAAGTGTTTAATATCGTGTAATATATTTTAGACATATCAGAATGACCGACCTTGGTTAGGTGAAAGGGCAAACTCCAGTAACCGATGCAATTTAATCTCTTCGGGTTTAATTCCCCAAAGTTCTGCTGCGAAACAAGAATAGTTTATATTTATTTTTTTAGCTATAACACCTTAAAATACATCATTAATCTCATTCTGAATATGACCTAATTCTTGAGGTTCGGCATGTATATAAACCTCGCTCCTAGGAATAAGTTCGCAAAGATTCTTTTCTATCTTATCGCATATTTCATGCACTTGATGAAGGCTTAAATGAGGTTCAAGATGTATGTTAAATTTGATAAATGTATCGGCACCCGCAGTTCTTATTTTTAAACTATGTACGTGTTTTATTTCAGGGAAAGCCTGTAATGCTGTCAAAACTTTTTCTATAGTGTCGAATGGAGCTTTGTCCAACAAGACATCAATAGCCTTTTTACCCATTTTGTACGATACAAATATTACAATAAAAGCTACTGCCAAGGCTGCTATAGAATCGGCATAAAAGAAACCAAAATTAGCACAGATTAATCCCAAAAGAACAACCGCAGAACTCCAGATATCTGTTGAAAAATGGAGTGCATCGGCTTCGAGAGCTTGACTATTATGCTTTTTTGCAACTTTCATCAAAGCTCGTGAACGAGTAAAGTCAATTATAATAGAACTAATAACTACAACATAACTCCAAATGGAAACTTCGATATGTGTTTTGCCCGACAATAACCGTTCAGATGCCTCATAAATGATCCAAGCACTTGTAAGTAATAAAAGATTAGCTTCAATAAAGGCAGAAAGATTTTCAATTTTACCATGTCCATAGTTATGATCTCGATCGGCAGGTTTATCGGAAATCCGAACGGAAAAATAAGTGATAATAGATGCTACAAGGTCAAGTGCTGAATGGAGTGCTTCAGAAAGGATACCTAAACTTCCTGATAATAATCCAATAACAAGCTTAAATGTCGTTAGAAATATTGCTGCTAGTACTGAAATAAAAGCTACACGTTTTTTTTCTGTTATCATAATTTTATATTATTACATGGAAACGATTGGAAAATACATTTGCTAGTCCTATTATCGTTTTGTCTATTCCATCGGTTACCTGTTACATTAAATCCTATGCTTACGGAACGGTCGATTTCGGTAAACATCCATGTTTCATTTTGTCCGTCATTCCAACTTGCACGGACAAGTATACCCAGATCTTTATTAAATGCTTGTACGCAATTAATTACGAAACCATATTTAATATTCCCATTTTTTTGAGTTACATTAATATCTGGTGTTGTTGGATTTAAAATGATACTTTGATTATTGGCATCAAAAACGTTTTGTCCGATTACTCGGCTTAAATAAAACGTAGAAAATGAAGTCATATGCACCTCCTCGATTTTATGATGTAATCAAGGAGCGAACACGTAAAAATGGCAACCTTGTTACATCTGATTAATAATTATTGTATGTTCAGGTCCGTCGTCCATTTTAACTATTTTTGATTTCAGTACAAAATTAGTCCTTATTTTGAATGAAAAAAATAAAGACTACTTTTTAAAAATAAATTTTAAATTGGGGCTAGACGAGGTAATGAAAAGATATTTAAAGTATTCAATCATTCGGATTTTGACTTTATGTACCGTTTTATTCTTATATAAGTATTTAATAATCGTTATTCATCTTTGTTCGTTGATTCCACATAATTACCACGGAATCAGTGTCATTAAGTTAAGGAATATCATTTATTGATAGTACGAAAAGCACCCCAAACCCCTAAAAGGGGCTTTAACAAGCTCTCTAAAAGATTTAAGATATCTCACAATTAATTCCTTTATCATTGAATAATAAGAAATATATTTACCGGCAAACAAAGAAACAACCTAGCCTAACAGTTATTTGTTCTATGTTGAATCATTACCATCAAGTAATAAATCCATCAGTGAAAATCAGTGGATAAATTAAATTTTCACCATCTTAACCTCTATCGCAATAGCTTTACCTCTTACTACAACGATGTGGATTGTTTGGGCAGCATATAATGGATGTGAAACATTTACATTTTGATTACCTGAATATATTTTAATAATTTCGGCTTTACCTTGCGAGTCGGTTGTACAGGTTTTTCCATTTATCGACATAATAGCTCCAGTAATGTTGGCACCCGTAACGGCATCGGTAGCATGAATTTGTATACTGCTATGATGAGTTGGTAATTTTTCTACATTTCGGTTTACAGCATATTCGTTTACTAAATCGGCATGTGTTGAAGAATATCGATTAACAAAAAGTTTATCGATTATTTCTAAATTATTGTCAATATCAACCATGTGATTATAGAGACCTTGATTTCCTGCTATTTTAAGAGCCGAGGTGGCTTTTTTTGTGCCTTGCAATTGTTCGTAATTGTCTATGGCATCGTTTAAGTTTTTGAGGTCGGTTGAGCTTAAATCTACTGTTGCCATCGAAACTATGTTTTGAGCCAGAGCATCACGTATCATTTTAACCTTGCTAAAGGCACTCGATTCGGGAAGTGAAATAAATTCGTTTGTTGAAATATTAAATAAACTGATCAATGTTTGATTCTTCGTGTCGATAGCCCATACACATGCTGTTTGTGCCATACTTATAAGCGTTTTTATCATTTCATCGAATGCATTATTTTTTATTTCGGTAACAGTTTTTGTTTCTGATGGGTGTTCCTTTATATAGCTGTCGAGGGTTGCACAATTGGTTACAAAACTGTTTATTTCTTTAACTAAACGTTGAAAATTTGCCCAAATACTGCTATGGAGCGGATTGGCAAAGAAAACAAGCATCTTATTATACATGCTCCGTTTTTCGATTTGATGATGATTCATAGTCATTTTTTTTAAATTAATTTCGATTACTGTAGTTGCTTATCCAAAATTACAAAAACAAAATGCTGAAGTCAATTGAATTAAGTTGTTTTAAATCGTAAAAATTGTATAATATAACGTGTATATACGACATATCCCTTAGGGTAAATTGTATTTTGTATTGATTTTATTTGTATATGTATATATTGTTCTATTATCATCAAAAAGTCCAATAAACATTGGTGTTTTCTTAATTTATAGCTTCGGTTTTATTACAGGAAATGACAGTTCTTTTATGGCGTTTCTTTTTTATATTTACAATTCCTTTGCAAAATTCCACCGTCTGTTTTTTTTCTTTTGTAATGAAAATCCTTTTTTAGAGAACGAGCTGTGTTAATTTACTTTCTATAAGTCTGTTCAGGAAGCTTCCGGTGATGAATTAAGTTCTATAAGCCTGTTCAGGAAGCTTCCGGCGATGATTTAAGTTCTATAAGCCTGTTCAGGAAGCTTCCGGCGATGAAATAAGTTCTATAAGTCTGTTCAGGAAGCTTCCGGCGATGAAATAAGTTCTATAAGTCTGTTCAGGAAGCTTCCAGCGATGAATTACGTTCTATAAGTCTGTTCAGGAAGCTTCCGGCGATGAATTACGTTCTGTAAGCCTGTTCAGGAGGCTATCTGCGTTAATTTAAGTTCTTTTTTGCCACAAAGACAGAAAGACAGCAAGAAACACAAAGTTTAAAGATCAAAGGTAAACCATAAAACTAAGTAAAACCTAACCACAATGCATTCCCCTCCTCTGGAGGGGTGTCCGGCAGGACGGGGTGGTTATTCAATTACGAATTTTGAATTACGAATTACGTCACAAAATATTGTCATTCCTATTGATATTCCTTAACTAAACGACATTGAATTAAAAATTATAATGCCTTCACAATAAGTAAAACGGTTCAAATTGAATCTTTGTGTTTCTTTGTGTCTTTTGAGCCTTAGTGGCAAAAAACTTTGAAATGAATGGTAAACATAAAATGAAAAACGTTACACCACATAATTAACAACCTAACCTACCAATAGACAAAAAAAAAGTCGTTTCAATTTACATCGAAACGACTTTTTATGGATAAAAAGGTTTTAGTAATCCATTCCGTTATTATTAACAGTCTTCGAACTATTGAAAATGAAGTAGCAGGTAATGCGAGGAACTAAATCGTAACCGCTTTTTTGATTTGCAGTTAATGTTTTACCTCCGGCTGAACTCATCATTGCGGTGTATTTGTCGTACCATATATTAGGCATGATATGTACGCGTGCTATAGGAGTATAGTCGAGACCGATTGTATAAAATGTTTGTTTGTAAAAGGTAGTATACGTCATGTTTCCATTGCTAGCTGATGCCGGTGCTATGGTTCCAGCTGCAGTAGCTGTATAGCTGTTGGAAGCATTGAATTTCGAATCGGGATTGTACATATCGAGACGAACAAAAATATTTAATGTATGGTTTATTAATCGTCCACTCGCAAAGACCGATATTCCTTGTTGCATACCATTTACCGTATCTCTATTTCCGGCTGAGTTTTTAGCTATTATATCGCCATTCATATTGGTTTGTTGAAATATCTCAGCTCCAATTTTGAACCATTCCGATTTATAATGAGCATATAATTTCATGGTTGAGGTTGATTGATCTTCATGCTTAAAATTGCTATGATTTAATTTTAATGGATTGTAGTCACCATATATTCCAATAATAACTCGTTGTTGCATTGTACTTAGAAAGAGATTAACTCTCACTTTCTTAAACTTATCGGTTTCCGGTTTTGCACTCGATCCGTTGCCTACTTGAGCTACATAGCCGAGTAGGGTAGGTTTCAATGTATCCTTAGCTTGTTGTTGAGTCCATACATTTCCTTGCAGCGACAATCCAAGATCAGATGCCTGATCGTTACCATGCATATCTAATAGTGTGCGTTCATCGAATCGATAACCCATCAACATTTCTGTTTGATTAGCCGTAGCGAAGGAACTCGTTACATATTGACCTAAAATCAAACTACTATTTTTAAATATGTTCGACCATTTTACATACGCAAATTTTACATACATCGAATTACTTCCCGATGCATCAAGATTGGTACCCGTATTTGTTATACTTGGACCTGCTTCGTCGGCAAGTAATACCGAGGTCGAAAATTGTTTTGAAATATTGAAATCGTAACCTAAATACGCCCGTCTGATTTGAAAGGCATCAAAGTTTTTTGGTACGCCTCTATATTGAACATTGCCTCCTCCTCTGTTTAATGAGTCGGCATGACTTTTCATATAATAGTCGCCAAATAAATAACCATAAACATTTCCCGATGGTTTAAAGTCATCGGTTTTTGTTGCAGCAGCATCTTGTGTATAACCATTAATGGAACAAGAAAGTCCGGTAATAATTCCTATTATAGTAATAATTCTATTTTTCATAAATAATTTATTTAAGTTAATTAACAGTACTAATAGACGAATAAATATTTTTATCTTACAGTGCGACTGATAACTAGAACTATTTCGTACTAATAGTAGGTTACTAAGAATTAAACAAGGTAACATTGGTATTGAATGTGATCAAAGATTAGAACAAGTCAAAAGTAGCTATAACCATTAATAGAAACGAAAACCTACTTTATAACTTTGAATTTAAAACTAAATTCAAAGTTCCTACCGATGGTTGTAATGCAATACTATCTTATTTATTCTTTATACCTTTACATAATCGATTGTTTTTCAATAACCTCGACATTTACAGACTGTGTGAAAATGACATTTAAATAAACGTTATGTTAGTGTTTACGACCATCAATAATTAATAACACCCTGACAGGGTTTTAAACCCTGTCAGGGTGTTATTAATTATTGATGGATGCATCGTTCACGAAAAATCAAAGTAAAAACAACGCCAAATCCCTGACAGTGGTTGTAAACCCTGTCAGAGGATAAGGAACAAGATAATAAGGAACAAGATAATAAGGAAAAATTATACTATTATTAGTTTTCACACAGTCTGTAAATGTCGGGGTTATTGAAATATGCATTATCTATGATAGCAATACTACAGCCTTATATTTCTATATCTTTCTTATATTTAAGAACGTAATCGTTTTTAGATCCTACTTAAAACTGAAACAGCCGCGTTTTCATAACATGAAACGCGGCTGTTTAATAAAATAAGGAATGTGTTATAATTTTAGAATTTATAGCTGATCGATGCTATTGGTCGAACATTAGCAACCTTAGATGAATTGGTTACCCCGCCTTTTTTATCGCCATTAGCTGTTCCGTAAGCAGCATCGGTATATTCTGTTTCGAAAACAAAGCTTAGGTTTCCTGAGAAGAACATTATTCTAGGTGATATTCGGTACACATAATCGATATTCGAGCCTCTTGAATAAAACGTTGAGGTCACCTCAGTGCCTGCTCCTAGGTTTTTTGTATATCCTGCAAATAGACCTGCTTTAAATTTCTTGCCATTTGTTTGCAAATCGATCCAGCCGGCAACCGTGTTAATATTTGTAAAGGTATTATTTCCGGTAGCTGCATCGGTTTGTTTAACGACATAACCACCTATCATCATAAGATCGGCAGCATTTTGAGCATAGATACCATATAGTTTAACGGTCAATGGTTTGAATTTTAATTTTAACGATGCAAATCCGGTATAACTATATAGCTTACTTTTCGATTGATACGTCTTGCCATTGGCTGTTGTAGACAATTGTGGTAATAGCGATTTATAGTCGACTCCCACATTGAATTGATGTTCGGTCGAATCGGGGTTAAGTTGCAATTGTAAGTTTGCATCGGGTTTACCTGAATTTCTTAAATAACTAGGACTTAATGCCGATGCTCCTGTGGCATCGGGTCCATAACTTTGGAAATCGCGTTGTGAATAAAGACAACCAATTACTTTTAAGTATGTTGTTAGATTTTGAGTTAAACGCATTTGAGGATTTCTTGCAAATGGTTGAAATGGTGCACCACTATTAAATGATGTAACTCCGGGAGCTGTTTCGGGCGTAAACATCGGATTCCAAAATTGTCCGGCTACGATCTCGGTTTTTGTCCATTGCAGTTTAACGAATGCATGTCTTAAACGAAGTCCGTTTACATCTGCTAAACTGGCATTTTCGTTCCCGAAAAAATCGGCTTCAATCAAACCGCTTGTTTTTGCACCAAATGCATCGGGACCTTTTAATGCTGCACCTACCCTTGACTGCACAGAAAGAAAATTAAACGATCCTGTTCCATTAACATCTTTGCCATTAGCATCTCTCGAAACATTCGACGGGAAAAGTAAAAATTCGCCCTCTCTAATAGATGTTGGATAAATAACTTGACGTGAGTCATAAAAAAAATCGGATTTTGCAAAACCGGTAAAGGTGACACCAAAACCACTTGATTTATCTTGTGCTTGTGCTAAAGCAGGTAATAGTAATAACAGATAGTAAGCTTTCCTCATAAAATTATTATTAAGATTAATATTAAAACGGTTAATTGTTAAAAACGTATTGTTGAAAAAATAAATAAGAGCATGTAATCGAACCTATATTGACAAATATATTTGTTATTTTTATAATATACAAATATCTCTTCAAAATGGAGTGTCTCAAACCATACTATTGATTCGAATTTATTGTTTATTTTATTCCTTTAAGTGTTTTTATCTTTATTTTATTTATTTTGGAATAGATATTGATTTAGAATTACTGATTAAAAGAAAAAATGATATCTTTAGCCACATTTAAATTTTAAGTCAATAGAATGAAGTGGATGTATCTTTCGTTGGGTATACTATTTGAAATCATAGCATTAGTGTTTATGAAAAAATCAGAAGGATTCACCAAGCTAGGTCCAATTCTCTTCGTTTTTTTGTTTTATTCGCTTGCTTTAGGATGTTTGATTCTTGTTTTAAGACAAATGGATACCAGTGTTGCCTATGCAATATGGGCTAGTGCCGGAATTTTTATCATGGCTCTGGTTGGAATTTTTTATTTGCACGAACCTGTTACTATTATAAAAGTGGTATCAATTTTGATGATATTACTAGGAGTTATTGGATTGGAATTTTTTGATTAAAATCTTTATATATGCAGTTATTTTTGACCGGTGTTACCGGATTTTTAGGTGGTGAATTACTTGTTGAATTAGCCAAGAAACAAGAAATCAAAAAGATTTATTGTTTGGTACGGGCTCAAAATGAGGAAAAAGCAATCGTTCGTTTAAAGAAAGTTTTTGATTTACACAACGATTTCTTCGATCCGAACAAAATCATTCCTATAGTTGGCGATATGACCGATACCCAACTAGGCGATAAGTTGATGAGTAATCCTCTATTGAAAAATGTAGATACCATTCTCCATTCAGCGGCCAACACCTCGTTTTCTAAAATTTACGACGACCTTGTTGTAAAAGTTAATATCGGCGGTACAAAGCAGATTCTTGAATGGGCTAAGTCTTTAAAGAAATTGCAAGTATTTACCTATGTTGGTACTGCAACGATCTGCGGAACTACGGTTAAGAATAGTGTGGTGACCGAAGATATGTCGCCCAACCTTGAATCAAAACATCTTGTTAAATATTCGTACACCAAAATGATGGGCGAGTTGTTGCTGAAAGAATATCTTCCGGCCGATAAAATTCTCATTGTGCGTCCTTCTATTATTATGGGTGACAGTAGGCAATGGACTCCTCGTTCGTATGTTATTCTTTGGGCTTTGGCTACACTGAACGAATTACGTTTATGTCCGGGAAATCCAAATTCGAATGTAGATGTTATCTCGATCGATTATGCTGCTAAATCAATTATCGAATTGTTGTTTAACAAAAATAGAAAATATTCTGTATATCATATTTCAGCGGGTAAAACATCTGTTACTACTCCCGGAAAAGTTACCGATGCCGTTGCCAAATATTCACCCGAAAAACCGGTCTTTACCTTTGTTCCCAAAACGTTATTGGCCGATATGAAGAAATGGTCGAAGAATACGTCGCTTATAAACGAAGAAAATCACCTATACAAATACAGCGACTATCTCGATTATTGGATTAATAACTTTGGTGATAATTCTAAATTGAGAATCTTGTTTTTTGCTCTCGAACCCTATATCGATTTTATGGAATTAGGTCAAATATTCGATAATTCACGATTACTTGAAGATACTACGATAGGTCCATCAATTCCTGCTCATGAATATCTTAAAGTAACAGGCGAAACGATTAAACAAATTAATATTTTTGAGGGAGCAGTCGATTTTTAATCTCGTTCTCTTTTAATAAAAAAGCCTCCGGATTATATGTTAAACCGGAGGCTTTTTTATTTTTGTCTTAGTTAATTTTGGTGAAGGAGTTCATTATTCACCATTACTATTATTACTTGATTATTACTTGATTATTACTTGAATTGAGAAAATTCGTGAATTTTCTTTACCTGTTTCAACGATGAAACCACCATTCGTAATTCGTAATTCAAAATTCGTAATTTTAAAAACCACCCCGTCCTGCCGGACACCCCTCCAAAGGAGGGGAATGCATTGTGGTTAGGTTTTACTTGGATTTATGGTTTACCATTGATTATTAAACTTTGTGTTTCTTTATGTCTTTGTGACTAAAGAAACTATTCATTATCAAATAATATCTTCAACAAAGTCTTATTCATATTTACACGTTCTTCTAAAAAGAAAAGCCTCCAGTTTATGTTTAACCGGAGGCTTTTTTATTATTGTATTAGTTGATTTGGTGAAGGAGTTCATTATTATTCCTATTACTTGTATTGAGAAAATTCGTGAATTTTCTTTACCTGTCTCAACGAAGAAACCACCATTCGTAATTCGTAATTCAAAATTCGTAATTATTTCTTAACGCTCCATCCGCCTTTTAAGCCGAATACAAACCACACTAATGCAAGCGAACCTGCTGCAAATATGGTATCGCCAAAGGCACGTAACCATTTAAAGGTTATTAGATAGGGTTGATGTAGAAATTCAGCCGAACGGGCATACCATAGTCCTTTTTGTATACTTGCTACTGTTTGAGCAATACCAACAGGTAAAACACTGATAAACATCATTGCAGCCAAACCGATGTTAAGACTCCAGAATGCAAAACGTATCCATTTTTCGTTCCATACAACTTCTTTATTCATATCACGAAGCACAAATAGCATCAAACCTATTCCAAGGAAACCATATACACCAAAGAGAGCGGTGTGTCCATGAACGGCTGTTGTGTTAAGACCTTGCATATAATAAAGGGCAATGGGAGGGTTAATTAAGAATCCGAAAATGCCTGCACCTACAAGATTCCAAAATGCAACAGAAATAAAGCAGAAGATAGGCCATTTGTATGCTTGAATCCATTCGCTGCTTTTGCTTATTTTTAAATTATCGTATGCTTCGAAGCCCATTAATACTAATGGAACAACTTCTAATGCACTAAATGTTGCACCTAATGCCATAATAGCTGTTGGTGTTCCGGTAAAATATAAATGATGGAATGTTCCTAAAATACCACCGGCAAGGAATACAATGGTTGTAAACAATACGGCTGTTGTTGCTGTCGATGCTTTTACAATCTGCATACGTACAAATAAAAATGCAGTAACAACAGAAGCAAACACTTCGAAAAATCCTTCTACCCAAAGATGCACTACCCACCAACGCCAGTATTCGGCAATTGCAAGATTTGTTTGACGTCCCCACATTAAACCTGCACCATAAAATGATGCGATAGCAATGGTGGAGATTAAGAATAGAGTCAAAAGACTTCTATTTTCAGATTTTTGTTTTATTGCAGGTACTATTGCACGACCCATTAATAATAACCAAATGACTAATCCTACAAAAAGGAATATTTGCCAAAAACGACCGAGATCGACATATTCATATCCTTGATGCCCAAACCAGAAGTTTGTTACATATCCCATTTTTTGCATAACACCCATCCATTGTCCGGCAAGAGAACCGACAACGATAACCAGCAGTGCACAGAACAAAAAGTTTACTCCCAGACGTTGGAACTTAGGTTCAACTCCCGATATTGCAGGAGCATAATAGAGACCTGTTGCCAACCATGATGTTGCAATCCAGAAAATTGCAATTTGTAAATGCCAGGTACGGGTAATAGAGTAGGGAAGCCATTGTGCTAAAGGTATACCATAAAAAGCTTGCCCTTCAACACCATAATGTGCCGTTATTACACCCATTAGTATCTGCACAAGTATTAAGGCTGAAACGGTCCAGAAATATTTTACCGTAGCTTTTTGCGATGGCGTTTGGATATCGTTTTTAAGTTTTATAATTGTTGGAGGTTCGTGGGCAGCTTCTTCGCGTTTGCTTGCATAAAATAAACCCATAAGCCCTATTCCGGCAATTAAGATTATAACACTAAATCCGGTCCATAAAATTAATGAACTTGTTGGTTTATTTCCAACCATCTCGTCCGAAGGCCAGTTATTTGTATATGTTATGGTCTTGCCCGGTCTTTCAGTAACACATGACCACGAAATCCAGAAGAAAAATGCATTTAAGACACGAACACGTTCGGGATCTTTCAATGCGTTTTCAGGTATGCTATATGCTTCGCGGAGTTTAGTTAATGCCGGATCGTTTGTAAATAATCCGCCGTAAAATTTACTGTTGTCGGCAATAGCTTGAGCTCTGAGCGGAGTAACGGTTATCGTTTTTGTTTCGGGATTGTAGGTGTTCGTTCTCATTTCTTTTTGCAAACGAACTTGTAGACCTGCTTTTTTCTCAGCCGTTAGTTGTGAATAGGGCATTTTATCCGATTGCAAAGCTAATTTGTTAATGAGAAATACGGCTTCTTTATGTAACCAATCGGCACTCCAATCGGGAGCTTGGTATGCACCATGACCCCACACGGTTCCTAATTCTTGCCCTCCGGTCGATTGCCACACGTTTTGACCGTCTTTTATGTCTTGACCGGTGAATAATACCGTTCCATCGGTTGTTACTACTTTCTCCGGAATAGGAGGAGCTTGTCGATAGATTTCATATCCGTAGTACAGTAGTACGGAAAATGAAATTACCATAACGGCTATAAAGCCTAACCATAACTTTTTTGTTTTCATTTATTCTCTGATTTTATATTTATACTTATTTAATCTATTATCTGTTATTATCTTTTATTTTAATCTATTTCTAATTTATATATCACTATTGTTAGCTTGCGCGGACTTGTAGTCCGTGCATTCAAATATTATAACGAACGGACTGCAAGTCCGCTCGCAATGTCATTAAGTTAAGGAATATCATTTATTGATAGTACGAAAAGCACCCCAAACCCCTAAAAGGGGCTTTAACAGCCTCTCTAA
>Ga0265338_10001541_pt1 | contig 37239 bp, 19 predicted proteins | sample 42126metaG_FD_193579 | JGI IMG/M metagenome (GOLD analysis project Ga0265338, IMG submission 193579) | Rhizosphere microbial communities from Carex aquatilis grown in University of Washington, Seatle, WA, United States - 4-21-26 metaG | ecosystem: Host-associated > Plants > Roots > Rhizosphere... | reverse complement strand
AATCCTAACTTAGATAAATCATATGATAAAATTGGTGATATAATTGGAATTAAAAGAAATATGATTGGGTTATAAATGCTACTTACTTCATTAATTATTCGTTTTTGCAAATTATTATAGTTTCCCCAATAGTTTTTATCGTTATTTCGAATTTCAAAGGTTGATTCCACATTATTAAATATAGTAGTATCGATTTCGCATTCAGTAACAATAATAATATTCCTATTAATCCATAGTTTTGATAATTTAACCGAATATTCATTCGAAAAATAACTGGAGTAATAACGTTCGTCAATTGAAAAGATTTCGTTAAGGTATTTACCATTATGATACCAAAAATCAACTTCACTATTATCAACATCATTAAATGAAGGAATTGCAATTAAGCAATGATTATTTCTTGTCTGTTGTATTATATTTCTAAATCTGTAGCGTATCTCTTTATCCTTCACCTGACTTTGTACATTGCAATCGAAGCTTAAATTGAAAGAATCAAAATCAAAACAAGCTAATGAAGTGTTTTTTTCAACGAGCTGATTAATCGTTTCTTCAATTGGAATAACGAAAGGATAATCTTTTACATTATATCTTTTCAATATACTTTCACGTTTTGATTCTATACTATGAGACATCAAAATATCTTTAATGAAATTTATTCTATATCTTATTTTGAACACATAGATTTGTCTCAATTTTGAAGCTAAAAAGCCATAGAGGGAACCTTTAAAATATTTATGCAAAAGCATTATATTTTCTTCAAGAAGAAAATATAATTTGCTGAACAAAAACATTACATTTTTTTTATCCTTTAAATTTTGTTTTCGAAAATATAACGACGGATCTGAATAAACATTATTTCTATTTATAAAAAGAGGCTTCATTCCTGCCCAATGAATAATTGTTGGAGACATAATTTCATTCGATATTTCAGAAAACATATTCACCAATGTTTTTCTATCATAAACAGGTACGAGTTCTTGTAATTGAACTTCATGAACTTTTGCCTTATTTTGTTCAACGAGTTGAAAAATCATATAATTAATAAACCCTTGAGGTTCCGGTCCAAAAAGTTTTTTATCGATTTTCCAAATTCTGAATAATTCTTTGTAGCATTCCATGTCAAAGATTCCTCGTTTTGCAATAAATACACCGGCATTAAAGAAATGATGTTTGTAAACATCAATACTAGGAATGGAAGTAAAGAGTTTTTCGAAATTTAAATATTGTTGTTTGATTATAAATTCGGTATACTCTTCGTGAGGTTTATTATGTATAAAATCGTAATTCCAATATTCAATATTTTTCGTAACGTCGCCCCATGCAACGGTATCGGAATCGATATAAAAGAAGTATTCAAAAGGGCTTTCCCAAAACGCAATCATGTTTGTACAACGCGAACCGAAACAGTTTTCACGAAGGAAATCGTTTTTTACATCAGCTTTTTTTATTACATGTGAAATATTATATAGCTTTCGTTCCTCTTCAATCGAGAAATCGCCATCTTGTATTATACATATTGGAATATGAGGCATAAACATGTGAATACTAGCTAAAAGCCCTTTGGTTAGAAAGTAATCACCAACATAACACGTTATTATTATTCCAAAATCTGTTTTTATCATAGAATATTTAATTACTTTTTTATTGGAATGATATCGACCTTAAAAATTGCATCTCTCATTACTATCCATTTATATTCATCCATATTGATAAAAGTTTTGAATTTGTAATCATTGGGTTTTATATAGTAACAATTTCATGTTTACAATAATAGCTGCAATAATTACGAGTAAACAACAACTTGACAATTAGATACAATCGATGTTTCGATTCTATCACAAATGGAGAAAGGAGTAATGACTTCGATAAATAATATATAGCATTCCACTTTTTTTTATTTATTATATAACTTCTACTTATTCCAAAATATAACGCACTGTATAAATACAGTTTCTTTCGAACCGGTATTTTATTTCCCGGGTTTGGCTTTTTAAATATATGCTTATATAAGGGTATAATTGATCTATAACTTTCTGTATTTTTAATTTCAACCGATCGTTCGCCATGATGTACCACTACTACCGAATGAAAAGGTACATGAATAACCGGATATTCATTAAAGATCCACATCCACAATTCAATATCTTCACCTATTCTAAACGTTATATTATATGAATATTTTTTAAAAATACTTTGATGAATACACGTTTGTTGAGAGTGGATGGTTGTTCTTAAGATAAAATCCAAATTACCTTCAAACTCATATTCATAAACCAAATCGTGAAATGTTCCATTTTCGAATTCAAATTTCACATTACAATACAAGAACGCAATTGGATTTCCGATTGAAATAATTTTATTATAAAAATTTTGCAAATGATTTTCAAGGAAATAATCATCACTATCTAAAAAACAAATATATGTTCCTTTAGCAATTGCAATGCCATTATTCCGGGCTGCACTTCTTTCTTGATTTTCTTGGTAGTGATAGCGAATTCGTAAATCGGTATAGGTTGAAATAAGTACGCTTGTACCATCAATTGAACCATCATCTACTATTATCAGTTCCCAATTGACAAAAGTTTGATGCAAAACACTATCAATCGCTTTCTTCAGAAAGTGAGCCCTATTATAAGTAGGCAGTACTATGGAAAAAAACGGACGATCCATTTACATTAAATACTATTGCTTAACATTTCTTCACATTTTGTAACAAATGTAAGCATATTAACGGTTAGGTCACGGGTATAAATATCGTTCTCACCTTTATCTTTCGTTTGGCAAAATTGAATATAATAAGAAATATTCAATAAGTTACATATTCTCCAAAAAGGAAATCTGAATTGCGATTTTTCATCAATAATGGGAGATAATTCCATCACTTTCGAACCGGCAGTCATAAAGATTGTATTTGTTAATCCTGCTCCATGAAGTGTAATGAGAACTTTGACCCTTTGCATAATTGCTATTTGTTCGAATACAGAATAATCTTCAAAACTAATACAATAAAATCCTTTTGATGAAAGATATGTTTCCAATTCTACTTCGTTTGTAATAGTACGTCGTTTAGCCTTTTTGCGAGAAACGTAAACGAAAGGCATTTCCTTAACCGACAGGTTTTGTTTATTTAGATAATTAAAACAAACCGTTCGTACTATTTCAAAATCTTTACTATCAAACTGTGATGTCCAAGGACGAACTTCGGTGAATATATAATTTTTAATAAACAGATGATGTGCATCTTTAACCTCAACGATGTTAAGATTCTCGAACATTTTTAAAGAATCTACGACAAAGGGCATCTTGGCTATTCTTTCGGGAAGTAATAACACTGCATCAGGATTAGTATCATGTGTTTTTATTAATCGAGGTATATTGGTTGTAAACCAAGAAAAATAACCAAACCATGAGGTATGTATGGTAAAATAGTCTTTAGAATCGGTTAGTTTTATTGATTGCAAACTTTTTCCAAACCTGCACACAAAATATTGTTCTAAAACCAGACGCCAAAACTTTAAATAAAATGTCTTATCATACAAACCAACCAAATTTTCAGCCGATTTAATTGGAATAAAGAATTTATATAAAAGTATTCCCCAATGCGATACGAAAACATTTTTCAGCTTTTTTGTCTTTCGTGGTTTTACCGAATACTTTTGTTTATCTAAATATAAATATTCAAACTCTTTTTCCAAATTGGTTGGCAAACTATTATATACTTTTATCATAATTGGAATATCCTTTCCATTTTTGCCTGTAATGCTTTTATATCTACAATAAGATTTCCTGTAAAAAAGTCATCCTTCTTATGAACCGCCTTACAATTCAAAGCATCGTATTGTAAATCTAAAGCTATTGATAAATTACTATATACTTTGCTTTTATGATCAAATAATGTTGTTTTTTCTCTTCGTAATTCAAGCACGATACTTCCTTTTTGCATAAAAAGCATATTTGTTAATGCCGCACCATGAATAGTAACGAAACACCTGGTTTCAGCAAATAGTTTTATTTGATTTTCGAGAGTTGCATCCTCAAGATCAATAATTTCAAAACCATTTGCCAACATTACTTTGATTACTTCTTGTTCGTTCTCAAACTTTCGTTTTAATGCATTTCGTCTGGAAACATATATTTTTCGAGTTGGTTTTCCTATTGCTTCTTTAATAAAATAGGTATGATATAATGCTCTTACTTCTTGTATTACCGAGGCTTCATAAATATAACAATAACGTTGTATTGGTGAAATGATTCCTTGTGTAATATGATAATTCCATATATCATTTACAATAATTGATTTAAATGCAAATGGTTTTAAACTGTCGCGAACAAAAGCAATATCATAATGCGGTTTTATGAGTAAAAGAGATAATTCGCTATGACTATCCTTATATTTAATTATTCTTGGTATGGATTCGATGAGCCAATGATAATAATTAAACCAAGGATGATATGCAACTAAATATATTTCATTGGGATCAAGCTTTTTATATTTGCCCGAACGTGCATATCGTGCAATATAATATTCTTTTAATGCTGTATAATATTGGTGTATAATATGATTTGGATACAGATGTACAGAATCCATTAACAATAGATTATGTTTTAAACAAATGCCATCGCCTTGAAGGAAGAAATTTCGGGTAATATCTTTTTTTAGAATCATCGTAATTATTTTTTCATTACCATTTTAAATAATGATCCTACTATGGGTAAACAATAAAACATTGTTACCATTACTATTTTATTCGTTTTTCCATTATACCCTTTGGGAAATAATAAAAATGAGCGAAGTGCAAAACGAAATGCTTTCGTCTTATTTGATGCTCCATTTGCCTGTTGTGATAAATGGAAACAGCACATACTCAACAACCTTCGCTTTCCCCAGAATGGCAATTTACCTGATAAAACCGGCTTTGCAAAAATAGAGGTAAAATTCTTCAGTTCTTTTTCAAACCGCTGTGCATCACCAAGCGAATATGACCCTTGATGCACGTTATATATATTTGTAAATGTCTTGATATGACGCAGTGGATATTTTGTTGCAATGCGTAACCATAAATCGATATCTTCGAGCCCAGGTATTGATGGATCGAATTGGAATTCCAATACAATTGATCTTGCGAGACAAACCCGTGCAGGATTGGGAGTATATATAAGCAGATAATCGAATACATTCCATCCTTCTAGTTCAGGCACTTTTTTTTCAATTTTCGGTGCATCATTAACAACCAGATATGAATTAGTAAAATACATTGCCGGTTCCATATCTTTTTGTATCGACTCAAACAGTGTTTGAAGATGATTTTCACAAAATGAATCATCACTATCAAGAAAACATATGTATGTTCCCTGCGATTTCTCTATTCCTTTATTACGTGCAGCCCCCCGTTCTTGATTGAAGGGTTGCTTGAATAACCTGATTCGACTATCGGTTAAACAATATTGTTCAATAACCAAACACGAATCGTCTGTTGAAGCATCGTCTATAATAAGTAATTCCCAATTGGAAAACGTTTGGGCAATTACACTTTCGATTGCCGGTTTAATCAAATTCGATCGATTATAGACGGGAATAATTATTGAGAAAAACGGTTCTAGCATGGCTTTTTATTAAACAGTTTCCACAAAATCAATTGTCTTTTAAGATATTTCAATCCTTTAGCATCTTCAACATCGAGAGTCTTTTTATCAATACTCCACACAATTTCATATGCTTTAGCTACATTTCCACCATAAAAATGCCGACGAAGAAAATCGTAAACATAATAGTTTATTGCTTTGGTAATATCCAATTTTGGATTATCGGGAAGGGGACTCATTTCATATTCTTCGTCTACACTGTCCATTAATCCTTTAATCGCTTGTTGAATTGTGATTGAAAGTCCGAATCTTTTTGCAAGATAATAAAAAATGGTGTTTTTTTCTTTGTTAAAAGCTGAATCGGGAAGCATTTTAGTATTATCCATTTCCAAAGCTGTTTTTGACGATTGATGTACCCGATACGTAGCAAGAATATCGTTTATCTCCAAAATACCATTCTGACCGTAATACAGAAGATATTTCAATACCATTTCCAAATCCATAAAGTAATGAAGGCGTTCGTTTATACCTCCAAACATTCGCACATCATCCATTCTCCAAAAGGTAACGGGTTGGGTCATTGCCACCCGTGCAAACGATTTTTCAGCTGTTTCATCAAGTCTGATTCCAGGTCGAGATGGAATTAAAGAACCATCATCAACATTGAGGGTAATAAAACAGCCTGAAACTATTCTGACATCCTTATTATTAAATGTTTTTTTTACAATGTATAATGCATTATTCTCCAGATAATCGTCACTGCAAAGCCAATTAAAAATATCGCCGGTTGCTCTTGCAATACCTTTATTAATTGCATCGCTTTGTCCCTTATCAGGTTTACTTTCGCTGTACGATAGTTTTGCTTCGAATTGTTTTATTATTGAAACGGAATTATCGGTACTCGCACCATCAATCACCATATATTCAACTGCAACATCCTGATGCGAAAGAACAGACAATATGGTTTGTTCCAAGTATTGACCTTGATTATAAGACGGAGTTATTAGGGTAATCAGACTCATCGCCCAAAAGTAACAATAATTTGTGTGCTGGGAAAATTAAATTCAACGGCAATTAAGAAACAACTCTTAATCGGGTTTTTTGTTCTTCAATGAGCGATAAAGGACATTGTATCGTAAAGGTTACCCCTTTACCTATTGCACTTTCACAAACGATATCGCCTTTTAATTTTTGGGTAACCACATTATAAACAATGCTCATTCCTAAGCCATTACCCGCTTGCATATTGGTTGTAAAGAATGGATTGAAAACCTTTTCAACAACTTCCGCGGTCATCCCTACTCCATTGTCTTGATAGGTAAGTTTTAACATATCGTCAATACGTTTCGCCTTAATTGCAATAACTCCTCCCTGTCTATCTTTGAATCCGTGGAAAACGGTATTAACAATAAGATGGGTAAATATTTGTGCAAATGCACCTGGAAAGCTTGTCATTTCAATTTCGCCATTAAAATCAATAGATACCTCAACTTCCTTTTCGTTTGTTTTAGGTTCAAGACTTTTCACAACATCAGAAACGTACTGATTAAGGTTAAAAGTTCTGATTTGTTCGGTCATTTCGTCTACTGAAATACGTTTGAAGCTTTTTACCAATTCGCCGGTTCTATTTAGATGAGTTTGGATTAACCGTGCAGCATCTTTAGCTGTTGAAATAAAGGCAACCAAATCTGTTTGTTTCATCTTCTTTTCAAGAAATAAGGTTTCGATATTTTTTACCTTCGTATTTAAAGTAGTTATTGCAGCAATTCCAATACCTACAGGAGTATTTATTTCGTGCGAAATTCCTGCAACTAAATTTCCGAGCGAAGCCATTTTTTCAGATTCAACCAACTTCTTTTGTGTTAACTGTAGTTCCTTGATTGTTTCTTCAAGTTTATCTTTCTTTTCTTCGATTTCGTCTTTCTGATTTATAGCAATATCACGTTGCAGTTCAATTTCATCTCTTTGTTTTTCAATCTTATCTCTTTGATTAATAATTTCTTGTTCGGCTAGCTTTAAGTCGTTTATATCGAATTCTATAGATATAATTTTATGTAATGTTTCGTCAATACAAATCGGGGTAAACGAAATTTGAACCCAGATCGATTTGCCTGCTTTAGTCTTTTTAACAACATCAACATTTATCGGTTTCTTTGTTATTAGAACTTCTTCAAGCGAACGTTTTCCTTCAACATCTTCGATGTTATTGAGATAATTATGTTGTTGAAGAATATTTAATTCGCTTAATTGATAACCATACAGATTAGAATAGCCTTTATTAATCCATTCATAATTTCCTTGTTGATCAAATATTGCAACAGCATTTCCTGTTTCGCTTGCAACAATAGATAATTTGGAAAGTAGTCCGTTTAATTGTTCCAATCGGGCTTTTTGTGTTATAATTTCATCGTTCTTTTGCATGATTTCAATATTCTTTAACTCAAGCAATTTATAGTTTTTCCGTTTTGTTCTGAAACGTCCTAATAGCAAGAACAATAAAACGCCCATACCTAATGATGTACCTACAATCGAATATTTTATTAGTTTTTGGACCTTTTGTTGATTTTCAAGAAGCTGAATTTCTTTCATCCGTTTTTCATTCTCTAGAATAGAAAAAAGTTCTTGTTTTCGTATTTTTTTTCGAAGTAATGAAATATCATTATTGTTTAGCTCGTATTTATTGGTTTGTTGCGATACCTGAGTTCTAATGCCAAATAGATAGGGTGCTTTCAATTCTATATATTTTTTGAGATGGAAAAGTGCCTGATCATATTTACTTTCATCCCTATATACCTGCATCAAACCAAAATGATTTTCAATAATGATATCGGTTAAACTTATTCTGGTAGCTATCTGATTACTTTGAGTATAATATCCAATTGCATTTTTATCGTTATGTTGCTTTTGATACACATTCCCGATATTATGAAGGGTAATAGCTAATCCTTCGGCATAATTTATATCCTTTTTAATTGTTAACGATTTAAGATATTGATTCAATGCCTCAGCATATTCTTCATTATCGTAATACGCATTTCCTTCGTTATTGATATATATGGATTTATTCTTTTTATCATTCAATTTATCAGATATAGCTATTGCTTTTTCAAAATATGAAATTGCAGTTTCATATTCACCTTTTCCTTGAAACGCCAGACCTAATTTATTATAAAGACTCGCCAATTCTTTATTTTCAGCATTTCCGTTTTTCGATTTCAATAAATAACTTATTGCTAAATCGTAGTCCTTTTGAACGTAATTTAGATTTGCAATCCGTTCAAGAACTTCTATTTCTCCCGGTTTATCTTTTATTTCACGCCTTATTGCCAACGATTTATAATAATTATTCAAAGCATTGGGTTTATCGTTCAGTTCGGCATAAATATCACCGATGCGTAAATATTTATCACCTTCCATCGCCTTATTATTGATTGTTTCAATAAGTGTTAAAGCTTTATGATGAATAGCAAGCGATTCATCGTATCTGCCCATCTTATAAAACGCTTCGGCAATATAATTCATGCATTTTATCTGTTCGTTTACATCTTGTAGCTTCTCAAAAAGGTTTTGAGCCTTCTGAAGTGTTTCGATACTTACTACAAACTCGTCCTTACTAAAATACCTTATTCCTAAACGTTCAAGTGAGTCTGCAATTGTTCTATCATCCTGACTTATCTTTATAACTTGTTTCCTTATTTTGGCAACGTGTTTTGGCAAAGTATCTTTTTGAATAATTACTGGTGTTTCCATAACAATCGGTGCCTTTATCGGTTCCGATTTAACTGTTGTTTTTGAAGGTGCAACAATATGATCTAGTCGTGAAACCTGTGCCGTTTTTTGTTTATCCACCATCGTGATTAAGTCAAATTTTCCCGATAATGCATTTTCGTCTAATTGTTTTGTTGAATCTATTAACGATTTCGATATTTTTCCACTTCTTAAATTCTGACTATATACCTTAAAATCGCCAAATGACTGCCTGAAACTAGAGTCACTTAAAATTATAGGATCAAGATAAATAATATTGGTATATGCAAGGTTTGCAAAGTATTTTTCTATTTTAAACGGCTTTGAAAAATACACATAACCATCATTTTCGAACGATGCAAAATATTTCCTTTGGCTATTCAGTTTAAAGGTATAAAAACCTGTTTTTTTATTTGTTATTCCGGAGTCTACAATCTCGCGACTTTCTATGTTAAATAAATTAACATTCATATTTTTCAAGGTATCGTGAGGTGCGAATATAACCAATCCTTTGACTACAACATTGGGGTATAGTTTTATATCCTTAAATTCAACAACTTGTAAATTAAAACTTCCTGAGCGTGACCTACATGATGAAGTAAAAAAACCTTTTGATCCATCGAGTGATGTTTTAAAGAATATATCGTTTTCTGCTGTATTTATAGGGTATCCAAGATTTTTAACTTCATTGGTTGTTGAATCGTTAATCAACCGGCATCGAAAAACATCAAGACCTCCTAAACTTTCAGGCCTATCACTACTAAAATATAGTATATCGCTGTTTGCTTGTAAATGAGGGCTTTCTTCATTATATTCCGAGTTGATTTGACTTCCAAGATTTATAGCTTTCCCCCATTCGTTATCTTTAATTTTCTTACTCATATAAAGATCCAATCCACCAAAACCGCCTTTTCTATCGCTTGTGAAATAGAGTATGTTGCCATCGGCCGACAAGGTTGCATGTGTTTCTTGAGCGTCGGTATTAATGGTACTGGGAAACTTTCTAGGTTTCGACCAAATCTTTCCTTCAAGCAGATCGGAATAATAGAGATTTCCATCGCCATTGTCGTTTCTGTAAATTATTAATTGTGTCCCATCGGGTGATATACTTACCGGTGCCTCATCATTTGATGTATTAACATTTGTCAAGGGGATTGCTTCAGTCCATTTCCCATTTTCAAAATAGGAACAATAAATATCGTCGTTATGTTTTTCACCCTTTTGCAATACGATATCTTCGTTTGATGATGCAAATATATAAATCGATTCATCGGGACTTAAAACCGGACTATGTGCCTGAAATCCATGGGAAAATTGTGGTCCGAAATCCTGATGTTCAACATTCACAGGATTTTTTATCAATGCTTCACCGCTTTTACAATATGCTATATTTCTATGTACCGAATTGATTTCGGTTACATCTCTTGAATCAATATTGCCTAAATAAAGATTGTATGTTGTAATTGCATCGGTGAATCGATAATTCAAATGATATTCCCTTGCTAAATATTTTAGTGCAAGTATAGGTGCTGAACGTTGCTTATAATTCGACCTATAATATTTTGTTACATTTTTTACTGCTTTTTCTAAATATGGAATTGGATCTTCTGCGTTTTTACCCTCAATTATTGAAACCGCCAAATGAAAATTGAAATTTTCGTTATCCGGATCTATTGTTAAAAGTTCTTTAAAAATAGGTATAGCCTCAACATATTTTGCTTCTGCTTCCAAATTTTCGGCAGCATTGTATTTATTCCTTATTGTCGAATTGTTATTTGTAAACAATTGAACAGGTAGGAATAAGACAACAAATACTATAACTATTTTGAATACCTTATGCATTTTATTCTTTTTACAGATGCCTATTTGGACTCATAAAATTTGAAACCATAAACCTACAATTTTTTTTTTGTAATACCAAATATAGTAGGTATTTAACGAAATATATTTTCAGTTGTAAACAAGTTATTCGATGATGGGGATCATCGAACAACAGAATTGATAATCATAGTTGTTTTTATATTCGTGATTTTTTAGTTACAAGTTTTACAGTGCAAAACATATTTTGTTAGTTTCAACGGATGGTATTATTCTTTGTTTCGAAATAAGCAAATTGATTTCAATTGATTAAAACAAAAAACAATGTAGCTGTTTAATTGAATGGTAATATTTGTAATTGTTTATGAAATTATAAAGGGAAATGAATGATTTCACAAAATCACACAAAGTCTATTCTTTAGCGCGCCTTTGTGATGTACTTTGATCTCCTTAGTGGTTGGTTTATGGCTATTTTATTGTAACTTATAAACTACTATATAATTAAAAACTAGAACAATGTTATCTGAATTAGATGTTCAATTTTCTAAAATTGCGAGAACTTTTTATCGCATCAAATACATTTTACCAAAACCTTTTTTAAAGTATTGGTCGATGTCGGCACCACGATGTTCTATTTCGGTACCATTGATTGATGAAAATACCCGATAAAGATAAACGCCATTTGCTAATTTATCACCAAAGTTATCAGTCCCATTCCACGCATATTGGGTAATGTTGCGACCAATATGAAGCGAGCCGATATCTCCAATAAATATCTCCTTAATCATTCTACCGGTAATGGTGAATATCTGAATTCGCAAATCGGTTGGTATTTCAGATCCGGTTAAGGTAAACACAAAGCGGGTTGCCGTGGTAAACGGATTTGGATAATTAATAAGATTGGTAATACTTGATTTGGTTATTATTTCAAATTCTATTGTATAATCGCTCAATCCACTCACATTACCCGATTTATCTTTACCTTGTATTCTTAATTGATACATACCATCGGTTGTAAAGATCGGGGTAAGGGTTATAACTGCCTTATTATTTTTTGAGGTTCCGGGAGTAAAGGTCATTTCACCCGGACCGCCGTTCGTCGAAAATTGAAGCCGATGTTCTTTATTATCAACAAGCGATTTAAGATAGACATGAACCAGTGAAGTATCGTCGAGTATAAAGAATTTATTCTCGTCTTTTAAGGCTATTTTTATTTCAGGTTTTGCCGAAACAATATCGCCATTCATAATCCGGATGCCATCGAATGTTACATCGAATAATGGATTACGTTTATCTTTCAATACAGTAAAATATTTTTGAGCCAGATTATTGAAATGATATTCTTCCAATTGATCATACGTTCCTGTTGCCGGATTAAATGGATTGAATTCGACCGTTAACAGGTTTTTACCCACATGTCCTGAGGTATTGAATGTAATTGAATCGGTTAACAGTTCTCCTGCGGCCAATGGCTTTAAACGTTTGGTTACAAGCTTGATTAATTGATTGGTATTATCTGTAAAAGTATAATTAACCAATATACTATCCATTTTATAAGGACTTATGTTTTTGAATGAAATCACCATTTTTACATTATCACCTTCTTGAACAGAATCGGCATAAAACGACGACTTTGACGTTATATTTACAGCTCCTTCGGGATATTCATCATAATAGACCTGCCATGTTTTAAGTTGTCCGGGTGTTCTTACCGTTTGATCACGGGTAGACATTGACAACTTCATAAAAGGATAAGTTGCCGCATTTACCACTTTATCGAGCGTATCAATATTTTTTTGAATCTGGGACATTGCCACATTTTCCTGAAGTTTTTTATTAATTGCAGTTATGGTAAATCTATTAACATCAAAACTATCGATTTGCATTGTTTGATCAAAAGCTGCCCAATGTTTTGAAGGTCCTATTACTGGGGAACCTATAGTACCGTTATTATAATTTGCTATCAAGTCGGCATTTAACTCGATTTGACTTGTTGTTGTAGCTCCAACCAGTTCTTGAACAGACTGCGGACTACCTTTTTTAACATAGAAAATATAGGGCATATTATTCCCTGATTGAGTTAAACTTCTCAATTGTTTAGCACCTAAACCTTCAAATTTTTGAATCGTTGCTTCATCCATATTTCCAAAGTTTCCCGATTGCCAGGTAAATACTAAGATATAATCGCCTTTTGGAACCGAATCGGAAAGCATTTGTGCCATTTTAGCTTCTGAAACAGCATCGGTATTAAATGCAAAATAGTTTTGGGGAGAACCTGGTGCCGACGAACATTCAGGATAATTCCTTTGTCCAAAATTGGTTCTATTTGTTTGCCAACAAGCTAAGGTTGTAGAATCGAAAACAGCGACATTGTATGCTGCTTGAACTCCGCACGATGTCCAACCTTGTAAACTACCATCTAACGTAAACTCAATCATATTCCATTGTGAAGATTGCGGTGATCCGATAGTTCTACAAAACAAACGTTGCGGAGTTTGAAGAAACGAAAAGTTTGCTGTAGGCTCGTTCCAAGTCAGATATTTATAATCATCGTCTTGAAATTGATAGAATTGAGCTTGCGACCATCCTGTCTTTCCTGGTATATAAATAAATGAGCTGGTATTCCATTTTAAAACGCCATCGCCTTTGTCTATTGCCACCCGCCAGTAATACACTTGATTGGGGGTAAAACGTAAAGCCATTTTGCATTTAAAATAGCCATCAACATATTGGGCTGCAGACGTTATTAAACCTGAACTGTTAAATTTAGCTGAAACATCGAGTTGACATTTTGCTGTTTTATACTTGATATAAGGATCGGGCGAACAAGCAATAAATGTTACTGTATCATTAGGGAAAATGGCAAATTTGTAGGGATAAATTGGCAATAAATCGGTTGAATTGATGAGGAATGAATAGCTAGCACTATTATTTGCTTCATTTAATTCAACTATAAGATCGGTATTGTCGAGTGTAATATCAATTCTATTCATTCCAACTGATGATATACCACCAATCGGCAGTTTAAATGAAATTGTATCTTGACTTCTTATTCCATGAACTTTTATTTGCGAAATTGTTGTTTTACCATTAGGAAATGTTCGTTTAATCTGAACAAAAAAACTATCGGCAAAGGCTCTTGCCTGATTTACAACCAAATAATTAACTTTAAAAGAATCAATATCAGTTGTCAATTGGGCTGGTTTAAACGAAAAATATTTTACATCGGCAATTAAATCGGGTTTTGCGAATCCATTCATTTTAATAGCCGGATCACCATGTAAATTCATATCAAGCGAAGTAAATTCCATGTGCGGACTGCTCTGATAGGCTTTTTCATTTGTCTGCATTGCATTCAAGATACTTTTGCCTATCGTACCCTGATAGTTTTTATATGAAATATTCTTTACCAATTCTTGTGAAAACAAATCGAGATAAAATGCATAACCGACATCAACATTTGCTAAAAAGCCAATAGTCCCTTTATCTTTAATGAGTACCCATTGTTCACTTACTCCCTGAACACCTGGATTATTAATATCGCCCGAATAACAAGAGTTTGCAATGAGCATAGGATATTTACCTTTATTATCATAGGTTGAAGGCAAGTCGATATTTTGATCAAAACCTGTTGCAGCGGCATGTCCGAAAAAATATAATATCGATACTCCACTATTTATAGATTGTTTAATAATATCTGTTTGTGTAGTACCGATAGGTTGACTCGAATTTTTAAAATAATTCTGAACATTAGCTCCAAACATTGTGTCTTGAAATATTTTTTGATACCCTTCAATATAACTTTGCATTGTAGACTCTTCGCCAATATCATGGCCACCTGCAAATTGCAAGATATTTTTCATCCAAGGAGTAGGCTGCCATTGTTCGTATTCTTTAACTTTATTCAAATATAAATCGACATCGGAAAGCGATAATGCAGCAATTCGTCCTGTAGCTATTATTGGTGAATAACCTGTTCCCAATCGCCAGGTGAACAATTCATCAGAAACAGGGTTTCCCGCCGATGGCACCAAACATTGGGCATATACTGAAGGATCATTACGAAGCAATTTGGTGTGAATGGATTTTCCTATCAAAAACAAATATTCAGGTTTAACCGAACTGTATTTTAATGCAAATCGGCAAAAATTACGAATCGCAACAGGATGTTTATTAATTCCATATCCGAATTGATTATACAATTCATCAACATCGAGTAATAGAACATTGTAACCTTTTGACTTTCTATAATTGGCATATTCTTGTGCTTTTGCCCATAAAAGTTTATTAGTAACAATTATATATCCAACCTTTAAAACACTAAAATCGGCAAATACGGACTGATTGGCATTTAATGATGTAATAGAATTGATTGAAACAGCTTTTTTAAAATCAGTTCCTGAAGAAATAAAGCATTTGGGTGCATTTCCTTCATTTTTCATCAGGAGTTGGAATGTTCCCGCATTATTGCTTGGTTTGATGCGTTTATGATTGGTAAGATCATATAAAACGGTGGATGTATCACCATTAAAATCGGTTATATCAAGCCGGTATTTAGTTGCGGCAATCTTTGGCAAGGTAAAAGCAAACGATTTGGCATTCTCAAAATCCATTGAGTGAGTATAGATTATCGAAGCCCAGGCCCAGGCATTTTTATCGGTCGATAATGTTCCATTTGATATTGACTTTGCATTTAATACGCTAGAGGCATTTAATTTCAATTGAGTTGTAGCTGAGATGTTTATTGTTTTGTAGCCATAAAACGACGTATCGATCAACATACCGATACCGGTAACTTGAAAATGATGCCCTGTACTGTTTGCTCCTACCAAGCACATCGAAATGGTTGAGTTTATTGACTTTGAAATATAATTAGGTGTAGATAACGTTTTTGATATTGTGGTACCATAATCAAAACTATTATCAATATAGCCTTCACCATCGTTATAATATGAACCTTCTTCGGTTGAATTATAGTTGTTTATATAATCCTGCCTGACCTCCCTCATACAATAATCTAAAGCAGAATATGAATTGAAAGCCACATCATTTTCTTCAATAAAACGTTTTGTAACACCAGAGGTATTCCATGTTAAAAAATAAGAAGCGGTATCGTTAACTAAACTATAATTAGGATTGACCTGTTGACTTGGATTTAAATAGAACATCGTGTCGAGCCAACCATTATTGGGTTCTCCATAAAATTCGATGTAATCGTTATTATCAAACGATCGATCGGCAGATCCACTGATGTAAATATATTGTTCTTGCCCTTTATTAAACAGCTGCAAATATAACGGATCGATTTTCGTTATCGGAACTCCAGCATTGACTAAATCGGTATAACTGATTCGATGTATTCCTTTCGATACAACAGATACTTTATAATAATTTTGCGAATAATTTATCCACTCATTACCATATTGTTGAGAAAACAACTTAATTGAAATAAATATAAAATAAAAGAGTACCGATTTCTTCATACGCTACTATTTCTTATTGAACGAATACGACAAAGAGAAAATATTTGAATATAATGCTGAAGATTTATCTCCCAAAATTGATAATGCATAATCAAGAGCTATCTTTTTATATTTAAACCCAGCTCCGATATTAGGTTGTATATCCAACCTCGATTTATTACTAAAATCGGGTATTTTTTGTATATTATTTATTCCTGCTCTGAAAAATAAAAGTTGTTTAAAACCATATTCCAACCCAACTTTAGGATCGATACTTGTAAATTTGCTTTTTACTAAAACATTCCTTCTTCCGTCGAATGTAAAATCGGCATCGAGTTCAGTAACAATCCTATGTTTCTTACCGATATCGAAATATTTCGACGATCCTAACGTAAGTTTTGGCATTGTTAGTTCTGTCGAATTTTGAGGTATTTCATTCCCTGTTAAAAGAAAAACATCTTTAAATGTTGAAGTATTGAATTTCCATGCATTATACGTTGTAGTTGCATCGCGAAGCATAGCAGCTAAAACCCATTTATTAACTTCATAACGGGCTGCTAAGTCAATTCCAAAACCCCATGCACTTGCAAAGTTTCCAACAATACGTCGAATTATCTTTATGTTCGTTCCAACAGTCAATCCATCATCGTTCAATTTCTGGGCTGCAGAAATAAAGAAAGCATAATCGTTTACTGAGAATGTTGTAATGTTGCTATAGTTAACATCGCCATTATTATCAATAAGATTCAAAGTGTTTGGTATTCCATCAACGCCATTTCTGACAATTGAGAAGCCCAAAGCCGAGTTTCCATGTTTTACACTGGTAAACCCTAAATAATCGTATTTTGATATTCCTGCAAAATTTTCATTATGCATTGCACCAATCTGAGCATCTGAATTTAGGGTAATTAGTGCAGCCGGATTCCAATAACTTGAATACACACTCGATGTAGAAGCAACCGAAGCCCCACCCATTGCCAATTCTCTGGCTCCTACGCCTATGGATAAGAATTCGTTACTATATTTCGAAACCTGACTTTGTACAAGTATCGAAATACATAGAAAAGTAAGGACTATTAACTGTTTTTTTTTCATGAAAGAATTAAAATAGCTTATTTGCAAAGATATATAAACGTGGCAGATTGTGTTTTATGATTTGAATAAATTATTTCTTGCAAAACATTTCGTTTATGGTAGAAGACTTTTATATACCTCAACATATTCCGCTGCTTGCTTTTGAGGCGAAAACTTTTGTTTTGCCTCATCACGAATTGCTTCAGAATTAAATTTATATGTATCTGAAACGAACTCTTTTATAGCTTTTGAAAGACTCTCCGGACTTCTATCGTCAGATAATATGCCATTAAATCCGGTCTTTACCACATCAAGCATCCCACCAATAGGAAGTGCAATAACAGGAACGCCACATGCAAGCGATTCGAGCATTACATTGGGCAGATTATCTTCGCGCGAGGGTAAAACGAATACATCGGCTGCTGAATATGCAATTGCTAAAAGGCGTTCATCTTTAATTGTTCCTAAATAGGTTATATTAGCTGCAAAGTTTTCGGTTTGAGGTCTTTTGCCTATTGCACAAAGATGAATACCTGTATCATTACAAATTTTCAAAGCATCAACCAATATTTCAAAACCCTTTCTTGTATTTTCGAGTGCATCGCTTACAAAAAGGAGGATCTTTTTATTTTGTGGTATAGAAAAAACAGTGCGGCTGAAGATTTTATCTTGTGGCGTAAAGATTGAAAAATCAACACAATTAAATATCTGTTTACTTTGTAAGCCTTTAAAAACAGTACTCTCTATTGAACAATCGAGCAACCATTTAGATGGTGAAATAATATATGGCTTGCTTTTAACCAACATTTGTTGTTTATACTTTTGATCAATAAATGCATTATTTACATTTATGGTACCTTGTAATTGGGGACAATCAATGCATTGCGTTTTATATTTTGAGCAACCATTACTATAATGACATCCACCGGTAAACGGATTCATATCATGTAATGTCCATACAACTGGTTTTGTGTTTTTTTGAAAAAAGTTAAAGTCAAGAAAAGAACCTGTCCAATGTAAATGAATGATATCAGCTTCTAAATATACTTTTTGAGTTGTAATATCAACATCGGCTGTTGCAAACGAAAACTTTTCGAGTCCTTTGGGTCGATTCCGTAGTTTTTGTTCATTAAGATTAGTCTTGGTTGGCTTTTTTGAAAAGAAAAGATTATGAAATCGAAGTTTTTGTCGTACAAAATAAGTATCAGGCAATTCCTCCGATTTACGATATTCAAAAGAATATGGTACCTCATATCCACGCAAATGTAAAAAGAGCATAGAACTTTCAATTCCCATTTCAAGTAATTGGAGATGGAAACGTGAAGCTGCAATACAGGCTCCGCTTGTTGTATAGGTGTTTATGTGGAGAATTTTCATATTTGTCGTTTCAAAACTGTTCTTTCGAAAGATTGTACCTTATGTGACGATATAAATTTCAACACACCTAGATTATAACAGTATATTTTCAACATGTGTTTTATTATACTAATTCTCGTAAATGGAGTTCCATAAAAACTTGCCATAGCCTTTCTTGCTTGTCTTGATTCTTTCTTTTTTATTGTTTCAATTGGAATTGAGTCTGCTAATTTATTCCAATAATATTTTTTTGATGCATTGCTATGTTGACCTGAAGCATCAAAACCTATATTATTTGTTAACGACGGATATGGATGTAATGCATATCCATTACTAAGAATGAACGATGCATACCATTTAATTGCCCAAGTATGTATTTCACCAGTAATATTTTGCTCTAAATGCATGAGAAAGGGAGACGAAAAACCAAGGGTAAAAGTGTATATTTTATTCTTTCCATATATCTGCTGTAATAAATCATATGCATTTGGATTAAAACATTTCCAAGCCCTTTTCCAAGTTGCCCACCCCCAACATGATGCCGTATTATAGTAAAAGGTAGAAGGAAGTTTTGCCTTTACCGGAAACATATATCCCGATATATGCATAACTTTTTCATCTTTTTCATAAACAGTTAAAGCTTCATTCATATATGTTAAGAAACCTGGTGATGTAACAATATCATCTTCCAAAACAATAACTTTGCCACAAGAATTCACTACCGATGTTACTCCTTCAATTATTGAATCAGCCAGACCTTTATTTGTTTTCGATTCAATAATAGTCACTGTTTTGCACCATTTTCGTTCGGTTACAATGGAACGGACTTCTTGTATTTTCATTAGATCGTCATCCGAAGCGTTAGGTTTTGGTCCGTCGGCATATACAATAAGATCGCTTTGATCGGCAAGATTGTTTTTTGCCAAAGCTTCGAGCGTTTGTTGTGTGTGCCATGGTCGATTATAAACAAAAAGTACAATTGGTGATAAAGCCATAAACTATAATTTATACAAAAATATTGATTTCTAATCAATACTTTATGATTAGAAAATAGAATGTTATATTACCGACCAATTTTAAAAAATAATTTGAAGTTATTCTCATCTTACAAGTATGGCTTTTTGATTAAGTATTTGAAATCGAAATGTTTTTATTCTTTCAGTTTTAAAAAGTCATTCGGATTTAAAACCCTTCCTGTTATTCCAAAATATGCATGTAATACCCCCATTGCGTTATAATGTAACTCAAGATTTTTTCGTTGCAATGCATTTCGCAACATTGCTCTAAAACCTCCATGATTTATGCGGATGACCCGGCGGCTATACTTCCTCGTTTTTAAGGTGAAATAGATATAATTTCTTACCTTATAATAGGTTTTGATATATTGTAATCCCGGAGAAACTTCAAACGATTTAGCCCCTTCATGTTTAATCTTTGAGTGTAAAACATAATAACTTAAAATACCGTTCTTATATGCTTTAAAGCTATAATCAACTTCTTCTACATACATAAAATAACAGGTAGACATAAAGCCTATTTTATCTGTTACCTCCATCGGAATAAAAAATGACGATCCACTCACAAAATCTGTTTGATAAACATCTGCATTAGTATTGGGTAAAATAGTAATTTCAAAACCCTTAATCCCATTAGATTGATTGCATAACGATTTATTATTTCCATCGTTATCAATTGTTATGCTTCCATAAATTGCCAATCCATGAATCTTATAAGCATCAATTATAGTACTTAAAGTATCGGAATAGATTTCTACATCAGGATTTAGTAGCCAGATAACATCGAATGAATGCTTCTTTGCATATTCATAAGCCATTTTATGCCCAGCCGCAAACCCTTTATTTGAACGAGATTTAATGATGGTAATATCGCGATGAGCTTCACTAATTTTAAGTATACTTTCGTTTACCGATGCATTATCAACAACAACGATTTCAATATCTCTGTATTCTTGTTGTTTACACTGATCGATACAGGCAATTGTATCCCAATAATTCATCCAGTTAACAATCGAAACAAGAACTTTCATACGTTATCAATAATATTTCCCAAATATAACCTTAATTCTTAAAAGCATAACGTTTTTCAGTATTCAAGCCTGATAAATTTAATCAATATTAAAAATATAAACGGTTCTTAATTTTCAATCTGATTAATTCCGTTTTACATGGATTTTTGCTTTAAAATTCGATGTTGGAATATTGAAATAACGTAGATTAACTCTATTAACAAACAAATAGAGACAGAATTATCAATTATTTAATCATTTTATCAGCCCTTAATTTATGCAATTATAAGCCTTTAAAACATCTGTTTTATATAATCGGCTAAGAGGAATTTTAATTTTAGTATTCTTAACTTTTAAAATGAGTACTGTATCTTCAATTTTAAATGTCAAAGTTAAATTAATGATATACGAACGGTGACAACGACGAAAAATCGATTGAGGCAATTTTTGTTCAATTTGCTTCATAGATTGAAGTATCACCATTTTATCGGTTTTAGTATGAAAGATGCAATAATTTTCCAATGCTTCAACATAATAAATATCACAATAAAAAACTTTTGAATGGGTTCTATTTACCTTAATAAATAGATTATCGTCATTGATTTTTTGAATTACCATACTCTTCGCCCTATCACATGCTTTTAAGAAACGGGAATATTCAACCGGCTTTAAAAGGAAATCGGTCACAGCAAAAGAAAATGCATCGAGTGCATACGATTCATTAGAAGACATAATGATAACAATAGGAGGATTTGATATTCGCTTTAGGAAATCGAATCCCGACATATCCGGCATCTCAACATCTAGAAACAGTAGATCAATATCTTCTAATGATTTCGATTTTAACAATGTGTCTTGAGCCGAATGAAACGATGCAATAAACTGTAGTCCATCTGTTTGATTAATAAATTCTTCAATCAGACCACAGGTTAGTTTATCATCATCTATAACAATACAATTCATAATTAGCTTACTATTGAATATTCAAATATAGGAAATATACCAGTAACTGAAAATCAAAATGTATAATTTTCCGTACTTTTGAAAAAGAAATAACAAAAGATGGATTTACAAAAAATAGAAGATTCATATAAATCGATACCATATCAACAAAAACCGGAAATACTTACCGTGCAAGAGTGGCAAGTTGCACTTCGTCGTCAGTATGCAGAAAGGCATCCTTTTGTTGTTGATAATCTAGGTAATCATCCTGTTTTTAGCGACTTTAGGGTTACCAATCCCGAAAACAACAGCAACTATAAAGTAGCAATAAGAAGTGGTAATTATGATTTGAATTTTTGCGAATGCATGGATTTTAAAACCAATGGTTTAGGAACCTGTAAACATATTGAAGCCATACTTTTAAAGATCAACGAAAATCCATCGCATAAGCATATATTAGAATGTCACTTTCAGCCTAACTATTCGTCTGTTCATTTGAAATACGGAATGGTGAGGGAAGTTAAACTTCGAATAGGATACGAATTCGAAAAGGAGTTCATTGCTTTGGCAAAAGAATATTGCGACGATAATTTTGCCTTTCGAAAAGAAGCTTTCGATCATTTCGAAACATTTATTGAAAAAGCAAAAAGCATTCATCAGTCATTCCGTTGTTATCCTGATGCTATGGAGTTTATCCTTTCCGAACGTACACGAACGAAACGAATGCAAACGATTTCGACCGATAGGGATATTTTTTCAGATCTGGTAAAAACAACGTTGTACGATTACCAGAAACAAGGAGTCAGTTTTGCAATGCAAGCAGGTCGCAGCTTACTTGCCGACGATATGGGTTTGGGCAAAACCATCCAAGCATTAGCAACCGCCCAACTGATGAAACGTGAATGTTCAATAACCAACGTATTAATTATTTGTCCAACATCACTTAAGTATCAATGGAAATCTGAAATAGAAAAGTTCACTGGCGAAACTGTTTGTGTTATTGAAGGAAATGCATTAAAACGAGCATCGCAATACGAGGCTGATGACTCATTTTATACTATCGTATCATACAATGTTGTATTGACCGATCTGGAAAAAGTGAATCAACGTCAACCCGATCTGGTTATTCTTGATGAAGCTCAACGTATCAAGAATTTTAAATCGAAAATATCACGGCAGGTAAAGTTAATCAAGTCGCAATATGCAATAGTGTTGACCGGTACTCCGCTCGAAAATAAACTTGAAGATCTCTATAGTATCATGCAATTTGTCGATTCGTTCAGTCTGGGGCCATTTTATCAATTCATAGCCGGTCATCAGATAAAAGACGAAAACGGCAAAACAATAGGATATTCCGGATTACATGAAATCGGCAAAACCCTTTCAAACGTATTACTACGTCGTACCCGTTCACAAGTACTCGATCAACTGCCCGAACGTACTATTAAAAATCTGTTTGTACCCATAACCAATAGGCAAATGCAAATTCACGACGACTGTAAATGTGATGTTGCCAAATTAATTGAAAAATGGAAACGTACCGGAACTCTTGCCGAATTAGATCGTCATGTACTGATTATGCAATTAAACGCAATGCGGATGGTCTGCGATAGCAGCTATTTAATTGATCAAAAAACCCATCACGATACTAAAATTGAAGAAACGATGAGTATTGTTGACGAATTGATTCTTCAAGGTACAGAAAAGGCGGTTATTTTCAGTCAATGGGAACGCATGACCAGACTTATTGCTGTTGAGCTTGATAAACGAAATATCAACTATCAATACTTGCATGGAAATGTTCCGGGTAAAGATCGGGGCAAATTGCTTGATGTCTTTACTAAAGATGCAACCTGCAAAGTTTTTCTTTCGACCGATGCAGGAAGTGTCGGTTTGAATTTACAAGTAGCTTCTTTGATAATAAATCTTGATATACCATGGAGTCCTGCCGTTTTGGAGCAACGTATTTCACGAATTCATAGGCTGGGGCAAAAGAATCGAATAACGGTAATAAATCTTATTGCAGCCGGAACTATCGAACAAAGGATGCTAGATGTTATTGCATTCAAAGATTCGCTTGCAAAAGGAGTTCTTGATAATGGTGACGATTGTGTTTTTATGGGCGAAAGCCGGTTCAAATCGTTTATAGGCGAAATAGAGAAAATTATCGATACCACAACAATTTCTAAATCGGTATCGGTGTCGGTTGACGATTTAGAACAACAAGAAATAAATACTGGGCTAAAAAACAACGAACCTTTCCAATTACATTTGTTCGACGATTATGAACCGATAGAACCACAAATAAAAGAACAATCAATAATTCAGGACGAGATTAGCGATTTTATTGAAATGGGGATACATTTTTTTAATCGTTATGCTGCTATTCTTTCTGATGAACAAAAATGTAATGAATTATTAAAAAGCATTACCGAAACCGATAGTTTAACGGGTCGGACATATTTAAAAATCCCCTTATCCGACGATCATGTACAAAAGAAAGGAATAGCATTATTTGCAGCAATTATTGAGAATACGTTAAAACAATAGCATTTCTAATAACACTATTACAGAAAGAGTTAAAGACGGAATAACGTTTTAAAATTAACTGTATTAAAAGATTATTCCTAACCAGATCGTCTCTAAACACAGACCTTAAGATCTCCAAAACCAATACCATTTCAATTATTTTCAATAAAGATTTCCCCTTTAACCGTTCATAATTCATAATTTATAATTCATAATTTCATTGTACTTTTGTGTTTACAAATATTTAAATTGAAATAAAATGACAAGAGCAGAAATTCATACTGTAAAAGGCTTGATGAAAGTTGAGTTTTTCGATCAAGATGCACCGGGTACCGTTGCAAATTTTGTAAAACTATCGAAAGAAGGTTTCTATAATGGATTGACCTTTCACCGCGTAATACCCGATTTCGTTATACAAGGAGGATGTCCTCTAGGAACAGGTGTTGGTGGACCGGGTTATAAAATTAAATGTGAACTGACAGGAGGAAATCAATTCCACGATCGTGGAGTATTGTCGATGGCTCATGCAGGTCGCGATACCGGAGGATCACAATTTTTCATATGTCACAGCCGCAAAAATACAGCTCATTTAGATCGTAATCATACTTGTTTTGGTAAAGTGGTTGAAGGACTTGAGGTGATTGACCAAATAAGCCAAGGCGATAAAATCGAAAAAATAATAATACTAGAAGATTAGAACATCAGTTCTAACCTTTAGAACTGATATCTTCCAATTGATCTTTTTTAAGGATAATAATTTTATTATCACTTAATTTAATAAAGCCCGATTCTTCAAAAGAATTTAAGATTCTTCCCGCACTATCTTTACTTAGTGCGGTAAGATCGGCTAAATCTTTTCTATTAAGAGGAAATCCTTCCAGATAAGTGGTATAAACATCATTGTGTAAATATAACAGAGCATCAGCAACACGCCCATACATTTGTTTTTGAGTCAAACTGATGAAAAGCTCAAAACTGCTTATCCTTTTCCTACTGATCAATTCAATATATCCTAAAGCAAATTGTTGATTCGATTCGATTAATTTTATAAATAAATCAACCGGAATCAAGCAAGCGGTAGTTTCTTCCGATGCTATGACCGAAAAATGATGGATTTTATCGACAAATGTTCCCGGACCTCCAATAAATTCAGCCGGCTTTATATATTGTAGAATTAAATTCCTTCTAGAAATTCCTTCTAGATAAACCTTTGCTAATCCCGACGTTAAAGCTACAATATGTGTTATAAAAGACCCTTGCTTGAATATTATTTCACCTTCATTATACGTGATTTCTAACTTCGCTTCATTTACTTTTTGTAACTCTTCAACGGTGAGTTTAGTAAATAAGTTTTGCTTAAACGGACAAGCTAAACAATGGTGGATTGTTTTTATAACGGCCATAATTATTTAATTTTCAATAAAACCATAAAAATTATTGATGAAAATGCACATCGATATGTATTTAATACATAGCATCTTAAATCCTATGCTATTACTTTTGTAGCATTTAATTGTGTTGCAAATCTCGTGATAATTTGACAAATAACATAATTATATGCGATTTATATCTTAAAAAAAGATACATATGTCAAATCTTTCTTTATATTATACTAAATTGATAGTGTATATTTGCGTTTCGAAATATTGAATCTGTTTTTTCTGTAAATAACAGATAATAAGGCTTAAGCCTACTCGAACGATATGAAATGAATTACAATTCATTATGAAACAGACATGGTGCAACCTTAGCGGAGTTAAAATAAACGTAAATATTCATTTTGTGGACTTAAATAAACCATAAAAAACTATAAAAAATAAATAGATGAAGGTATCAAACAATCATAAACTTTTTCAATACCCTTGGGGTTATGCCGAAAGTTTTATACTCGTAGCTTTAGTTCTCATTGCATCGTTTATAACCCAATATTTATTTAAAGGAGCTTATTTCGGATTACCTCCTAAACCGAATAATTATACGTTCTTTCTTGTTTATTTTTCGGCAATCATCATCATTCATTTCTTTATCAATCACCCTATAATAAAATGGTTTTCGAGTATCCCGGCTACCATTGCATCGGTGGGTTTATATACGGTTATTATTATCACTTTAGGAATAATTCCTCAATTACCGAAGGAACCGAACTATTACCTTTATATGTTCGGATTAACACATATTACCGAAAGTTTTCCGTTTCTCATAGCAACGTTTTTAGTGCTGACCATTTTGCTTTTTACCATATTAAAACGAATTACCGTCATTAATAAATCGAACATCGTTTTCTTTTTAAATCATTTTGGATTATTCCTAATTATTATAGCCGGAGCTTTCGGTTCGCAGGATATGTTAAAATTAACATCAAAGCTCGACATCGGCGATAATTACAAAGTGGCATTTAATGAATATAATGTCCACACCATATTACCATTCTCTATTGAACTTAAGAAGTTTACCATTGGCGAATATTCTCCAGAGTTTGTTATTGTTAATGGCAAAGACGATTTCGAGAAAGATAAAAATGGCAGATTATTGTTCCAGATTAAAGACTCCAGTTTCTATCATGTGGGAAAGTATAAAATTGAAGTTAAGAGTTATTTGCCCGAAGGTGTACCCGATTCAAACCGATTTAGAAAATACGTTGGTATAGGTTCATGTCCTGCTGCCAATATTGCAGTTTACGACAATACAACCAATAAGCTAATAAGAAAAGGATGGATTTCGTCGGGCAACTTTATGTTTGGCGATTATTCAATGCCATTGCTCAACGGACAATATATAGGAATGATTAAACCGCAGCCTAAAGTGTTTAAATCGGATGTACGAATACATACCAGTAAAACCGAATTTATTGATACCGTAATTGAAGTAAATAAACCCTTTAAAATTAAAGGCTGGTACATTTATCAAACCGGTTACGACGAGAAAATGGGCAAATATTCAAATTACAGTGTTTTCCAAGTTGTGTACGATCCTTGGTTAAATGTTATATATGCAGGGGTATTTCTTTTGCTGGCCGGAGCAATTATGTTAGTATTTACAGATAAACAATAACTAAAATTATATCATTGTGTTAATACATTTTACAATCATCTATGTTCTAACCTCTATTGTGTGGTTACTAGGCTTGAGTTTATTTTATCTACCGATTCAAAAGCCTCATCGTAAAATAGGAACCATCTTTCTCCATGCCGGTTCTTTTGTTTTAGTATTCTATATTGTGGCGTTGTGGATATATTTGGAGCGGCCGCCATTAAGAACCCTTGGCGAAACGCGTTTATGGTATGGTACATTTCTATCGCTTATTGGATTGGCATTATACCATGTTAGAAAACTCGATTGGGTACCGATATTCAGTTTCCCATTTGCTATACTATTCCTAACCATCAACTATATGCATCCCGAATATTTCCAAAAAGAGTTGATGCCGGCCTTACAGAGTCCTTGGTTTGTACCTCATGTAATTGTTTATATTTTTGCCTATTCAATTCTTTTTGCTTCAACGGTAACTGCCTTTTTCGGTTTACTGGCTTTAGGTAAAGGGCAAGATGCAACCCAATCGATTCGTGTTGCCGATAGTATTGTGTATATCGGTTTTGCATTCTTAACCTGCGGATTAATTTTTGGTGCATTATGGGCAAAAGAAGCATGGGGTAGTTATTGGACATGGGATCCGAAAGAAACATGGGCATTTATCACCTGGTTACTATATCTGATATATATCCACTATCGTTATCAATATAAAAATGCGGTTAAAACACCTCTTATTATTCTAACCATTGCTTTTGCACTTTTATTGGTTTGTTGGTTTGGTGTCAATTATTTGCCTTCGGCTAAAAACAGTGTCCATACCTATGGTATGTCGGGAAAAAAATAATGATTTCTATTGTTTCTTTTTTACTTAAAACCCATAATGTTTTAGAATTACTGTTTGCTGTGTTTATTAGAAATTAGCCCTTTATTGGATACCTCAATTATAGTTACTCAATAAAAAGGAATATATACAATGATGAAAGTAAACCGTTATTGTTGATTTATTCTAATACCTTAATGAGAAGGATCAACGAGTTTAACCGATACCCTTTTAACATTAAAAATATAAATAAGGCTCACTTCTGTTCCTCCTCTGGTATGACTAACTGTTTTTAACGTTGAGAAATTAACATCATAGCTAAGTCCCATAGAGATCCTGTTTTTGTATAAAAAACGAGTATATAATATAAAAGCATCATTAAAACGAGTAAAGGCTCCAAAGAAGACATCAGAAGATACTTTTGCTCCGGTATATTTTGATGTCATACCAAGTTGATATTTCACAATCAAACCGAGATTATATTCATTTGCAGAACCTTGTTTTAAAATCATAAACGAGGGCATATATGTTACATTGGTATTCCGTTGGGTTAATTCTAACCCTCCATGTAAGCAGAACCGTCTGTTCAGTATATTATCTGTGTTATAATAGCTTAATGTGATTGTATTTAAATGGTACGTAGAGAATCCAAGATTAAATTTTGCATAATCGTTTATAACAGATTTCCAGTACATACCAGCAGCGATATTAAGATTATTTTTTTTATAGCTACTATTAAATTCTTTAGAATCAATATCTGTATTAAATATTTTACCATCTATTTGATTGTTCCAGGTTAAATCGGAGAAGTCGATTGAGTTTTGAAGTACACCTATTTGAAATCCAGCCGTTATACTATTGGTATTATTCAATCGAATTCTTGAAGCTATTGTGGCATTTATATCGGTTGTTCCCATTTTTGAATCACCGGCTTTATCTCTAAAAAAAGATATTCCTCCAAATACATTCGATTTATAAAGTACCCCATCAATTGACGTTGCATAGGTTCTATACGCATTTTGTGAAATTGAATTCCATTGACTTTTATAGATGTTGGTATATCGAAACGTTCCATCAAATTGTCCTGCTAAGGCCGGATTTAAAATCATAGGAGCCGAAAAATATTGCGAAAAATGTAAATCTTGTGAAAATCCAAGAAATGACTTTGCAACTAAAAGAGAGAGGAATAGAATAAAAGCTGATCGGTTTTTCATTACAAAGTATCTATCTTATTAATGAAATATTCCCTTGTCTTTTAATAATATTTCCTTTATCATACAATGATTCTGCTGTAAGAGAGTAAACAAAAACGGCCATATCTAATTTTTTACCTTTAAAAGTACCATCCCATCCATGTGATATATCATGCGATTCAAAAACCATTTGTCCCCATCGATCATAGATAAAAAAGTTTATATTCACCATACAATTACCAACTAAGTATAATATATCGTTATTATTATCATTATTGGGCGAAAATGCCGTTGGTACATTTATAAAACAATCGCAGTTTAATCCTGAAAAATGAATCGAGTCGGTCATTATACCACATTTATTTGATGCAGTAACAGAATACAATCCTGAGTCTTTAACCGTTATATAATGTAATGTCGATCCATTTCTCCATACATAGTTATAATCATTTGCCGTTGGCAATGTAATGGTAAGAATACTTTGTAAACAGATTGCAGAATCATTTCCTAAATTAATATATGGCTTACTCGATTGATAAATCGTTTTATCAAAGCTAGCTTTACAGCCATTTGAATCGGAAACAGTAACAGAATAATTTCCCGGTAATTCAATTGAATGAATACTATCTGTTAGGTTATTTTCCCAATGGAAAGTGTATCCTTTCTTTTTCGATACCAGTAATTCTCCTTTATTGTTTGAACATAATGGAATTATTTCTTCGATATTCGTTTGAGGTAAAGCATAGGTAGTAAGTACTGAAAGACTATCAACTTGTGTTCCACAAATATTAGTTACTTTAACCCAGTATAATCCTATAGTATCTGTTTTAATGAAATAAGCTTTTGATCCATTTTGCCAAGTATACGTATAGCTTGAATCTGCAATCGTTTTAATGGTAATTTGCTGTCCTTTACAAAATGACGTATCGTTACCTAATACCACTTTTGGTAAATATTTCTCCGTTATTACAATTGTATCATAATCGGTTGCACATCTATTTTGTGAACTAACTGAATAAATGCCCAGCGTTTTAACGTTATAAGTAGCAGTAGACGAGCCGTCTTGCCAATGAAAAGTACAACTATCGCAAGGATTGGCACTGAGCAACATTGAATCGCCTTTACAGATATAAGTATCGTTTCCTAGGCTTATTTGAGGTAATTTGAGGTATGAAATCGTAATCGAATCGCTATATATACCGCAAGCATTAGATGCTGTAAGGCTATATATTCCAGGACTTAAAGCTGTATACGTTTGCAGTGTTGAATTGTCTTGCCACATAAAAGTATTGTATCCTAAACCAGCGTCTAATTGTATAGATTGTCCTGGACATAATGTGCTGTCTTTGCCAAGTGATACATCAATAGGATATTGAATTGTTACTTTTATACTATCATTCAATGTACCACAATTATTTGTAACGGTAACAGAATATATACCCTGAGTCGAAATTGAAATGATAGAATCAGTTGAATTATCTTGCCATTGATATGTTTTAATGTCATTATTATAGGCATTTATCTTAAGTTGACTACCATCGCAAATATTGGTGTCATTGCCAAGATTGAAACTTTGTAATGCTGTATTTAAACGAATATTTACCGTATCTTTTTGAGATCCACAAATATTAATTGCATTAACCCATATCGTTTCATTTGTTGATACCGTTTTTGTTTTTGTAATACTTCCATCATTCCATGTAAAGGAATTAAATCCATTTCCTAAATCATAGATAATAGATTGACCTGGACAAATTACCGTATCATTGCCCAGATTTAATATTGCTGCATCTTGTGCATTTATTGCAATACTATCGGAGAAAACACATCCCGATAAAGAATCAAATGCTACAACTTTATATGTTTTATTTTCTTGGGGGGTTGCTATAGGATTTGCTATTGAATCATTATTTAGTCCTAATGATGGTGACCATTTGAATGTTAAATCGTCTATAGAGGTTGAACTACAGTATTTAAAATAACTATTCGCCCTGTAACTACTTACCGTTCCTGTTAAGGCAGAGCAAACTCCATTCCCAACGGTATACAGTACTGAATTGTTTACTGTTGTGGTGTAGAAATTTGCCGAATTTGCCGATATTGAGCTATTGTTATAGCATATTTCTATAATAATATTTGATATACCATCCCAATCGTACAAATTATTGAAACTATAATAGTTTATACCAGATGAAAGAATTACATTTTTAGGATTAAATACCGTTTGTAAACCTGTTTCGAAATTCGATGTAAAGGTAGAAAGGGAAGTACATCCCATTTTGATACTGAAATTTTGATATATATTATTGCCGGTTAATAATGTTATATTAAAACCTAAATCACTGAAAGTTGTTGCAGAAGTAATACCAACAGCATTTAATTCTGCTTTTGTGTAAAGTATTTGGATTTTTGAACCATTATAAGCCCCTTTATATATAGATACATTATTAGCCGAAGAACTTAATGTTCCGGTTCCTATACTTGCTGCGATTGGTTGTCCATTACATTTACTTCCATTTACTCCGCAGCCTTTTTGGAATGCTACATTTAATTGTGTTGATTGTCCTATACAGATTGTATCAAATTTTGGTGTTGTATTAAATGAAGCTAAAAGTGGGGTTATAATTAGTATTGAGTCATCAATAGAACAACCATATTTTGATGAAATTGTAACTGTATATAAGGTTGTAGATGATGGTTTAGCAATTGGCGTTGCAATTTTATAATTATCCAATGATGATGATGGTGACCAACTATAGGAAAATACACTAGTATCTACCGGCATTGCTGCTAGTTTAATCCCATTAATTGAACAATTTAAAATAGTATCAAGCATATTTATGGTAAAAGGTAATCCAACCGTTACATTTACACTATCAGAAAAAACACAACCGTTTACTGAATCTGTTGCCAAAATATGGTACGTTGTGTTTGTTGAAGGTGTTGCTACAGGATTTTTTATTGAATCAATACTGATGCCTATTGAAGGTGTCCATTTATAGGTAAGGCTATTCAATGTCGTTGCGGAACAATATTTAAAATAGCTGTTTGCTCTTGAGGTTGAAGTTGTTCCGGTTAAAATATTGCAAACAGAATTCCCTGTTGCATAGTTTACAGAATTGTTTTGTGTTGTGGAATATACGATTGATGAATTTGTAGATGTTGATGCATTATTGTAACAAATTTCTACGATGATATTCGAAATACCATCCCAATCATAGGTATTAGTAAAGTTATAATAGTTTATTCCTGAGCTAAGTATAATGTTTTTAGGGGTAAAAACGGTTTGTAATCCGGTTTCGAATGTTGTAGATAATGCCGTTAGTGGTGTACATCCCATTTTGATACTGAAGTTTTGATAAATATTACTTCCAAATATCGAAGTAATGGTAAATCCAAGAGCAGTTATTGTTGTTGCACTTAGAATTCCCGCAGCATTTAATTCAGCTTTTGTATAGAGCATTTGCATTTTTGCTCCATTATTAATGCCTTTATAAATTGTTGTTTCTGTTGCAGATGAACTTAATACATCTGTTCCTATTTGCACTGTATTTTGAATTCCATTACAAACACTTCCATTAACTCCACAAGATTTTTGATAAAACGTGTTACATTGAATTGATTGACCCTGACAAATTGAATCGGTAATTGGAGTTGCATAAAATAGGGCTAATGACGGAACTTGGATTACTATTGAATCGGCTATTTCACAACCATATTCTGAACTCACTGATACATTATATTGTACTGAACTTGATGGACTGGCAATAGGGTTTTGAATTGTAGAACTGCTCAAATTAGTAATTGGCGACCATTTATATCTATACGTTCCATCAACTGATGGCTGAGCAGAAATATTGACACCTAGAATATTACAATTTCTTATTGTATCGGGCATCGTAATGGTAAAAATAGATCCTATCGATACAGAAATACTATCGTGATACATGCAGCCGGTAATACTATCTTTTCCTGTTACATAATAAGTTGTTGGAACTGCTGGTGTTGCTATCGGATTTGCAATGTTTGAATTGTTTAATCCTGCTGCTGGTAACCAAGAATATTTTAAAGTATTTAACACCGAGGATATACAATATTTAAAATAAGTAGTGGGTCTATTTAAACTTACGACACCTGTTAAATCATTACATGCACTTGCAGACGATGTGGTTAAAAACGAATTGAACGTAGTATTTGAGTAATAGGTGGACGAATTCATTGATGTATTTGCATTTTTATAACATATTTCGACAAGAATATTTGAAATACCATCCCAATCGTAAGCATTATCTAACGAATAATAATTAACTCCAGAAGTTAGTAATACATTCTTTGGTGTAAATACGGTTTGTAAACCTGATTCAAAACTTGTAGATAAAGCTGTTGTTGACGTGCAACTCATTTTAATGGTGAAATTTTGAAAAATATTGCTTCCATTTATGTTTGCAATATTAAAACCTATCTGTTGTATTGTTACATTTGAGGTAATTCCTAAAGCATTTAGTTCTGCTTTTGTATAAAGTATTTGAAATCGTGAGCTTAATGAACTTGCATTATAGAGTGTTGCATTGTTTGTACTTGAAAAAAAGTTTGACTGTCCAACTTGTATGTTCTTAATCGTACCATTACAAACAGAACCATTTATGCCACAACCTTTTTGATACGACGTATTTAATTGTAACGATTTGCCTTCACAAATTGAATCACTATGAGGATATGAATAAAATATTGAAATAAGTGGTACCGTTATTACGACACTATCTTTTACGAAACAATGTTCAATGGAGGTAACACTAACATAATAGGTCGTTGTTTTAATGGGAGTAGCAATTGGATTAAAAATAGTATCGTTTGATAATGATAATGGTGAAGACCATTTATAAGAATAATTTCCAGTTATTGATGGTATTGTATGCAGTTTCTCCCCCGACAATTGACAAACAGTATCATTTTTTGATGTGTTTAATGTAAAAGGTTGCCCTACATCCAATTTTACCGTATCTCTATAGGTACAACCATATTTCTTATCAACTATTGTGGCTATATATGAAATAGAAGAATCGGGTTTTGATAATGGATTTGCAATAGTTGTTGACGATAAAAAGGTTGCAGGCGACCAACTAAAACTGCATGTCGAATTATTGATTGCACCAATATAAATATTATCTAAATCCCAATTATCTTGGTTAACGCCCGAGTTTGATAATTGTCGCCATCGAAATTTAGTGTTTGCTGTTTGTGCTAGTGTTGGAATTGTTATACTTATTCGTGTGAAATTGGGGAAAAGATTTTCCTTATATGTGTCGATAATAATCCATGATGTACCATTGTTGATTGAATATTCAAGAACAATATCTTCTCCAGGGTCGGCATCTTCGCAAGGAGCAGCTCCGTTTGCTATTTTCAAATAGAAATAAACGGTTCCCCCATTAACAACATTAAGCGATTTTGTTGTAACAAATCGATTGCCGGCACTATTAAAGTAGAGAGCATTACCAGAAACAGAACCACAAATATTTGAAGCAATAGCTCCCGATATTGTTTCCCAAATCGTTGCATCATAAGAAGGATTTATACTGTCACAAAAAACAATGTTTTCTATTTGAAGATTAAGTTGGGTTGAATCATTAGAACAAAAGGCCGATTTATCTGAGGTAACATCAATATTACTAACATTACCCGATCTAACATAAATATATGCACTATCAACATTATGTCCACAACCATTTATTGTCGAAACAGTACAATAATACCACATACTCTTTGTTGGCGAAGCTTCGGGATTAGAGATTGAAGGATTCGATAAGCCATCAATCGGATACCATGAATATTTATAGTTTTTTGAATTTGGCAATACGCTTACTTCAATAAGCGATTTGTCAAATCTACAAATACTATCTTTGGTTTTCGAAATGATTAAGGTAGGAGGAATTGGCATTTCAACCGAAAATTGATAGATTTTGGGACAACCGGAGTGTAACGAAAAACCCTTTATAATATATATATCATTTGTATTAGGTGTTATTGTTAGAGATTGTTTGGTACCTATAATTTTGTTCGGATTTGTTTTCGTTGACCATTCAATACTCGTTAATATTTCTGGAGGCGAAAGAGTTATTGCCGAACTAGTGCAAAAAACGGTATCGGTTGGTATAACATCAACATGTTTAAATGCACCTAATGCGTATGCATAACTTTCGAAATCACCGGTTCCATAAACATAACCTATAAATCCGCTATCGGCTACTAAGGTATGACTACCTTCGGTTAAATCAAGTTCAATAAAGGAGTACAAGGGATTAGCGGAATAAGTAGAAAATGATGAAGTATTAACAGGGTTACCATCGAGTTTTAATTGATTCTTGAATGCCGTTTTTATAGTTACATTAACAGAATGTTGAGTAATGACTGTTGACGATACGGTACTGAAGGTGATATTGGTTAAAACCTGATTAATAGAATTAATTGCTAATTGTGAAGGATCGCCTGCTAATGAACAATCTTTCCCTTGCATATATTGGGTTACTGAAATGTTATTGTTCGATGATATATAAACGGGTGATGATACATAGTTAGCCTCATAGAACTGTCCTGCGTTTAGCGTATGACTTTGACCTCCATTTACCGTAAACGTTGTTCCATCAACATTGGCTAAAACTCTATAAGTATAACTTGAAGCAAAGTTAAATGGCGATATCAAATAATCTTTTCCCCAAATTGCAATCGGATATTCTTGTTCATATAATGCATCACATGCTTGACATCCCTTTGGAATATTAACACAAATATTTCCCGAAAATACGGCAAAAGGTCGACATGTTCCACTATTGGAAGTAGCTTTAATGATTGTTCCTGTAATATCTATTGTACCATTACCCTTTATCTGATAGGTTTCTCCTGCATTTAAATTTATTGTATAGGTATTACCTGCAAGTTTACCTCCTAATGTATTTACTGCCGGAATAATATCAATCTCAGTATTATCTTCGGTAGCTACAATTAATGCCATTGAATTTACATCCATATCCGATGTTTGGACAGCTTCATATCCTGAAACTCTATATTCGGTTCCTAAGGAGTTTGTTGGTAAAACTAAGGTACCATCGGCCGAATATTTCTCGAAATTTATAGCATAAACACTGATGGTATCCAATGATTGAATAAGAATTCCTTTGTTATCTATTATTTCATCATTAATATTCTCTGCTAAAGCATTAGGGATATTTATTGTGGTACTAACATTGGCAGTAATGGTAAATGGAACAGAATACGATAAGAGAGGTATAGAAATAGTACCACTGGTATTTCTATCTGATGATATAAAAATATCTAATCTTTTTGTTTCACTATTGGAGAAGTTCTTTTGTTCTAAAAAGCCAAGCCAAAATTCTTTTCCTCTTGTAGACGTTACCTGAGATTGTTGAGAAAATAACTTAATGGAGAATAGGAATAAAAATAATCCTAGTACAATATATCGAAACAATTGCTGCATTCCTTAGTATTAATTTGAAATGTAAATACTAAGGAAAGCCATTTTAATTTCTTTTTCAGAATGTTTGGACGTAGCTTCCCCTTCAAAAATATACTGTAGCCCATTATTTGAAAGAATGAGAAATAAAGTAATTGAAGTGTTTTTAACTGTTTTTATATAATATGCTT
>Ga0265338_10001540_pt1 | contig 37246 bp, 20 predicted proteins | sample 42126metaG_FD_193579 | JGI IMG/M metagenome (GOLD analysis project Ga0265338, IMG submission 193579) | Rhizosphere microbial communities from Carex aquatilis grown in University of Washington, Seatle, WA, United States - 4-21-26 metaG | ecosystem: Host-associated > Plants > Roots > Rhizosphere... | reverse complement strand
CACGATCAACAATCCCGGAAATGCCGGAAATGAGTGGGGCGCGGGACTTGGCTCTGGTAGCGGCGGCGGCGCCGGCGGCAACGCCAAAGTCGGACAACCCGGCGGCGCGGCTGGCGGCGGAGGCGGCGGCGCCGGCACGGGCACAGCGAAGACCGGCGGTTCCGGCGGCAACGGAATTCTCGTCATTCAATATACCGGCTACACCTGCAGCTAAGGTACCTGGTTCTTTTTCCGGGTCACTGCGCATCATTCCGGTGCTCGGACGGCCACGGACCTATTTCCGAGCGTTTGGCGACTAAGAAGTGCCTCTTCCCTTGCACATGACTTCTGGGATGACACGAAATCGCGCGCCCATTCAAAATCTATTTCCCTACTACTGTTCCGGTCGATGCATTAACGTGGATTGGTTTTGCCTTGGCCAGGAAGTCGTATGGAACATCATGTCCAGGCATCTTTTTTTCATTCATCATGCCTACTCAATCGAAATCGTTGCCTTTGTGCTAATGAAAAATTCCTTTCACTTGCTCCTGAGAACCCCACTAAACAATTTAAGTGAAGCCATGCGCTACTTCATGCGCGAAACCAGCCGCGAGATCACATCGGCATCGGGAAGAATCAATCAAACCTATGTTCAGCGCCACTCTCGAACCATTATTTCCACTCACCACTATTTTTTACATGCGTACAAATACGTGTATCGAAATCCAGTTGTCTCCGGCCATTGCGGTTTGGCAGAGGACTATCGGTTCAGCACTTTGAATGGCTTAATTGGGCGCAGCCATTTATTGATTCCTGTCGTTGAAGACAAGACGCTGTTTTCTGACCTCGAGGGAACGCTTGAATGGTTGAACAGGCCCTCCTCCGCCGACTCTTGGCATAGTGTGAAAGTGGCGCTGAGAAAAAGCCGCTTTTCCCTTTCCCGCGATCCTCGAACCAAAGGCTCAAATCGTTTGGATTTCAACGCGCTGTGACCCCAAAAAAGAACCAGGTACCTTTTAAGATCCCAGAACGAAACGCTCAAATTCATTGGAATTCAATGCGCTGTGACCCGGAAAATGAACCAGGTACCTCATTTTGAGACACGACTTTCGTCGAACCTGGCTAAGGTTTAGGCTCCTTAATTCCGATAAGAACTTAAGTGAAATCAAGGATGTACGTTAGCTGTCAACGGTTGTTACTAGCAGCCATCGTGTTTATATCATCGATTGTGTTTGCACAGTCGGGGCCTAACTCACTTAACATTTCGGGCGGTCTGTTCAACTCCAACGGCACGCCGATCACGAACTCCAACGTCAATTTTAAAATCGAAGTCTATGACAAGAACGCCACGTGCTTGATGTACAGCGAGCAGCATCTTGGCGTGGATCTGTCGGCGACCAAGGGCGCGTTCTCGTTGATTATCGGTGCTGGCACTTCGATGACGAACGTTTTAGAAAGCACGACTGCCTTTGATTCGAAAATTTTTGAGAACCCGGGCGCCGTTGCTGCGTTCACGGGTTGTCCGTCTGGCTTGACTTTGAATGCGGGCGACACGCGCTTGATCCGCGTATCGTACAACCTCGGCTCCGGCTATATTGCAATGACACCCGATATTCCGCTGACGTCGAGCGCGTATGCGATGGTAGCTGAAACGTTGAACGGTCACTCGTCTTCTGACTTTGTGCTGACGAATAACAACACAAGCTTACAACAGGCTAATATCGAATATGCATTCAGCAATACGAACTGGCCGGTTCTCAAATCGTTGATCGACGGAACCTCGGGTGAGTACATCCCCTCGACTCCCACTTCGGCCGTCGGATTCAACTCGCAACGCTTGATCAATGTCGGCACTCCGACAGGTGCGGGCGATGCGGCGACCAAGGGCTACAGCGATGCGAACTTAGGCGGTCAACCGGTCGACATGACCGGCGTCGCTCCTGGAATGGGCGGCGGCAAGATCCTGACTTGGGATCAAACCCTCGGCAAATGGGTGGCTGGAAGCACGGGTGCCGTTGGCCTTGTGGCGTCAGGCACTGGCTTAACGGGCGGCCCTATTACTTCGAGCGGCACTCTCTCGGTTGACGTCGGCGTGACTGCGAACAAGATTTTACAGTTGAACGGTTCAGCGCAGATCCCCGCTGTGAACGGATCGCTGCTTACGAATATCAATGCTGTTCAGATTCAGGGCCGCGATATTTCAGCAGTGGCACCCGCTGGCGGCAATTTACTCGGCTGGAATGCAACCACCAACATGTGGGAAGCCACTCCTAACCCCGGCGGCACTGTCACCGGTCTGACCGGCGATGTCTCGGGCAGCGGTTCGGGTGTGATTTCGACCACGATCAATAACAATACCGTCACCGCCGCAAAAATTAACAACACGGGCATTGCCGTCAATCGGCTGCTCATCACTGACGGGACGACCGGTGCGACGGTTGGCTATTCGACATGCTCGCTCGGCGAAGTGCTGCAATGGTCGGCAACCGGTTGGAAGTGCGAGAGCGTTTCGCTCATGCTCGGCAACGTCGGCACCGCCGGAACTTACGGCAATGCGACTCAAGTCGCGCAAGTCACCGTCGATGCCACGGGCCGCGTCACCAATCTCACGAACGTCAACATCACTTTCCCCGTCACGAGCGTCAACGGTCACACCGGCGTTGTGAATTTGATCCCGAGTGATATCACCGGCCTCGGAACTGCAGCCGTGCAAAATGTTGGCCTCAATGCAGGCAATGTTCTGCAATTGATGACCAACAACACCCTCCCCGCTCTTGATGGTTCGCAACTGACGAATTTGCCGCTGACGTCTTCACAATGGACGACCGCGGCTCCGAACATTTACTACAGTCTCGGAAACGTCGGAATTGGAACGGCCGCTCCCGTTTTTCCATTCGACGTCAGAATGGGTACCGGAAATTATTCGGCGTTCTTCGCTAAAAATGCAGCAAGTTCGGGAATCGCGCTTGGCACAGACCCATCGGGTGGTGGCTCCGTTTCAGGAATGAGTTCCGCCGGCGCCTCCGCAGATGTTCGCATTAACGGAAACGGCTCGGGAAATGTCGTTGTCGGAAACACCGGCGGACCTGCCACCAATAAGTTGGAAGTGGCGGGCAACGCATCTGTTGGATACTTTGGGGGGACCAACGCGGCGCCGGCCAACGGACTCCTTGTCGCCGGCAATGTCGGTATCGGCACGACATCGGTCACGCACACTCTCGAAGTCGGCGGCTCGATTAACGCGTCCTCAATCTTTGTTAACGGCGTGGCTGTGGGTACAAGCTCCGGGACCGTTTCGAGCATTACCGCCGGCGCCGGTTTGACGGGCGGGACGATTTCGTCAACGGGAACTTTCAATGTCGATATCGGAACGACCTCGGGCAAGATTCTGCAGTTGAACGCCAGCGCGCAAATTCCCGCCGTCGACGGTTCGTTGCTCACCAATGTCAACGCCACCAAAGTGGGTGGCTACGCGGTCGCCACAACCAGCCCGGCCGGCGGTCAGTACATGGGTTGGAACAATACAACCTCGCGGTGGGAACCGATGGCCTCGACCACAGGCACAGTGACGAACATCGCGACGGGCACGGGTTTGACCGGCGGTCCGATTTCTTCGACGGGCACTCTGGCCGTCGATGTTGGGGTCACCGCCAACAAGATCGTGCAACTTGACGGTAGCGCGCGTCTCCCCGCGGTTGATGGTTCAATGCTGACGAATCTGGCCGTCACGTCTTCACAGTGGACCACAAACGCCTTAGGCATTTACTACAACCTCGGCAATGTGGGCATCGGAATGACTCCCACTTCGACTAGCCGTCTCGCGGTCCTGGGAGGCGGCCCCAATAACTACGTAGCTCTGACAATGCAGCAAACGGCAGCTGATGCCACCAACAAGGTCAGTTTTATTGCCGGCGCCCGCAAAACGAATGCAAACGTTCCATTTGCCGAAATGAGTAACTGGGACGACGGCACCACAAGAATGGTCTCGATCGGCGGTGGCAACGGCTTCGGACTGCCCGATCCCACGAAGATCCGTTTAATCACCGCCACAACCTACGACGAAACTCCCGGAGCGGGAGTCGAACGGCTCACGGTCGGCACTAATGGAAATGTCGCCATCGGAAACGCCGCCGGAGTCAACGCCTTTTCAAAATTGGATGTGAACGGCAACGTCTCGGTCGGCTCTTACGCGGGAACCATCGCCGCTCCGGCTAATGGCCTGATCGTAAGTGGAAACGTCGGCATCGGGACCCCGACTCCGAACTACAAACTCGATGTCAATGGAACGATCAATGCCAGCGCAATGATGGTGAACGGCGTTCCCGTGGGTACTGGTTCGGGATCCGTTTCCAATGTCACGGCCGGCACCGGATTAACGGGCGGGCCGATCACAACGGCTGGTACCTTAAACGTCGATGTCGGCGTCACGGCAAACAAGATCGTACAACTCGACGGCAGCTCGCGTCTGCCGAATGTCGACGGCTCGCAACTCACGAACGTGAATGCTGCCAAAGTCGGCGGTTACGCTGTCGCGACGACTAGCCCGGCCAGCGGCCAATACATGGGTTGGAACAACTCGACCTCGAGTTGGGAGCCGATGGCTACAAATTCAGGCACGGTCACGAATATTGCGACCGGCACAGGTCTGACCGGTGGTCCGATCTCGGCGACGGGTACTCTAGCAGTAGATGTCGGCACGACTGCGAACAAGATCGTGCAACTCGACGGTACGGCACGCCTCCCCGCTATTGACGGTTCGCAGTTGACCAACTTATCCGTGGCTTCGTCGCAATGGACGACGAGCGGATCGAATATCTATTACAATCTTGGAAATGTCGGGATAGGAACTACGGTTCCGGTTGCCGCATTCACTATGGACGTGGGCTACGGCTCTCAGCCCGAGATGCTCTTGAAAGGCAATTCGCCGTCAATCGGCTTCGGCGCGAATGCCGCAGGCACTAATCTCGCGAATTCTGTCGGCTCCAGCATAAGCGGTCAAAATTTCTATTCTGGCGAATCCAATGGTCAATCGGCTGGGATCTCTTTTAATACGAGCGATCGTACCGGCGCGAATACCTACACCGGACTTATGCAACGGATGCTTATCGATCACGCCGGCGACGTTGCAATTGGCGCCATTTCGCCTGAGGCCAGGCTAACGGTGGAAGCGAGTAACCAGCCGGTCAATTCGAGAGGCCAGTCCTATATATTTACCTCAGACGCCCAGTCGGTAGATGAAGGTGGACAGCTGACTTTCGGTGGAATGCAAGACAACTTCGCCGCAGTGGACACGCCGTTCGCCGGAATTGCCGGAAGAAAATCGAACAGCACGAACAACGATCGAAACGGCTATCTCCAGCTCTCTTCCAGCCTGAACGGAACGCTCACTGAGCGCATGCGTATCGATCAAAACGGCAATGTCGGTATCGGAACGACAACTCCCGGCTACAAACTCGACGTCGCCGGCACGGTCAATGCCTCCGCTGTGATGATCAACGGCGTTCCGGTCTCGGCGGGCAGCGGATCCGTAGGCGCATCGGGCGCGGTGCAGGCGAGCAACGGCTCGGGAGCGTTCCTTTCGAATAACAATATCGCGCTCGACACGACGAACGTGCGTTTGGGCATAGGCACAACGTCTCCCCTCGCGAAGGTTGACTTCGGCGTCAGCGTGAACGGCGCTCCGGCGGTCAACTTTTGGGGCACGAGCGCCGGTAACGAGCACGGTATCGGCATCCAAAGCAGCGAATTGCAATTTTACGTTCCGACCGGCAATCACTTTTCGTTCAACGGCGGTGGCCAACTCAACGCTTCGGGCACGAGCGAAGTCATGCGTATAACAGGCTCAGGAAATGTCGGTATCGGGACGACATCGCCTGCCACCGCACTCCAAGTCATGGGCACAAGTAACAGTATACCCATCATCACGACGTGTCCCTCGGGCTGGTGCGGTTTTCAAGCCCAAGCCGGAAGCATGAACAGTGAGTTTGGGGTGGATACGGGCCTTGGGGCCGCATATTTCGGAACGAATTCGAATGACCCTTTAATGCTTGAGACAAATAACACCGAACGGATGCGTATCACAACCGCCGGCAACGTCGGTATCGGGACTTCAACTCCGGCTGGTCCCTTGGATGTGCGCGGAGGAACGGCAAGTTCGGGCAATGGCAAAGACATCACTCTCGTCGGCCAGAACGGACAAGCCGCCGGCAATACCAATGGCGGTTCGATCTGGTTGACACCCGGAATAGCAAACGGCACTGGATTGCCAGGCACTGTCGGCGCCAAAGGTGCCGCCGGCGTCAGTAGTACCTTTGCCGTGACGAATAGCGATACTGTGGCTGAGACCACAGGCTCAGTATTTGTATTCGGTCTGGCCGGCGCTTCGGGCGACACGGCTAGCTATGTGCAAGGGTACCAAGGCGGCGGCCTCACTTATGGACCTATGTTAATCAATCCCTATGGCGCTTTCGTCGGAATCGGAACGTCGACTCCGAATTACAGGCTCGACGTCAACGGCACGATCAACGCCTCATCGATTTTGGTCAACGGCGTAGCGGTCGGCACCTCAAGTTCGCAGTGGACCACGAGCGGCGCGAACATTTACTACAATCTCGGCAACGTCGGCATTGGAACGAGTTCACCCGCTTACCCGCTTGTGGTGGGCCAAGCGAACGCTCAATTTCAAGTTTTACCAAACGGTGGCGCGCAAGTGTCGTCCGTCTCGCAATGGAATGGCTATCAGATTTTCACCGGTGGAACCCAAGTAGCGAATCTCTCCGGAACCGCGGCCGGTAATGACAACGGCGGATTGAGCTTGTTCAATGGTGGCGCGCAGAAAGTCGCGCTTCTAGCGTCGGGCTCTTCTTATTTGAATGGCGGCAATGTCGGCATCGGAACCGCAACCCCTCAGGGAATCCTCGATGTGCGCGGCGGAACGGCCGCCGCCGGCGTCACCGGAACGGATATCAATATTTACGCTCAGAACGGCGGAACTGGCGGATCGACCAACGGTGGTAACATTCTCCTCAATCCCGGCACTAGCCCAAGCAACGGTCCCGGTAACGTCATTGTCGGCAACTTCGGGAACTTGGGCATCGGCTCGGGCTCTGGCGTCGTTTGGAATATCGGCTCCAGCGGTCCGTCGATCATGGGCCAGGCCGTTCCCAACAGCATGACATTGTCCTCAACCGGCGGCAATGACCTCTATATCAGCAGCGCCGGACGCATTGGTATCGGCACGTCGACTCCGCAGGCCATTCTCGACGTGCAAGCCACAGCGAGCGGAAAGAGCGCCATCCTCATTCCGCGCGATACGACGGCCAATCGCCCGCCGACGGCCGTGAACGGGATGATCCGTTACAACACGGACATGGCGGCATTTGAAGGTTTCGCGAACGGCGCATGGGGCAATCTCGCCGGCGGCGGCGCCTCACAATGGACGACGACCGGCTCAAACATTTATTACAACACAGGCAGCGTGGGCATAGGGACCACGACACCCGCAGCCCTCCTCGACATCAGTAAGAATCAAAATAACTCCACTACGGTCCTCTTGGAGAATTTGAAATCAGCGGGTGCCGCCGCCGACGCCGAGTTTGACGTCAAGACGGACGCAGGCGTCTTTGGATTTGGAATTAACAGCACCGGCCAGTCAGGCGGTGCGGCTTACATTTATAACTATGCAAACACCGGCATCATGATTAAATCGGCGGGATCTTTGCAACTTGGAACCTTAGGGTCGACCGCGGGCCCGGACCAGTTTCTTTTGAATGACTTTAAAAATTCCGGAACCGGCCGCCCACAAATCGTCGGCAACTGGAAGTCTTCGGGCTACTGGGGAATTGGTCCCGCAACCACCGCCAGTGACAACACCATTCGCATCGGCAACGTTGCCGGCACGGCCACCGATTGGGCGGCCTCGCAAAACACCAATTTGAGTATTGGTGGGCAACTTGGCATCGGCACCACGACACCTCAGGCCGCGGTTGACATTTCCACGACTGGGACGCTTAGCGCCATTATCGTTCCGCGCGACACGACTGCCAACCGTCCGCCGACGGGCGTGAACGGTATGATCCGTTACAATAAAGATCTCTCCGCATTCGAAGGTTTTGCAAACGGCGCATGGGGCGCACTCGGCGGCGGCGGCTCTTCGCAATGGACGACCAGCGGCTCAAATATCTATTACAATCTCGGAAACGTCGGCATTGGAACGGCGACACCGCTAAACAAACTTGATGTGCGCGGTTTCGCGAACATCGGCTCAGACACCCAAGAGGGCGCTCTCATCATCGACGCGAATATCGGGGGAGGCACATCCAACTTCTTGACCCTCAACAACGTTGGCATGGCTGGAACCGGGGACGGTGCCACTTTGATGTTCTCCGCCGGACCAATAGCGACCTCAGTTCCCGTAGGCAGTCTTACTACAATATTCGACGACAATACCGGCACAAATTCCGCGATGACTTTCTCAATCGACAAGGCCGGGGCTCTGACTGAAGCGATGCGCATGACTCATGCGGGCAACGTCGGTATTGGAACGGCCACTCCGCAAGCACTCCTCGATATTCAAGCTACGGCGAGCGGTAAGAGCGCAATCCTCCTTCCGCGTGGCTCGACAGCGTTACGCCCGCCCACGGGTGTGAACGGGATGATCCGGTATAACTCGAGCACGAACAAGTTTGAAGCTTTTGAAAACAATGCTTGGACAAACATGATCGGCGGCTCGGCAAGCTTCCCGTTGACCGCGCCGAACGGCACGGCGGCGGCACCGAGCTACAGCTTTTCAGCATCAACAGGCTCTGGAGTTTATAGCTCGGCCACCGACAACCTCAGCTTCTCCACGGCCGGAACTCAACGGATCAATGTCGATCAACTCGGTAATATCAATATGAATAACAATGCGCTCTACGTCTCGGCAACAGGCGCCATCGGAATTGGAACTAACAATCCGACCAACATGAACACAAACAATCTGCTGAATATTCAGACGACGGATTTCAGCGGACAGTTCATGATCAACAATTTTAATTCTACGACGACAGACCGCTTTCCGGCGGCGATCATACGCAATGCCATGGGCTCCTCTACTTTCGGCGGTTACCCCTGGTTGGGCCTCGCCAATACTCGTGGAAGCGAAAGCTCGCGCACGACACTCAGTTCGGGTGACACAATCGGCAGAATAGTCTTTTACGGTTACGACGGGTCAACGGAGAGCTCAAACAACGGTCCGTATATACAATCGGTCACGACCGAGACGTGGGGCGCTTCCGCGCATGGCTCGAACCTTCAATTTGCGACTACAGCTAACGGCACGAGTGGGCACACGGTACGGATGACCATCGATCAAAGTGGAAGCGTGGGTGTAGGAACATCGACTCCGCAGGCGCTTCTCGACGTGCAAACAACGACCAGCGGCCAAAGTGCGATCCTTATCCCGCGCGGCTCAAGCTCATTCCGCCCATCGGGTGTCAACGGCATGATCCGATATAACTCGAGCACAAGCGCCTTTGAAGGTTTCGCGAATGGCGCGTGGGGATCGCTAGGCAGCGGCGGCGGTTCGTCGCAGTGGACGACGTCGGGCTCCAGCATCTACTACAACTTGGGCAATGTGGGCATCGGAACGACTACGCCGAACGCCACTCTTGAAATCAATATGACACAGGCTAGCAGCACGGGAGTCAATGTCATCAATAAGTCGGCCGTGGCCGGCGGGCAAGCTCTCGTGCACCTGGAATCCGACCTAAACTCTATGGACATCGTCGCAAACGGCAGCGCCACTGGAAATAATATTTACTTGAATACCAACAGCGATTTGAACCTCATTCCATCCGGCGATCTCGTAATCAGCCCGAATTGGACCGAGCAGATGCGAGTCACGAGCGGTGGATTTGTTGGAATCGGAACCAGCACACCCGGCTATCCGCTCGACGTAAATGGCAGTGTGCGCGCGACTTCATTTATCTCGACATCGGACCGCCGTTTGAAAACCGATATCCAACCGATTGAAGGTTTGGATCTCATCCTGAAGATGCGCGGCGTACGGTACAAGTGGAAATCGACCGGTCAGCCCGATTTCGGTGTGATCGCTCAGGAAGTCGAAGAGGTGCTCCCCGAAGCCGTTTCGACGGATGCCAATGGCTTCAAGGCGGTCAAGTACCCGAACCTCGTCGCACCGTTGATCGAATCGACCAAAGAACTCTATGGCATGTGCCAGGCGAGCGAAGAACAGTTGCAGTCGTTGCAAACGGCGCTCGATGCCCAAGGCCGCCGGATCTCGTCTGTCGAGAGCGAAAATGCCTCACTGAGGACGCGCGTTCAAAAACTTGAGGACGAAAACGGCTCATTGAAGCAACGCCTCGACGCCATCGAAAAAGCCCTGAAAGCAAACGGCAAATAATCCGAAAACGTCTCATCTTGAAACGAAATTTCACAGACTTTCGTCGAATTTTTCTACGGTTCGAATTCCTAAATTCCGATAAGTAACTAAGTGAATTCGAGGATGTACGTGAGTTATCGTGGATTGGCACTAGCCTTAGCGTTAGTTACTTCCGCTGCGTTTGCGCAGTCGGGCCCCAATTCATTGAACATCAGCGGCGGGTTGTTTAATTCCAGCGGCACGCCGATCACGAACTCCAACGTCAATTTCAAAATCGAAGTCTACGACAAGAACGCCACGTGCTTGATGTACAGCGAGCAACACCTCGGCGTGGATCTTTCGGCGACCAAGGGCGCGTTCTCTTTGATCATCGGCGCCGGCACTTCGATAACAAACGTTTTAGAAGGCACAACAAGCTTTGACTCCAAACTCTTTGAAAATCCGGGCGCGGTCGCCGCCTTCACCGGTTGCCCATCAGGCCTGACTTTGAATGCCGGTGACTCGCGCTTAATCCGCGTTTCCTATAATCTCGGCTCAGGCTATGTCGCGATGACGCCGGATATTCCGTTGACGTCGAGCGCCTACGCGATGGTGGCCGAAACTCTGAACGGCCACTCGGCATCCGACTTTGTTTTGACCAACGTCAATTCGTCGCTTTCGCAAGTAAATGTCGAATACGCCTTCAGCAATACGAATTGGCCGACGCTAAAATCATTGATCGACGGTACTTCGGGTGAATACATCCCAAGTACTCCCACCTCGGCCGTCGGTTTCAATTCGCAACGGTTGACGAATGTCGCCAATCCCACGGGCGCGCAAGATGCCGCCACCAAGAGTTACACCGACGCCAATCTTGGCGGCCAACCGGTCGACATGACCGGAGTCGCTCCCGGTATGGGCGGCGGCAAAATCCTGACTTGGGACCAGACCGCCGGCAAATGGGTCGCCGGCAGTACGGGCGCCGTAGGTCTTGTGGCGTCAGGCACAGGCTTAACCGGCGGACCAATCACGTCGAGCGGCACTTTGTCGGTCGACGTCGGCACGGCGGCAAACAAGATCTTGCAACTCGATGCGAGCGCACGCATTCCGGCCGTCAATGGCTCGTTGTTGACGAATATCAATGCGGTCCAACTTCAGGGCCGCGATATTTCGGCTGTTGCTCCCGGCAGTGGCAATCTTCTCGGCTGGAACGCCACGACGAATTTGTGGGAAGCCACACCGAATCCGGGCGGTACCGTCACCGGTTTGACGGGCGACGTTTCGGGAAGCGGCGCGGGCGTGATTTCGACGACGATCAATGCAAACTCTGTGACATCGGCAAAGATCAACAACACCGGCATTGCCGTGAATCGACTGCTCATCACCGACGGTACGACTGGCGCGACGGTCGGATATTCGACTTGTGCACTGGGTGAAGTTCTGCAATGGTCTGCGACGGGCTGGAAGTGCGAAAGCGTCTCTCTTATGCTCGGCAACGTCGGCACCGCTGGCACGTACGGCAATCCGGCACAAGTGGCGCAAGTCACGGTCGATGCCACGGGCCGTGTTACCAATTTGACGAACGTGAATATCAACTTCCCGGTTTTGAGCGTGAACGGTCACACGGGTGTCGTCAGTCTGATCCCGAGCGATATCACTGGCCTTGGAACTGCGGCTGTGCAAAATGTCGGTTTGAATTCCGGCAACGTCGTCCAGTTAATGACAAACAACACGCTTCCGGCCCTCGATGGTTCGCAACTCACGAATCTGAATGTGGGGTCGTCGCAATGGCTTAATAGCGGATCTAATATTTACTACAACCTTGGAAACGTCGGAGTGGGAACGACCTCCCCCACCCAGGCCTTAACCGTATCTGGCAATCTCGCATTTACCGGAGCGGCCGGCGCTACGATATCAAGTGTCGGAAGCCTCAATCTCAGTCCAAGCACCGGTAGCATTTACGTCAGCAGCGGAATACCGATTGTTTGGGGCTCTGGCACATCGATTTCGGGCACAACAAATGGACCCTTGCTTTTCAACCCCGCGGGAACTGAGCGGATGCGGATTGATAATCTCGGAAATGTCGGTATCGGCACGACAACCCCCAACTACAAACTCGACGTGGCGGGCACCGTCAATGCGTCGGCGCTTATGATCAACGGCGTTGCCGTAGGCACAACGAGCTCTCCGTGGCAGTTCACAGGATCTGACATCTACTACAATACAGGACGCATCGGTGTGGGGACCGCCAGTCCGGCAGCCGCGGTCGATGTGGTAAAAGCTCCTACGGGCACGTCGGGTTCCGTTCTCGGCGCCGGTCAGTTCACGACGAACTATCAACCTGGCTCTGCACCCGCGGGCGGGACGCAAGTCAACAACGTCTTCACCTGGCTCAATACTCTAAGCACCGCGGACTTGAGCAATGTGACTGCGCTCGGTGGCAACTATACGGTTCAACACTTGGGCGGCTCGAATATCAACACCGCGATCGGTTTCCAGTCGGCAAGCTCGCATGCCGGCACAGGGTCAATGACTCAAGCGGTGGCCGGTCAGTACATGGTGAACAACACGAATACGGGCACGATTACAAATGCCATCGGCGTCAATGTCAGCGGCGCAAATTCCGGTGGCGGCACAATCACCAACTCTTACGGCTTGCAACTCGGAACAATTCCCGCAACGAATCGGTGGGGCGTCTACCAGATCGACGCCAGCGCTAAGAACTATTTCGCCGGAAGTGTCGGCATCGGCACGACAACTCCGGGCGCAAATCTCGATGTCGCCGGAACCATTAACGCGTCGGCGATCACGATCAACGGCGTTTCGGTCGGAACCTCGAGCTCGCCCTGGCTGCTCAGCGGCACAAACGCCTACTACAACGGCGGCAATGTCGGTATAGGAACTACCTCGCCGGGAACCGCGCTCGATGTCAACGGTGACATTCGCTCTACCCATATCGCGATCGGTGCCGGTACGCCGGTGTTTTGGGACTTCACCATGTTTAAAAACAATGGCACGGCAAGTGGAATGGCACCGGCCATTGTTTACAAACGCAGCAATACGGGAAATGCCAACGGAATTGAACTGGGGTATTGGGCTGATGGTGCCACGGACACCGCCGGAGCGATTCTGTCACCAAGTCAAACGGGAGATCTTATACTCGCGACAAACCCAGGCGGCACGGCAACCGATCGCCTCCATATCACCAATGCCGGAAATGTCGGAATCGGCACCGCCTCACCTAGCGGAATCCTCGATGTTGAAGGTGGAACAGCCGCCGCGGGAACTGCGGGCACAGATATCAATATCGCCGCCCAAAACGGTGGCGCGGGTGTGTCAGCCGGAGGATATGTCAACATTCGTGCGGGCAACGGCACCACACCGGGCGGAATTACACTTTGGGGCGCTTCGAGCGTCATTAGAGGGTCGACCGACAGTTATGTCCCGGTGTCGAACGCGGGCCAGCCAGTTCCCGCAGCAATGTTCGGCGTCGGCAACGGCTGGTCGGCCGATGGCAACAATGCCATTATGGCTCTCACGACTCATAACGCCGCAACAAACGCCCAAAGCGCTTACTTCGGTGTGACGTCGACGGCAGGTACAGCTGCTCCCGCCATGGTCTGGGGAAATCAAACCGCCACTGGCTACGCAGAGAGAATCAGACTCGATCCTACGGGCAATGTCGGCATCGGGACGACAACGCCAGGCGCGAAACTCGATGTTGCCGGAACCATTAACGCGTCGGCGCTCACAATCAACGGCGTTTCGGTCGGGACTTCGAGCTCGCCTTGGTCGCAGAGCGGTTCAAACATTTACTACAACATGGGCAACGTCGGAATTGGGTCGGCGTCGCCTATATATCCGCTCGATATTCAAACGGGTACCACCCAGATCAATGTCGAATCCAATCAAGCCGATATTCGTCTGAAGTCGACGGATAACAATCTCTCTTCGTCGCTTTCATTTGAAAATCAGGGCCTCCACTCGATGAGCATCGGTTTGGCCGGCAACGGCAACGGTTTGTATGGTGGATCGTTCTTTATCGACGCCAATAACGATAACACACCTATCGTCATGGGAAACAATGGCGGTTATCACTTCGCGGTGGATTCGACTGGAAATGTCGGACTCGGAGGAACAATCACGGCCACCGGCAGCCTCGCTGCCGCGGGCCTTGTCGCCACGCCCTCGGGCGCGGTCGGTATCGGAACGACTTCAGTCCCCTGGGGCGTGCTTGAAGTCAATGGCGGCGCTAAATTCGACAGCGCGGTCTATGTGTGGAGCAATCTCTACAACTTAGCGTACGACACCGCCACGTATTCGCCCAGCAGCTCCACGCAACTGATGCCGCAGACCTATCCTGCGCTGACGGTCGGAAATAGCGATGGCAATACGCCGGGCGAGATGGCAACCATCGTCCTCTCTCCCCAAAACAACAGCAGCAATGTCGGCGCCTACATTACGGCCATTCAGCCGGCGTCGGGCCACACGCCCGCCGTCGCGTTCGGACAAGCGACCGGCGCGACAGCGTATCAAGAGCGCATGCGCATTCACGAAAACGGAAATATCGGTATCGGAACGACAACTCCCAACTACACGCTCGACGTCAACGGCACGATCAATGCCTCTAACTTGAAAGTGAACGGAGTCGCCGTCAGCACGACCAGTTCACCCTGGGCGCTGAACGGCACTTCGGCGTACTACAACGGCGGCTTTATCGGCGTCGGCACGACGACTCCCGACGCGATCATCTCGGCAAGTCTCGGCCCGGGCGCGCAACCGGCGAATATCGGCTCGATGATTCACACGACGGGCGCAACGGACGTCTCGAACGCGACCACGATGGACGCCTTCGGATCGCACTTCTACGACTCGCCCTACTTGACGATGCGCAAAGCTCACGGCACCGCCGCCGCGCCGACAGCCTCGCAGGTAAACGATATTCTCGGCGAGTGGCAAATGTTCGGATGGACCGGCTCCGGCTGGACTAATACCGCAGCAATTACTATCAACGCGCTCGAAAACTATGACGCCAGCCACTCGGGCAGCAACATGCTGTTTATTACGACCAAGACCGGCACGAACTCGCAAGTCACCAACATCGCCCTGACTGGCGGTGGCGCGGCCTTCAACGGAAACTACGCCGCCGCCAATCCCGTCGACGTCAATGGCGCCGCGTCGATCGGTACGGCATATGCCGGCGTAAAAGTAGCTCCCGCCAACGGTTTGATCGTGCAAGGCAATGTGGGTATCGGAACGCCGACGCCCCAAGCGGTTCTCGAAATCGCCTCGACGACGAGCGGTCAGAGCGCCATTATCGTTCCTCGCGACACGACGGCTAACCGTCCTTCAGGCGTGAACGGCATGATTCGCTACAATACGGACACCGCGAGCTTCGAGAGCTACGCAAATGGAAGTTGGGCAGCGCTAGGCAGCGGCTCGTCACTGTGGTCGACAAATGGTTCCGGCATTTTCTACAACAGCGGTTTGGTCGGCATCGGGACGACCAGCCAACTGTATCAGTTGGATCTGCGTACAACCACTCCGAAATCCCAAATTCATATGTCGGCCACCGGGGCCGACGACGGTCTTTACTTGAACGCCTACAATGCCAATACCGGATACATGACGACCGGCGTGAGTTATGTCAACGGCTCGGGATGGGTCCCCAAAGCTACATCGGCGAGCATCCTCGAGCAAACTGGCGGCATGACAGCGATTTACTCCGACTCCTCCCTTACACCGGGCACCGCCTACTCGCCGACTGCGAAACTACAAGTGAACAACAGCGGTACGATCGTGTCAGACAAACTGATGGTCGGATATCCGGGCAACAACGCCTCCGCGCGGATTCAGGCCGTCGAAAGTACGGGAACGTCCATGCGCGGTATCCTGTCTTCGCAATTCTCCAGCGACAGCGCCGGCTCTTCGTTTGTGCTTTCCAAAGCGCGCGGCACGTATGGCGGCACGGTAACGACGATCAACAATGGAGACTACGTTGGATCGGTCGTCGCCGAACCTTATGACGGTTCTAGCTATCTCGCTCCGGCTCTGGCGGGATTTATCGTTAATGGCACAGTCAGTACAGGCACGGTTCCCGTCGACTTTGTCATCCAAACCGGATCCTCCGGCACCGCCGGCGGCGCGGAAGCGTTGCGCGTGACGTCTTCCGGAAATGTCGGCATTGGCACCGCGACACCGCAGGCCTTGTTGGATATTCAAACAACGACTAGCGGCTTGAGCGCGATACTCATTCCGCGCGATACGACGGCCAACCGCCCGCCCGCCGGCGTGAACGGGATGATCCGCTACAACACGAGCACCGCAGCGTTTGAAGGTTTCGCGAATGGCGCATGGGGTTCACTTGCGAGCGGTGGCTCATCGCAATGGACGACGAGCGGCTCAAATATCTACTACAACCTCGGAAATGTCGGTATTGGAACCACCAATCCAAACTTGATGAGCTCGAGCAACCTGATGAACATTTATACGACCGACTTCAGCGGCCAGTTGATGGTTAATAACTCGAACTCCACGAGCGACCGTTGGCCGGCCATCCAGGCCCGGAATGCCATGGGCTCAAGCAACTTTGGCGGCTATCCCTCTTTCATTCTGGCCAATACCCGCGGCAGCGAAGCTTCGCGCACGACTCTGTCGTCCGGCGATACTCTCGGCCGCCTCTCATTTATGGGATATGACGGGTCGACGGAAAGTTCCAATAACGGCCCCTATATTCAGTCCCAAACAACCGAAACGTGGGGTGCTTCCGCCCATGGTTCGAATTTGCAATTTGCGACTACTGCCAACGGCACGAGTGGGCACACGGTCGCGATGACTATCGATCAAAGCGGCAACGTCGGCATCGGAACGACAACTCCGACGGCCTCTCTCGAGGTAAACGGCCGGGCGAAGTTCCGGTCCGGAGTTAGCGCGGCGGTTCGAGTAATTACGGCTGCAGGTGCAGTGACTGTCACTACGTCGGATTATATCATTTGCGTGAAGAAATCGGTCGGTGCCGCCACCACGGTCAACCTCCCCGCGAGCCCGAGCACCGGCGACCAATATATTATAAAGGACTGTAACGGTGATGCGGCCACCAACAATATTACGGTTGTCCCCGCGGCCGGCAACATCGACGGCTCGGGAACTTACGTCATGACCACGAACCGACAGTCAATCGGCATTTTCTACGACGGCAGCCAGTGGGAGGTCTTCTAGTGCGTCGGCGGTTCGCAATCCTCGCCGCTAGTCTTCTGATTCCGGCCGGGAACGGTTGGGCGTTTCCGGGCACTGGCCGTAACTCGACCGCCACTCAACCGCCCTACTCAAATGGCGCGTGGACAAACAATTGGTCAGACATCGCAGCGACTCTCAGTTCTAACTCAGTGCAAACAGCCTCGTTGGGAACGACGACCACTGGTAATGCGATTATCTGCAGCCTTCAATACGACAGTTCCGCTGTTCCCACGCCGTCTATTTCCAATCTCACCGACACGGTTGGTACTAACACTTATCTCAGAGCAATTGCACATACGGACAACTTCAATCCAAATATGACCGATGAAATTTGGTACGCCACCAACATCACGGGCGGCGCCGCATTCACGGTGACGGTGCACTTCAACAACACCGTTAACGGAGGCGCTTATGGAAGTTGCGCCGAATTTTCAGGAATTGTCGGAAACAATGCCCTCGACCAGGTGGCTTTTACCGACGACTCGACGGCGACGACTTTGTACACAACTGTCACGACCACTTCCGACAAAGAGCTTCTCTACTCCTTTGTCTCCTCGAACGGCTGCGCGGCTATCAACCAAAGCTATGTGCTGATCTCTTACTCTGGCTGCAATCCAAGTTCATACTTTTGGCAGTTGAAAGCCGGTAATTATACGCTCGCGACTTCAAATAATTCCACCGCCCCAGGTTACTTGCAGGGGAATGGACCGGGCGCTACGTCTTACCTTGTAACTTTTAGAACATCGGCGACGAGTGCTCCACCCCCGCTTCATCAATGCCTCGTCTATTTGACCTCGGGAAGCTCTTGGACGGTACCGAGCGACTGGAATAGTGCGGCCAATACTGTGGAGGTTATCGGCGGTGGCGGCGGTGGCGCAAGCTATGCCAGCAACGGCGGAGGCGGCGGTGGCGGTGGGGCGTACTCCTTCAATGCCAATCTGGCGCTTACGGCCGGAAACAGCGTGACCTATTCTGTCGGCACCGGCGGAACCGCTGGAAATGCCGGCGGTGATACCTACTTTAACGCCGCTTCCTGTGCGGTGTCTCCCGTGTGCGCAAAGGGAGGCTCACCCGGATCCACGTCGACCGGCGGCTCGGGCGGACTGGCATCTGCCGGCACCGGAACGACAACGAAAAATGGCGGCTTCGGCAATGATGAAAATACGACGGTAACTAAGGGCGGCGGCGGCGGCGGTGCTGGCGGTCCCAGTGCTGCCGGTAAACCGACAGCGGCCGGGGGAACAGCGGTCACCGGCGGTCACGCCAACGGCGCGAACGGTGGCGTGGGCGGAGGAGCCGGCGCGCAGGGAGGCCGAGGCAGCGAGTGGGATTCGAATTACGCTACGGGCGGCGGCGGAGGCGGCGGATTGAGTGGCGCCAACGGCGGCCACGGCGGATATTACGGCGGTGGTGGCGGCGGCAGTGGCATGGGCGGCACCGGCGGTACCGGCGGCGACGGCCTGATCGTCATTTCCTATCAAGGCACCATGTGCCAGTAGGGTACCTACTCACTTTTTCGGACGCGGGCCGTCGATTCTCAGGAGCGTTCCATTCTCGGTAGCTGGTGGTTTGAATTTATAACGTCGTAGCCCAGCGCGAATTCCATTTTCTTGTTCTGTGAGAAAAGGTTCGTTGAGCCACTCCAAATTAATTTCAATTTGGTCACAGGACCGATAGTAAAAATCATTTAGCAACCATGGATATTGCGGACCTTGCCTCGTGAGAGACGAATACCGATATTCCTCCACACATCCGCATATCCCTGCTCTCACTGGATTTCTAAACACGTATTTGACGACTGCCCAATAGTACCTTTCAGAATTGATCAGGCTCCAGCGATAGCGGCCGCCGTAAAAATGGTTGATCCTCTGTGATTTTAAATTCGCCTCCTTCGCGGTTTCACGCTGGAAGTGATTCATGGCAAGATCCAGATTTGAATTCGGCGTGCTTATAATCAAATGATAATGATTCGCCATGAGCAGAAACGCGTGAATATTGACCAAGTATTCCTCACTGATCTCTCTCAGCCTCCTGACGAAAATCGGCCAGAGATCCTCAAGACTAAGGGAAAAGTATTCACGGTTATTTGATCGTGCATAAACATGATATGGATACTCAGGAGTCCGAATTAGATTTTTGCGTGGCATTGCCACAGGCGGTTGCAAGGCTCTGCCATGTTTCCTAATCAGGAATGGTGGAGCTGACGACCGGCCGCGTCCGAAAAAGCGACTAGGTACCCTGATTTCCGGTGGGCAGGCCGCTTAGGCTTTGGTGTTTGAATTCGGTGCCGTCGAAACTTACGATTTTTGGGTCGCCGTCCATCACTGTCGCGACGCTCACCGGGCGGCCCCAGATTGCGCAGAGATTTTTCATGGTCTCTTGCATGTAATCGGGCTGCATCTCGATGCCCTCGAAGAGATGGCTCAACAGCAACTCGCCGCGGTTATTGTGATTGGCGTCGACCACGTTGATGATCGGTTGGCCGAAATTCGTGAGCTGGAAGAGAAATTTCTTTTTGATGAGGGCGAAGTCGCGCGTGTCGACCTCGTACTGACCCGTGCGCTTATTGAACTTGTACACGAACATTTTATGTTCCACGCAGAAGTCTTCGGTCAGGAATTCGTCGATAAACGTCACATCGTTATAGTGCTTGCGCACCTCGAAGATTTTTTCTCGGCCGAGGCCCTTTTGCGTATTCCAGCGCTTTTTGGCCGAGAGGTCGTCGCAACTTTCCCACTCCTTGCCAAACTGCCCTTTGTTCCAGCGCTCTTCAATATTGCGAAAGAGTTCAATTCCGACTTTATAGGGATTAAAGCTGGTCGGCGACATCGCCATCGTGCCGCTGTGACGGTCGGCGAAATCGATAATTTCCGAATCGTCCATGATCTTTTCGGTCAGGATCTTCGAGTGCCAATATGACGCCCAACCCTCGTTCATGATTTTTGTCATCCCCTGGGGAGCGAAGTAGTACGCCTCGTCGCGGATGATCGACAAAACATCCTGCTGCCAGGGCTTCAAAGGCGCGTAGTGGATCAAGAAATTTAAAACGTCGCGCTCAGGTTTTTCAGGGAAAATGCTGGAACGTTGCGCATCCTCCATGATCCGGCGCTTCTGCTCCTGCACGAACTCGGGCGGGTTGATGTACTTTTCCATGTACCCGCGGTGCACTTTGAGTTTGCCCTGCTGATTGATGTACGGAGGCTCTTCCCCCGAATCTTCGTCGAGTTCCGGTGGCGGCGTCGCCGTTTTCTTCGGCGTGTAGGGACTAAAGCGGTCGATCAGATTTTCTAGGCTCAAACACAAGTCGATAAAATTCTCGACGTTCTCGACGCCAAAGCGGTCCATGTACCGGCGAATGCGGGTGGCATGGTTGGCCATGTCATCCATCATCTTGCGGTTGGTCGGCGAGAACCAATAGTTGTTCTTAAAGAAGTCACAGTGACCGAACACATGCGCCATCACCAGCTTTTGGTCGAGGAACTCGTTCCCCTCCATCAGGTACGCATAGCAAGGGTCGTTGTTAATCACGAGTTCGTAGATTTTCGACAAACCGTATTCGTAAGATTTCGAAAGCGATTCGTACTCCATTCCGAAGCGCCAATGTGGATATCTCACGGGAAAACCCCCGTAAGAGGCGATTTGGTTCAGCTGATCGTAAGTAACAAGCTCGAAAATCGTTTCATAGAAATCGAGGCCTACGGCGCGGGCGGCTTTTTCGATCTTGACCCGTTCGCGCTCCAAGTCCGCCGTCAGATTGGCCATCGCTATCTCCCTTTGCCTAAGAAATCTTTAATGCTCTGGATGATTTTGTCGCGGTTTTCGATCCGCGAAATCACTAAGCGCTGATCTTCCGGAAACGATTTCTCGAGATCTTTTAAGAATTGGCCGCTGCCGTATTTGCTCTCGACTTGGCCATAACCGAACATATTCACATTCGGGAGGAAGTACTCTTTAAGCAACTTCACGCAAAGGCGCGTGTCCTCGCCGCTCCAGTTGTCGCCGTCGGAGAAATGGAAGGGATAAACGTTCCACTCACTTAAAGGGTATTCCTCATCGATAATCTTTTTGCACAATTTGTAAGCGGAACTGATCAAAGTTCCGCCCGATTCGGACGTGGAGAAGAAGGTCTTCTCATCGACTTCCTTCGCGGCCGCATCGTGGATTATAAAGCGCGTCTCCATGCCCTTGTAATTCCGGCGGAGCCACGTATTGATCCAAAAGCTTTCCAGACGCACAATCTCTTTTTGTTCGTCGCCCATCGAGCCGGAAACGTCCATCATATAAATAACAACCGCGTTCGCCTGCGGCTTCACCGCGGTTTTGAACGAGCGGTAGCGCATATCGCGCTTGATCGGGATGATGATTGGATCTTCAGGATCGTAAGTTCCCGTCGCAATCGAACGCTTCAACGCTTCCTTGTACGACGATTTGAAGTGGCGCAGAGATTCGGGACCGACATGGGCGCGGCCCGTCCAACGGTTCATCTTCGTGTCGACGGCCTTGTTGCCTTTCGGCTGGATGCGCGGAAGTTCAAGCTCTTCGCCGAGAATATCGGCCAGCTCTTCTAAAGAAATATCGGCTTCCAGTAAATGTTCGCCGGGCGTATCGCCGGCTTGGCCCTGACCGGGTTGCGGCTCACCGTCCACCGTGTCGCCGCTCTGGCCTTGGCCTTGACCGACACCGCCGGATTGCTTGGGACCGTATTTGAACCGCGGGACATCAATCGAAGGAATCGGGATTTTGACGTAATCGTTTTCGCGCTTGCCGATCATCTCGCCATGAGTGACGTACTTCTTGAAGTTCTGCTTGATCCGGCCCCGCACGATATCGCGGAACCGGCTGTGATCTTCGCGAATTCCCATTTATTTTTTATCTTTCACATCTCCACGCGCAAAGATACTCGCCACATAGTGGAGCACATCCGTGGCCGAGATTTCGTCGTAACCAAATTCTTTGATTAGACGCGTTTTCACGATATCGATTTTCTCTTGGGTATCCTTATCGACGACCGAGGAAACGAGCGAGGTGAGTTTGATCGAGTCTTTTTGATCTTCAAACAACTTGAGCTCGAGCGCTTTGTGCAGGCGTTCGTTCGTTTTGTAATCGAACTTCTTGCCTTCCAAAGACAGGGCTCCGATGTAGTTCATGATCTCGCGGCGGAAATCGTCTTTGCGCGACTCCGGTATCTCGATTTTCTCTTCGATCGAGCGCATGAGGCGCTCATCCGGCTCCTCATCCATACCCGTAAACTGATTGCGCACGCGTTCTTTCTGCGTATACGCCTTCACGTTGTCGATGTAGTTCGCGCACAAACGGTGCAATGCCGACTCGTCAGCCGAGATCGCGCGCTGCACTTCCGACTTGATGACTTCTTCATACTCTTGCTTCACGACACTCAACAGTTCTTTGTAGTCCTGCTTGAGCTCTTCGTTGGCGAGCAGTGAGTGATGCTTCAAGCCCGCATCGAGTTCGTTCAGCACCATGAACGGGTTCACGGAACCTTTGTTCATTTGCTGCGCGCTCACGATCGAGTTACTCAGTTTGTCCTGGATATAGCGGGGAGAAATTCCTTCGAGACCTTCGCGCTTCGCCTCTTTGCGGAGCTCTTTAATATTGTCTTCGGTGTAGTTCGGAAGCGATTTGCCGTCATAGAGCTTGAGCTTTTGCAGGCGAGTGAGGTTCGCCTTCTTCGGCTTTTCGAGACGGGTCATGATCGCCCACATCGCCGCCATATCGATCGTGTGCGGAGCAATGCTCACACCGCGGAGGATGCGCGAGTTAAAGTCCTTCTTGTAGATCTTCACTTCGTCGCGGAGCTTGGTGATGTACGGAATGTCGATCTTTACCGTACGATCGCGGAGAGCTTCCATGAACTCGTTATCCTGCAGCTTGCGATACTCAGGTTCGTTGGTGTGACCGATGATCACTTCGTCAATGTAAGTCTGCGCGAACTTCTTCGGCTTGATCCGGTGCTCTTGCGAGGCGCCGAGCAAGTCATACAAGAACGCGACATCGAGTTTCAACACCTCGACGAATTCGATCATGCCGCGATTGGCGACGTTGAACTCACCGTCGAAGTTAAACGCGCGCGGATCCGAATCCGATCCGTACTCCGCGATCTTGCGGTAATTCAAATCGCCCGTCAGCTCGGTCGAATCCTGATTCTTTTCGTCTTTCGGTTGAAACGTGCCGACTCCGATGCGGTCCGCCTCAGACATGATCAAGCGTTTGACCCGCACGTGCTCGAGCACTTTGGTAATATCGCCGTGGTAGCGTTCCATCAAACTTTTGAAAATCCAGCGCGAGGGCGGGCATAGTTCGCCCTGCACGTTCACGCGGAAGTCGCCCTTGGCGCCGCGATTCAATTCGTCGTAGATGCTCGAACGCATTTCGGGAGGAATGATAAGCAAGGGATCTTCGTGCATCGGGCTGGGAAATACGCGCACTTCTTTGCCGAAGATGTCGCTGTGTTTTCCGGATTCGTCCACCCATTCAAACGTGTAGAGTGCGCCAGTAGTCGATTTCGCGTAGCGCTCAATTCCCTGTTTCAGCAATCGGCAAATCGTCGATTTCGCCGAACCCACGGGGCCGTGGAGCAAAATCACCCGTTTTTCCGTCCCGTAACCGAGGGCCGCGGCTCGCAACACGTTCACCAATTTCATCAGGGGGATGTCGGCGCCGTAGACTGCATCTTTGCCGTCGTTCACTTCGTCGTCGAAGAATTTGTAATGGACGATTTGCTTTTTGACGTCGACGTATTCCGACGTCCCCGCCTCCATGATCATGTCGTACATGCGCTGGAAGGCGTTCCGCGTGATCTTCGGATTTTCGCGGATCAGATTCAGATAGTCGTTAAAACTTCCGGACCAACTTAAATCTTGGTAGCGATTCGAAGTCTGAAGATTTCGAATGAGGTCGGTAAAGTTTGTCCGGCCCGAATCCATAGCCATTTGCCCCCCTTGGCAGAGTCTCAGGACGAGAGACTCTTCTTAAGAATATTATCCTAGGAAAGGCGGCTTTCAGCAATGGAGGAGTCTCATTTTGAGACCGCTAGCGGACGCGGAGCTTTTGAAAGCCCTCAGGAGCTTCAAGTGAGAATAGATTCTTGCGGTCCTCGACCTTCGACTTGAAACTCTGCACGTTGATCTGGACGGAAGCCTTGGCGTGCTCAATGAGAATGGTTTTCTTGGCTCCCTGACGGGCCGTCCAACTGATCTTAAGTCCAGTCGCCGAATCTTGGCACTGTGACAAAAGGCCGTGTGAATCGGTTTCGCAGGTCCAATTTTTTTCACGAATCGGCTGATCGAAGAGCACATTTTGTAACCAACGCGGGTCAAAGGGGATCGCCAAAATCGGGCGCATCACTCCCGGCTGAGGCGTGCCGAAATAAAAACGTTTCGAATCAAAAAGTAAATATCGAACTTCCTTCGGCGTCTCGAGCAAACTAGCGACCGCCGTACCCAGCGTGGTCGTCACGTCCATGCGCAACGCCTCGTCCTTCTTAATATTCAAATCCAGATTCACAATGTAAGAACGGGATTGCTCAAGATCTTTGATCAAAGCCTTCGCGCGAAAATTAGAATCCGTAACGTTGTCATATTTGATGGGGGCAGAAGCACAACCTACGAGCGCAAGCGCAGCGAGCGCGAGCAATGTGTATCTAATCATGTGCGCTATGATATGCGCGTACTAAGACAAGGTCAATGAAACGACAGAAATCGGACACGGAGACGGCTACCGACACGGCGACCGACACGGAAAACAGGGACCGAAAAACCGATCCCCCTAGTGCGTGCTGGCCGGAGAGCGTCCCGCCGATTGCGCCTGCGATTCGATATTGGCAATTTTTTCCATTATCTTACGACTGTGATCGCGGTCTTGCTCGAGTTCCGCCGCGCGCTGGTACATTTTCTGCGCCTTTTGCCACATCTGGTGGCGGAGGTATGCATCGCCCAAGTGTTCGGCGATGATCGACTCATCCGACTTCGCCTTGTGCGCGGCCTCCAAGAACTTGATGGCTTCTTCGATCTCACCTTTTTTGAAATGGATCCATCCGATCGTATCTAAAATGTAGCCGTCATTCGGCTGCAGCTCCAAAGCGCGATGCGCGAGGTCCGTCGCCTCGTCGAGATTCTTGCCCATCTCGGCGTACGTGTACGCAAGATAGTTCAGCGCTTGCACATGGTCTTTGTCCTGCTCGAGAACCTTGTTCATCTCATTGATCGTGCCTTTGGTGTCACCCAAACGGTCATCCATCGTGCCCAGGAAGAAGCGCAGTTGCGTATTGGCCGGATATTTCTGAACCGCGGCCGTCAGCATTGAGGCGGCCTTTTTATAAGACTTCGCTTCGTCGAGCAAAGTGGCATAGTACGCATAAAGTTGCGGCAGATCGTCTTGCTGTTTCAGAGCTTTTTCGACGATTTCAATGGCGCCGCCGAGATTCCCCTGCGTTTTCACCATATGCGCCGAGTGCACGACCGCTTCCGCGAAATAAGTGCTGGTCGGCGGAATTTTTTGATAGTGCAAAACCGCGAGTTCCGGACGATTGATCTCTTCGTAGACCGCGCCGAGGTAGTAGCGCACTTTGTCGCTCTCGGGCGCCTGTTGCAAGACGTCCTCGAGGCGTGTGGCGGCCGATTCATATTTCTTTTGTTCAATTAAGATCAATGCGATCTGGATCTTGATATTGAGATTGTCGCGCTCAAAGTTGTCGACGATTTCGAGTTGCTCGAGGGCTTTGTCGAAATCCTCTTTCTCCAAATAATAATGGCTGAGTTGGCGGGCCATCTCATGATCTGGTCCGTATTTTTCCTGATACGTCTTGAGCAAATTCTCCATCGGCTTTTCTTTGTTTTCGCCGCGATAGAGCATCGCCAAAGCGACAGCCGCTTCGGGATATTCCGGTTTAGCCTCGAGAGCTTTGCTGAAGGCCTTCTCGGCTTGAGCGTAATAGTCAGGACCTTGTTCCGAACGGACGCGTCCAATATAGTAGTACGCTTTTTCCGGCTCTTTGAATTTCGTGTTCTTGCTCAGGCCCTCGAAGTACTTAATCGACTCGTCATACTTTTTCTCTTCGGCGAGCAATGCGCCCATGTAGATCGCGGCTTCACTGTGGCCCGGCTCGATTTTCAGAACCTCGGCGAATTGATCGCGCGCGGGTTCAAACATCTTTAAGCCGGAATACAATCCGCCGAGCAGCATGCGGGCGTCGACGTTTTGCGGCGCCATCTCGACGGCGATTTCGCCTTGCTCCACGGCTTCGGTGATGGTTCCCAAGCGTACATACTCCGCGGCCAAGCGCAGGCGCACGTGAACGGACTTCGGGTCATAGATCAGCGTAGTTTTGAATTCTTCAATGGCGCGGGCGGATTGACCCTCAAAACTCAGCGTCTCACCCATCGTGAAGTGGTAGTCCGCTTGGCTACTCATGTACGCTTCGTCCATCGCCGGCGCGTTCGCGGAATAATCAGGTGGTGCTAATTTTTTAGGCGCGGGATTTGGATTGTCTAAGGCGGATTCGCGGTACGCAGCCCCGTCTTGTCCCCCGAGTGTTGAGCAGGCTGTGACGCTCAAGAGCACTGGAACCATCATGGCTAAAAGTACTTTTTTCATCTCGGCCTTTCGTGGCATCCAAGCCACTGAGTCGTTGTGAGGCACCATGTGGCGGCTCCGACTCATGTATTAAAATCGGACTTTTCCCTCCTGAGCTTGATCGAAAGAGTATGAAAAATGGTCTAGTCTGCCCTAGTGCACGCGCCAATCTGTTGGTTGTTTCACTTGTGATTTCAATAAGTTAATTTAATAGGCTAAATCGATTAGTTTTCTGGCTGAAGGGCGAGTTTTAAATCTTGACCTAGGTCATTAACCGCGGTCTATGGAGTCCAGCGTCACACTCACGAGAGAGTGGTTGTCACAGGGTGTCTTAGTTGCGGATTTTATTGAAACTCTCGGGGCGGGGCGCTTGACAAGCTGTGGCGCCCGGCAATAAGTTGGCCGCACGATTTTATAGCAGAGAGAGTCATTTTTAAGGATTAGAGGGAGGCTTTTGGTGAACCAGGAAATTTTGACGAACCGGCCGAATGCGAAGACCAAAATCATAAAGCGTTATCAGAACCGCAAGCTTTATGACACGCAACAGAGCTGCTACGTCACGTTAGACGATATCGCAAAAATGATTCGTTCTAGCGAAGACGTTATGGTCATCGACAATAAGACCAAGAACGACATCACTGCTGCTACCCTCACTCAAATTATTTTTGAAGCTGAGAAGAAAGCCTCGCAGTATGCGCCACTTTTCACACTGCGTGAAATCATCCAGAACGGAAACGGCAGCATCTCGAGCTACCTCGCGAAACTGGGTGCTTTCCCGCAAGATTACGCGGAGAAACAAGCTGCAGCACAGGCTGAAGCCGCTCAGAAACTTGAGAACGGCAAAGCTTCTTACGACGATATGAAAAAATCGTTGGACGAGCGCGTGGCTTCGGCTGCGAATGCAGCTACGGCAGCAAAAGAGCTCGAGCGCGGATTCAGCAACGATCTTCCGGATCTGCCGAATTCCAACCGCAGCCTCGGTAACTAACTCTTTGCATATTGCACGGCCGCCGCAGGCGTCCGTGTTAAAATTGAGTTTTAAAGACCCGGCCACAAGCCGGGTTTTTTATTTCGAAATCGCGTAGGTCTTCGTGTGCCGGCGCGCCAGACGGCCAGCCTTCACTTCCGTTAAATGCCGGCTCTTCTCGACGACGTTTTGTAAGCGGGCATCGCCCACACCGTCACAAGCCGCCAAACTGCGCAGCAATTCATGCAGACATTTCTTATTGGTCGGTCTGCACTCTTTTTCCGAACGGTAGATCTGGCCTTCGAGAAGTTCGTTCCAAATGCGCGGACTGTTCGCCATCACAACGGAAGGCCTGCCGCGTTTTGCGGAATGATCTAGCGCCTGAAAACAGCCGCTGCGCGTGTTTGCATGAGCAAACGAGATGAGAATCCAGAGAAGTGCGCCCATTCCTAAATTGTAGGAAGCTTTACGCGTTACTCCGAGGCCAGTTTTTCGGCGAGGTAATAGTAAAAGAGCACTTGGTGGAGGCGTCCTAGACCTTTCAGGGTGATCTTCTGAGTCCCCATATCCCACTCTGCAAGTGTCGCACTTACAGATTGCTTGAGGCCCATTTCGCGGCGGAACTCTTCACCGTATTTATTGATCTTCGCGAGCAGGATTTGGCTCAGCTTTTCTCGCAGCTCAAAGTTGACTTCATCGCCCTGGCCCTCGATCCAGGTTGTAACTATACTCGCGTCGAGTGCGCGTAACGGTGGTTTGTCGATGTCGAGTGTAACGTCGATAAATCCTTTCAACGACGGCTCGTCTTTCAACGGAATATCGACCAAGGTCAAATCTTCCATGAAAACCCCTGAGCCGACGATGTAGCGCCCGGGTAAGTCAAGCGGGTGAACGTGGAAGAACGGCGAGAGAGGAACGATCATCGGCACAGTCGCTAAAATCAAACGCGATTCGAGCGGGAGCTCGGCCCCAGTCATCGTGCGTCCATCGAGACTTGTGAACTGCAAGTGGCGAATCAAAGTCTCGCGCGCCAGAACGCGGAGGGTTTGGATCGCGTTGTGCGGCGCAATGTCGTAAGGATAATAGCGAACATCGGTTCCCCAGCTAAAGCGCAGTGCGCCCCGCTGATGATGCACAAATTCGGTGTAGTAAATCAAATCGCGCGTGGGCCCAAGACCGAAGATACCGTCGTCGGGACTGCGCGGTTGGTTGAGCGTCAGGTGCATGGCCTCCCGGCGCGCGGCGAGCGACTCGCGGAGAGCATTGCAGAGCGCGGGCAAAATTCCGGGCGGGCAATAGTCCGGAGTCGCGCCAATCACTTCGAGGAGAGCTTTGGCGCCTGCGGGGTCGTCCATCAGTGGAGCGAGGTTCTGCCAGCCTTTAAGTTCGTCGCCCGTCCAGACTGACAAGCCCAGATCCGATTGCAGGTGAATCGTGCCTTGGCCGGCACTGACATCGCCATCAGTGTGGGGCAGACCGACTTTTTCGGACGTCGCGAGGAGCGGCGGAAGTTTGGAGGCGATCATTTTCTTAATATGCGCGTTCACGAAGTTTGAACTGCAGAAATCGGCGGCATAAACAGAATTGATAAAGAAAGTGGCGAAAATAAGTGTGAAGACTCTCATGCCGGTCAGCCGTAGCAATCCCGCGCTGGGCTTGCAACTAAAAGCGGCTACCCGGCGAGCGCAAGAATGCAACTTCTTCAGGCGTGGAAACTCTGCCGAGCACTTCATTTCTGTGCGGAAACCGGCCGAAGCGCTCGATCACAGTGGCGTGTTTTTTTGCGTAGTCGTATGTGCCCGCGGTCACTTCCTGCAGCGGCTGTGGCGCGCGGGCGTGAACTTCGCCGAGAAGCTTTACGGCGAGCCTTTGATCGTCGCCATTTTCTGAGTGCTCGAACGGCAGCAAAAGAAAAAGTGCTTCGAGCACGTGCATAGTCTGATGATAGTTCTTTTTGACTGCGAAATGGGCCAAGTCGCGGGCCTGGTCATCGTAGGCGAACATTTTTGGCGTATCGCGGAAGGCGTTGCGCGGAACTTGATCGTGAAGAATCACGAGACTTAAGAAATCGCGGGCGTCGCCGAAGGCAAGGTCGATTTCGAGCCACGGCGCAAACTGTTCGCGCATCTGCCGGTCGGTCTCGGGATCTTTGCCAAACCATAGTTTCATGCGGGCCGTATTGAGCTTGGGATCGTCGAGCGAACCTTCGCCAAACCAGAATTTATAGAGAGTCCTTGGATCCGCTTCCATCTTTGTCTTTCCAGCGCTCAAACTTGTAGCGCAGAACGCCCAGATATTCGTGTATCACGAAATCAAAAAAGGCGAAATTAGAGGCGACCGGCAAGATTGTAATCGGCGCCGAGAGATGATCGCTGGGCGCGCCTATGGCGTGTATTCCGAAATAATTGAAATATAAAAGGGCGCGGCTGAGATGCGTTCCCGAAGTGACGAGTACGGTTTGGTCGAACTCGCCGACCTCCCACATTGGTTTGACGAACTTAGCGTTTTCCCAAGTGCTTTGGCTGCGCGGCTCGATGACAAGATCGGAGTCCGCGACGCCGAGATTTTTAAAGTCGTTGGCCATGGCTTCGGCTTCGGATGTTCCCGTGTGCGACGGATCGCCTCCGGTGAGAATCAACTTACAAACCTTGGCCTTCGCCTTTTTGCAGCTGACATAGAGGTGTGCGCCCTCCTCCACTCGCGACGCGCCAAAGGAGTGCGACGTGATCTCGCCCGTCGCCCACCTTGTCGTGCCGAAACCGAGGACAATGATAGCATTGCGGCCTTTCCATTGAGGCGTCCACACGCCATGCGACTGCAATCGCGCCAAGGCGAGGCGCGGAATCACTCCCCCACCGATCAACATCATCAGCAGGATGGTCAATCCCAAACAGACGGCGACATAGCGCCGGCGGCGGAGCGAGGCCGCGGCGAGAGAAGCGGCAATCAGTAAGAAGACAAAAACCAATGACATGCTTGACTCACTTTTCGTTTTAGCGGAGCGAGCGCCAGTTCAAAAACGCTTTTCTATGCGCCTCGACTTTGACGGTCCACCACTCGCTTTGTTCACCCGTCGCCACACCATTGGGCATGAGGCCGACCGCGTGCACTCTGTAGGTTCCGGGTTTCAAGCGGATCTTCGCCACTTGAAAGGTCGACGGCAAACTTGTCCACTGGCGCAAATCCGCTTGGTCAGCGGCGTTCATGCCGATCCATGCGGCGAGACCGAGCAATTCGTTCTTTTGGCGGATTTGATCCGCGACGACGGCTTTCGTTGCGATTCCCGCTGCGCGCATCCCGATCAATCCCGCGTAGTCTTCGTCGAGCGTTTTAATCGCCGTATTGGTCACGCTCATAACCTCTTGCGTGAACTCCATGGGCCCGTTTTCAACTTCGAGACGCGCGCGCGTGCTCGAAGAAAATAAGGGATAGAGCTTCGGCACGCGCGGGAAGGCCGGATTCGGCCGCTTCTGCGGTCCCCAGCCCTGCTGATATATAAGGACAATTTCGCCGAGCTCATTGAGATTGGCGGGCTTCACGCCCGGGAATTTGCGTTTCCAGCCGGCGGCTTCGTCGGGACGCTGAGAGGCGATCGCGGCGCGTATCAAATCCTCTTCGAGATAGGGAACGCGGGGATTGAGGTCGTACACCTTTTTGAAATCGATGTAAGCCGAGTCGACGTCCTTTTCTTCTTCTTCAATTAGAGCCTGCAGATAGAAGGCGAAGGGATTCTGCTCGTAGTTCTTTTTGCCCTCAAATTTAAACTTGTAGAGTTTGTCGTTCAACTTGCGGGCTTCGACCATCGCATCGTCCAGCCGATGCATCATCAAGTAGTCGACCGCGAGTTCGGCGTTGATCAGCACTTTCTCAAAGTTGTCGCCCTTGTACTGCACCATGCCCTGATTCAAGAGCAAGGAGCCCGTGATCCGGCTGATCGAGTGATAGTCTTTGATGTCCGTCAGGTCTTCGGCGCGTAGATAGGCCTTCGTGCTCTCGTCGTAATTTTTCGCGAGTTGCTCCGCCGTGGCGTATTCCAGCAAGTAGACGACCTGGTCGTCGCCATTTTTCCACGCTTTTTCTTTTACATTTTCGGCGGCGGCTTCGGGTTTACCTTCGCGCAGGTCGTTGCGAAAATCTTTAACTTTGGATTGGTAACTCGCGCAGCCGACGAGGACTGAGAGCAAACCCAGTCCTGCAGCAAGCTTTTTCAGACTACATTCCTACGCGTTGCTTTTTGAAGTCTTTGCGGAGCTCTTTGTGATCGGTCCACACGATCAAACCGGTTTTGAGGTTCGTCATGTTCATCGTGAGTTTGTAGTAAACGGTTTTGTCGCGGCCGGCTTCCTGCACGATCGAATCGAGGCGGCCATTCATGATAAAGTCCGCACCGACTTGCCCGCCTTTCGACTTCTGAGTTTCGCGGCTGGTGGTGCCGGAAGCTTGGTAATCGTATTCTTCCTGGATGTCGTCGCGGGCAGCCTTATCGACGAACGTCACTTTACCCGACTTCATCAAGTCAACCGTCATCATGTCGGTGATGCTCTGAGTGTCGATGTGCTCCGACGTTTTATTCTGCAAGCGGGTCACCATCACGATCGGCGGGCGCTTGGCATTGGCAATCGCCGGATGAGCGACGGCACTAGCCACGAGATCTTTGACGGCATTTTGCATGTCGCTTTCAGACCATTTGTCGTTGAGCAAGTTCGTGCTCTCGACATTTTTATCGTATTCTCCATGGACAAATTGGCGTTCAGAACATGCGGTCAATCCAACGGCGGCTGACAGCGCGGCAAGAATTAATAGATTTTTCATGTGATGTGCCTCCAGAGCCCTTTTATTTTAGTGGGCCTGTTCTGCGCAGGCAAGGAGGCTTTGATGCTGCACCGTGACCCGGAAAAAGAACCAGGTACCTTCTGCGGTGCTACTGGTCTTTTGCCAGGCGGTCGATGACTTGGTCGATGTTGAGAAGCTTATTCTGGGGAAGCTTCTTCACGCCGACGACGACGAGGTTTTGGTCGATTTCAACTTCGTAACCCTTGTCGTAAGCGGACCGTATAAAGGCACTGATGAACTGGATCTTCTCGTTCTTCTCCATCTCCTTCATCCACTTGCGGTTGGCGATGCGCGCGTTAATTTTATCAGCCGGCAATGTGTCGCTATAGCCCTGGCTATTGGAGTCGAGATCCTCAAAAACACGCTCGTCCGAGTTGTCGGAGTCGAGGCTAACCCCGTAGCCCTTAGGGTCGGTATCCGGAAGGGTTAGCGTTTGGTCACTTTTGTCCTTGAGTGCGTTACGAAAGGGGGCATTTTCCAGCTCGCGGTTGCGTTTCATCATTTCCGCTTGAACCTCGGCGTCCTGCAAATGGCGGGTGACGGAATCATTGATGCGGGCATTTATGGAAGCTAAATCCATTTTGCCATTGGCCATGGCCTTCGAGGCCGCGACGGATTTGTGCGTTTTGCCACTTGGCTTGAACATCAAGGCGAAGGCCGCTATGAACATCACGGGCGTGACGGCGTAGACAATCCAGCGGCGCGTTTTCGCGGACTGCTCGGCGGCGGCCTTTTCGATCGCACGGTTGGCATCTTCCTCGCCTTTGCGCGGAAGCGCACGGATTTTGATTTCACTTAGGTTGTCGTTGTCCATTGCGTAGTTCCCCTCGCCAGTAGGTAGAGCAATGCCGGGGCCAAAGAGGGCGGTTTCTAGTGGTTACTAATTGGATATTAGGGCGAAATCTCACTCTGAAACGTTAATGGAATTGGCATTCGTAGCAGTAGCAGCATCAGTATCAATTTCGGTATCAGATTGAGACGCTTAGCTGGGCTTTTTTAATTCTACGGGGCCATTGATTGGCAGCACGATTTTGAATTCCGTGCCTTTGCCAATTTCGGAGGTGACGAGAATATCGCCGCCGTGCTTTTGGACCACGCCGTAAGAGATGGAGAGTCCGAGGCCCGTTCCGCTGCCTAGCCCCTTTGTGGTGAAGAAAGGATCGAAGATTTTATCCAGCGTTTGCCGGTTCATGCCTTTGCCGCTGTCGCGGATGCTGACTTCGACTCGGTCGGTGCCGAGAGGTTTTGTCGTAATCGTGATTTCGCCCTCGTTCTCGATGGCCTGGGCGGCGTTGCTGAGGACGTTCATAAAGACTTGATTGAGTTGGCTCGGATAGCAGTTCACTTTGGGCAGATTGCCGAATTTTTTGGTCACTTTGATTCGGTTTTTCAGTTCGCCTGTGAGAAGGCTGAGGGTGTTGTCCAGGCCTTCGTGGAGATCAACTTGCTTGACCTGAGCCTCTTCAAGACGCGAGAAATTGCGTAAGCCCAAAACAATGTCGCGGGTGCGGCGCGCGCCGTCTTCACAACTGGAAATCAGCTTGGGCAGATCCTTTTCGATGTAATTGAGATCGGCCTTTTCTTTTTCCTTGTCGAGCTTTTCCGGCTGGTGTTCGGCGACGTCGATCAAATGAATCAATTTCTGCGAATACTCGCGCAGATGAGTCATGTTTGAGTAGATGAAGCCGATCGGATTGTTGAGTTCATGGGCGACACCCGCAACGAGTTGACCGAGGCTGGCCATTTTCGCGGTGTGAACGAGCTTTGCCTGCGTGTCGCGGATCTCGTTGTTGGCCTTTTCGAGTTCTTGAATTTTATCTTTGAGCAACTTTTGCGACTCAAACGTGCGCTTGCTTAAACCGTTAAAGCCTTCGCTGAGCAGGCCAAGTTCCGTTTCGTTTGTTGTGGGAATCTGCACGAGCCCTTGATCGAAATCCGGGCGCTGAATCGCATCGAGCACTTCATAAATTGGCGTAAGCAGAATTTTCGAAGCGAAGAACGACAAGACGACAAGGAGGAGCATGATCGCACCGACCACTGTATAAAAGGCCATGCGCACATTCTTGAGCACCGCTTTCGCCGCGCTCTTTGAGGCGCCGAGGCCCATCACGAAGGTGTTGTCGCCCCACTTCATTTCCCGCAACATCAGGCGATACGGGACACCGCGGATGTCGAGCTCGAAAAAGCCATCATCTTTCAAGTGCGGCATGAACGAATCGACACGGTATAAGCTCAGATCTTCGTGCGTGGCGAAGATTGTCGGCTTGTCGGGCTGAAAGAAAAAGATTTCGGCGTTGAGGCGATTGCGCTGGCTCTGCAAATTGAGGTCGTCGATCGTGAGCGCCTCTTCGACATAACCAACCACTTTGCCGCCATTGCCGAGAATTTTGCTCAGGACTGAGAACTCAAGATGCGCATCGCGGGCCTTGCCGTTAGCGCTGTCGTTGCTGATGTCCATCAGGAGCATTTCGTCTTTGTCGCTGATCGCTTTGATCATGGAGTCGTTGAGTTCAACCACGCCATTTTCGAGATTCGCGCGGCGCTGAACCTGGCCGTGTTCGTCTTTGTAAAAAGCGAGTTCGAGACGGGCGTCACGATTGAAGACCCAAAGCCTGTGGCCGAAGGAGCGTTCAAACCAGCGTTTTACGCCGTCGCGGGCCTGCGTGACATTGTTCAACGCCAGGTAGTACGCGAGCGCTTTGTCACCGGCAATTTGGCGGCTTTCACTCATGAGCGTCGATTGATAATCGCCGAATGTGGCGCCGATGGTAAGCGCATTGCCGAGAAGACGTGTCGACAACTCTTGGTCGATGGCTTGTTCGTATTTGACGAGAGAGTATCCGGTGATGAAGGCGAGAGGCACGACCGAGAAAATCAACAGCCACAATATCAATATTGTGCGCAGAGATTTACGGGGTCTCTGTCTCTTTTCCGTCTTCATGGGGATCGCCATCCTTTACTGTAAGGATAATTTGGTTTTCCCCTTCTGGCATCACTCGCTTGTCCGTCGCCTTGCTGAATTGGACCGGACCAAAGGTCTTGAGGAAGGTCTCGAAGTCCTCGCGGTTGGACTGAGGTATTGAAAACCGGAAGTAAGCCTGCCCGTCGGCTCGGATCGTGCCGAACGCCGTGCCGCCAATCTGTTTGCCGTCGAGCTCCGGAATCTTGTTTTTGATCGCGTCGACGACGATGGCGAAATCCTTTACCTCAAAGTGCCCGCGGTAAACGGCTTTGCGCTCGGGATCGATGGCCTCAGCGGGTTTGTCAGCGGCGGGAGCCGCGGGTGCCGCGAGTTTTTCAGAAGCGGCGGCTTTCTCGGGAGCGATTAAAGGCGATGGCTTTGCGGCCACCGTTTCGGCTTGGGGGGCAGCTGCTGCTGCGGCAGGCGCGGGTTCGGGAGGAGGCACGGCCGGGATTGAGGAGTCGGGCTCAATGGTTCCCCCACCTTCCTCACCTTCACCCTCGCTTTCCGCGGGCGCGGCTTTCATATCTTTACCGGCGGGATTGGACGGCTGTTGGATCGCGATGTCGCCGGTCTTTTGCTGTTCGACGAGAGTCATTTCTTTTTGCGTGAAAATCTGCCAGGGCTTGAACACGATCATGCCCATCACCAAGGTGGCGATGACAAATGCATAGGGCAAAGCTCTCCAACCGCGGTCGGACCACCACTTGGTCCACTGGCTCAAGCGGCGCTTCCACCCTGGCTCGAAGCCGAGGAGAGCCGCATGAAGATCCGGGCTCGCGTGCACGCGTGACATCAACTGGCTGAAATGCAATCCGCGCTTCAGACGCTCCAGCTCGTGCTGCGATTCGCGGCACGTACCAAGATACACATCGACGGCCTTTTGCCGTTCGAGATCCAAATTGCCGGAGACGAATTCGTAAAGCAGTTCCTGGCAAATGAAACGAGTCATGGGCTTCGGTTTTTCGAGAGGATCAAGATTCAATGTATCCTCCCAAATGTCTGAGTCCCCGGCCCACGCGGTAGCGGACGGTGCCCTCGGTGATTTGTAAACCCTCACTGATTTCGATGTCGGTAAACTCTAAAACACGCGAGAGCAAAACCGCTTCGATTTCTTCGGCTTCGGCCGTGTTCATGAACGTGACCCAGCTCGCAATTTCAATGTCGACCGGAATTTCGAAGCCGCGCTTGTCGGGCGAATCGCTCCACGGACGGCCGCGGATGCCTTTCAACTTCGGCTTCCAACGGTGCAGAGTCGCCACCCAGTGGTTGCGGTATTCGGGTTCGAGATGATTTGTGGCTTTGATGTCGGCCAGCG